>PJEL010003092.1_pt1 | contig 14536 bp, 9 predicted proteins | sample 1853271 | NCBI WGS metagenome assembly PJEL01 (sample SAMN08108733, study PRJNA415343) | Invertebrate metagenome, whole genome shotgun sequencing project. | host: Globobulimina | place: Sweden: Gullmar Fjord | collected 2015-08 | reverse complement strand
AGGGGGACGAGCACAATCTGTTCATTCCGCTTTCCTGACGGATGGGGTTGACTGATCAAGCTCCGGACCAGGATGACCCGCTGTGGTGGTATTTCTCCACTACAAAGAATGGCATCCGTGGCCGCGATTTTATCAAATAGAGCGTCCCAACCGCCTGCCTGAACTTCGTTTAGGCCCCTAAATTGTCTGGATTATCTGCGGCACCCCGAACCTTGGTTTGGGGTGCCGCTATACTTATACAGCTGTGGCCAAACCTGGAATGACCAATTCCGGCCACGTGATGATGATGTAGCTTCATGAGGATGAGCTGCACTACCGAATCACAAAAAGTATCGTCACTTCAAACTACTATGAATCGGGTTCGCGCAAAGGATGAAATCAAGATGACTCCGAAACAACTAGTCAAGAAACTACATGGCGGGTTTACGCTCATCGAGTTGCTGGTGGTGATTAGCATCATCGCACTCTTGATCGGCTTGCTGTTGCCCGCACTGAGTCGCGCCCGCCAGACCGCTCGAGTGAATGTCTGTTTGGCACAACTCAAAAATATCCATGTTGGAGCCGAAAATTACTCCTCCCAATATGGCGGCAGCATCGCCACGGGCGCACCCGTCGATCTCATTGACACGCCATCGGGCATGCGAAAAGGATCGAGACCAGCTTTCATGCCCGCAAGAGCAAACGGCAATCAGTTTGGTGGTTTCAACGTTACAGGATTGCAATATTGGTTCTTGAACCGCTATTGGTTCTATGGCTTGTCACCTTACATTTCCCAAGCAGAAACGGGTAAAGCAATTTACGACGATGTCTTCTTCTGCCCGGACGATGTCGTGTACCGCGAGAAAGCGTACGAAATTCGCACAAACAACGCAGGCAATACAGTTTTCCCCAACAGTTACGTGTTATCATCAACTGCGTTGTGGGCACCTGACATGTTTACCGAAGAGAATGTTACTGACATCTTGGCTGACAACCAACTCAGCGAAAATGGTGGCAACTCACCCGCAAACGCAAACACGCGGGGACGAATTTATCAACAGACATCCGGAGTTACATTCCCCGACAAGAAGGTCTACTTCTGGGAACATGGCTCATTCCATGCAAAAGAAAACGTTGGCTGGAATGCACCGAGTGTGAAGGGCACCGCAATGTTCTTTGATGGGCATGGCGAATACGTCTCCGCTGCAAGCAAGGGACGCGATGCACTCATGTCCTCGTACGCTCCTCGTCTCGATCGTGAAGTACCGGAAATGCCTGCATGGTTCTACGGATCAACCAAGAACGGTATTCATGGCCGCGACTTTGATTGATTGATGGACCAGCTTTGGTAGCCAGTCTCTCTACATTGAATCTCTAGAAAAGCCAAACACCCCGGACGATGTAATCATCTTCCGGGGTGTTTTTGTTTTTGTGTTGGTGCACGTATCGTTGCTAATTCATGACGATCATTGTCACATCAAAGGACTGGAATCATCAAGCCCGGTCAGCATTTGGATAGATTGCTGCCTCTGCATTTGCATAGGCAAGTGCCGTGGGAGTCGTTTGTTGATCAACGGCGGTGGAGATTAATCGCTGGGTGAATTCTGGACAGATCTCGCGCACTGTAGCATTAACACTATCGAGGTTAGCCTCGTCTTGATGTTCATACTCAGCGCATCCACACAACACACCCCCTAGGTTATGCCACCAAGCAACTTGGAATAGGATTTCATGTTCCTTCAATCGCTGAGCCAAGCGACATTCTTCTGCCTGACTGGATGCGCAGAGTTGGTTGTTTGCTGCCCCCATTAGAATGGCGCACTGCAAACGAGGAATAAGGGCATCGGTGATGATGCCTCCCAATGCGCAAGGTGACAGCACATCGACTTTTTCAACAAGGATCGCGTCCGCACCCACCACATCGATCTTTGCTTCAGGGTGTTGCGTCCGCAGGGCACGCACACGATGAGCGTCGACATCGGCGACGATTAACGACGCACCATCTTGCAAGTAATGTGCGCAAAGCGGACCGCCGACTGCACCCAATCCTTGTACCGCTATTCGACGCCCGCGCAACGACGGTGAACCGAATCGAATATTGCATGCTTCTCGAACCGCCAGATATGTCCCATATGCAGTGGGTGTGCCTGTCGCCCCCACCGGGCCGTTCGGCCCACCCGTGATGTTCAATGTAAAATGCGATTTTAGCTCATCCGCCAACTCGGGCGGGAACCCCATATCAGGACCGGTGAAAGTGCGACTGCGATCAATTGCATAGGCCAAGAATCCTAATGATTCTCTATCCTCAAGATCTACGGGGTCCATCATAACGGTCATTTTGTTTCCGCCATACGGGATACGGGCTGCAAAGTTTTTGAAGCTCATACCTCGGCTTAGATTCAAACCGTCGATGATGACATCTAGCTCAGGCTCATCGAGTTCATGACGTCGAATCCCCCCAGCTCGGATGGCGTGCTTTCGATTGTTGATTCCCAGGGTATCGCTATGAACATTGTTAATAAACCGGATATTGCGATCTCGATTGTAGAGACATTCGATTCCAAGATGATTGCCTTGGGTAATGAGCTTCAGGATCGCGTTCAAGTGTTGGCTGCAGCCATGGGTTTCCAGAAGTTGCCGAGTCTCTGAATCTCCCCGCGTGAAGCCGTGTCGTGTCAGCGGTGTGGAAAGCGTAAAGGTGCGATTGTAATCCGCCCAACGGACGACGTGGCCATCCTCATCATCCCACGTTCGGCCGGCTGAGAGCGCGATCACTCCTGTTTGCTTATCCTGTTGAATGGTTAACCATTGCAATCCCGAATGATGCATGACCTCAAACAGGCTAGAGTCGGTGTGTGGAAGCGTATTCGTCGATTCTTGCATGGGTGGCCTTGTGAGAATTCAATGAAAGTTGGCTACAGGCGGTGTACGTATTCCAATAATCGTATGCAATGTTATTCCCTGTAATACAATGCACCTTACCTATCGATGGGAAGTACCAAAATTCCCCCAGCAACGAGTAGTAGGAGTGCAGCCCTATTGTGAAAGATTTCCCGATAGCTATCGACACATAGGACGACGTATCACCCTTTTTGAGCTAAGTCGAGATTCCCACTTTATGTCTCCGACTAGTTTGGGGTATTCATCGGCCCGACATGCAATAGGTTCAGATTTTGGAGAGTAGGGTTAGTTACTTGAGTTTTTGTATTGCGGCAGCCAGCCCTCCCTATGAAGCCCACTCACTCATTAGAGCCAACTGACGGCTCTAAAACTAATCCTTTGCAGATGGAGAGCATCTTCGATGTCCATTAACTTATCAATTCGCAACAAACTATTACTGATGTCTCTCGTCCCCACCCTCTGCCTCTGCGGAATTGCCGGCCTACGAGTGCGCAATGACTTCAATACAATGAGTGAAATGAATGCGGTCACTCGTCTCTCTGACTTGGCAACCAATATCAGTGTGCTCGTCCACTCGACACAAAAAGAACGTGGCCTAACCGCTGGCTTTCTCGGGAGCAAGGGTAAGAGATTTCAAACGGAACTGCCGACCCAACGCAATGAAACAGATCGAAACCTAAAGTCATTCAATGATTTTTTGGACGATTTTGAATGCGCCCGATATGGCGATGAGTTCGAAGATGCTGTCTCCGCGGCGACCAGACAACTCGGTGAGTTGGCTCAGATGCGGAGCGCCGTTTCGAGTCAGTCTATTGCATCCGGCCCCGCCATCGGATACTACACAGATACCAATACCTGTCTCCTTGAAATCGTAAGCAAAATGGCGGGAGCAACGTCACATGCTGCTATTGCTTCACAGATCAATGGTTATGTCCACTTTCTGGAGGGCAAAGAGCGCGCAGGAATCGAACGTGCCGTGATGAGCAACACGTTTGCCCAAGACACATTCGGGCCTGGCGTTTATGCAAAATTCATCACACTTGTTGCGGAGCAATCTCTCTTGCTGGGCCAGTTTGAAGACACTGCATCATCAGATGCATTGTCATTCTATAAAGGACAGACCAGCAGTTCGTCTTTCGCTGCAGTGAATGGCTTTCGCACTATTGCGAACGACAAGGCAACCGAAGGCGAATTCGGTGTTGATGCGGCCAAGTGCTTTGGCGAATATACTCAAAAAATCAACGCTCTCAAAGAGATCGACGACTACTTGGCTGCAGAATTGGTCACCAATGCTACCGCAGGCCGATCAGCAGCGATCACTAGCGCATCATTGTCCGCCGGCATTGGAAGCTTCTTGCTGCTTGCAGTCGCCCTCGGTGGAATGGCGACGGCTCGGTCCATCATGAAGGTGATCACGATGGTCATTGAAAGCATTCAGAAAATAGCGGAGGGAGATCTCACCCAACGAATCGACGACTCACGAACAGACGAGTTTGGAACCCTCATCGGCGAAATCAACAAGTTCGTCGAAATCGTTCACGGCTTGGTTTCAAACGTCAGTGGCTCCGCACATGAGGTCGCAGGTGCAGCCACAGAAATTGCAGCTACAAGCGAAGAAATCGCCACCGGGATGAGCATGCAAAAAGAAGAGATTGCGAGAATCACCGCCACGATGGCTGAAATGAACAGTGCCGTCCGCGAAGTGGCCGATCAATCGTCGAGCGCTTCGAGCGGCGCTGCGAGATCGGGCAACAACGCAGAAGAAGGTGAAAAAATTGTCGGTGAATCAGTGGAGAGTATTGAATCACTGACCATCACAGTGAATGAAAGTGCTGCAGGAGTCGAAGAACTCGGACGCAAGAGTGAAGAGATTGGCGACATCATCAATGTTATCAATGACATTGCCGATCAAACAAACCTCCTCGCGCTGAATGCTGCCATTGAAGCTGCACGTGCGGGCGAACATGGCCGCGGCTTTGCCGTTGTCGCCGATGAAGTACGTGTTCTCGCCGATCGAACGACCAAAGCCACCGATGAGATCGCAAGTTCCATTCGGGAAATCCAAGGGAAAACGACCGTCGCTGTTGACCGTATGAAAGAGGGAGCTAGTGAAGTCAACTCGAGTGCGGAGAGTGCACGAAAGGCGGGTGAGACGCTTCGAGAAATTGTACAAAGCTCCACTGAAGTCGCCCAAATGGTTGATGCTATTGCTGCAGCGACAGAAGAACAGAGCTCTTCAGCAGATCAGATTAACCGTAGTATTGAGTCCGTGTCATCTGTCATTCGTGAAGCGTCCGAAGGTACTGGACAGGCTGCCGAAGCCTCCAGCGAACTCTCACAGAAGGCGGAAGATCTGCGCTCGACGATTCAATATTTCAAGGTCTAGTCACTGTTCGGCGAGGAAACAAGAGGAAACGAAACGCCCCGAGCAGGACTCGAACCTGCGACCTGCGGATTAGAAATCCGCTGCTCTATCCGGCTGAGCTATCGGAGCTTCGTTCTCTTCTTGATTCTTCGCCAGCAGACCAAAATCGGCCCAAGATTGTAGCCCGTTGAGTTTCATTGCCTAGTCAGCCCAGACTCCCATTGCTGTTTAGAATGGCTGATAGTTCTGGATGTGATTGGCATATTGAAACCCGCTGCCGGATAAGACGGTGCGCATCGGTTGGCCTGACTGATTAAACTGATACACCCCGTTGGTTGTGGTAACCAGAATCGTATTGTCGTTCAATTGCACAACTCCCATCGGGTTCCCGTTGACATTGAAAGACCCGGCGGGCTTGACATTGTTCAACTTGAGCGCGTACACCCGGCCACCATCAAAACCGGCGACCAGATAATATTTTTGGTTGAAGGCGGTGGTGATTTGGCGAGGCCCAGGAATCCCATTGCGTTTCGATTGGCCCACAAAGTTCAACGATAGTTTGTACCCTTCTATGTTGTCTTGCCCCAACTCCGTCATCACATAATACCGTTGGTTCGGCAATTCCAGCATGATGATGTCCATGAAGTCCCCTGCCGTGGCATCCGGCTGCTTGTTGCCCGACCCATCCCAAGCCACGAATCCGGTCGGCGTCGCCCCAACATAAAAATCGTTTATCGATTTTGCGATCCCGCGAATGCCGGGTTCTGGCGTTCCGTTGAAAGTTCGAATACGACTACCATCATTGACCAAGGCATGCAGATCTCCAGAAATGTTGTCGCTTAACAACATGTCCGCGCTTTGACCGAACCCCTTTGAATCAATCAATTCGATGGGCCAGTTTGCAAATGAAATACCGAACGTACCCAAGAAATGGCCACCCTCAGGATCAAAGACGTAGGCTTTCTTATCCACCGCATTTGGTACGATCACCGCGCCGTTGCTGTAATTCGGCCTCAGAACAAATGCCTGCGTCGTACTATTGTGAATTCCTGTGCCACAGATGAGACCTTCATCATTAATCCCGGTCGCTTCGGTGAGTAGCCAACCGGCGGCCGGTGAAATGAGATCGTTCAGATCGACGACTTGCCCGCCGTAGTACATAATCGCAACGGGCTGGAGATTCTGAACTGAATATCCAACCGCTTGGCCGTTGTTGTTGATCGCGTTGAGAAATGTGTTTTGATTGTTAAGCTTTGGGACGATCGTGCGCGCTCCATTATCCCAAATGAACGAACTAAACCTTGATGGAATAATATTGATTGAATGGCACAAGACTTGATTTTTGTCATTGATAGCCACGCCGAACGACCATATATCGTTGTTGACTGTACCCAGATCAAGCATGCCGTTCGTCGCATCCCATTTGAAGGCGCGCGGAGCTGAACCGGGCGAAATCTCAGACCAACCGGTGACATGATCGCTGCGATTGACATCCGCGCCGTTTGAATCTTCGCCAGTCCCCAGCGTGCCGAGCATGGTCACTCCATTGGTGGAAGTCCACAAGTACGCCTGCGTTTCAATAAGACTGACAAGCTGATGCCCTGTAACGTGGCCGATAAAATTGGATCCGTTGGCACTGAGGATTCCTTCCCCCGGTGCAATTTCCTTCGGCGCATTGTCATTCAACCACTGAACCGGTGTGTTGTCCGACAAACCACATGTAAGACCTACGAGTCCGCTGCCGAACACAAATGTATTTGTATCGCCCGCCAACGGATTGAGCAGTTGAAAATTCCCGCCGCCTGATGGATAGCGGTATCCCCACGAATCTCCGTTCGTCTTGGTAAAATCACCTGTTACCCAACCGTTTTGGTCAATGCCCACCGCATTGCTCTCTATCGTTCCACTAATGAATGGGACGGAGACTACATGGTATTCCTGTGCTATTGCAACTGATGTCGCATATCCGCTGCACCCCACAGCACCGAGCAAACACATGATGGACAGCGTTCTTGATCGTCGACTCATTCTGATGGAAGTAACCGTCATTTGGTCATTCTCCTCGGTGAAATTGGAGTTCTTAAATATAGAATAGAATCAATTAGGCCGGGACTCACCATGGAATCAGGATCATGGGTGTAGCATCCAAGATCACAAAGCACAATTGACACTCGCCAGCAACATCATACCGGATTCAAAGCGTAAACAACAGCACTTCGTGGATTACCGCAACAAACGAGATGCCCATGTGTAAATCCTGCGCTATGGGGAATCCTGTGCTGATGCTGTCAGCCGGGGTATGAAGACTACTAGCAATCGTTTTCTGCCATCCGAAGTTTGCAAGAGCTCTTCACCCACGGTCAGAATGGGTATCGGCTGTGGGCCGATCGGCTTGGTGAGAATATCCACATGATTGGGTTTGTCCGCCGGATCTTCGACGGAATCATCACTGGGATTGTCGCCTTGCGTACCCCTTTCCGGCGCCATTAGACTTGACCAACTGACAAATGGATCTTCGCTAAGAATGGCGATCGCGTGCGACCCCGTTAGATTGAAGGCCGCTGCTAACTCGGGCATATACGTTATGTGTTCGCGAGGCTGCCCCATTGCACCGGCGAAGAGCGATTTGTTTTCAACCCAAAGCCGAGGAAGTAGTTCGATGCGCAGTTGTGGCTTTGAATCACCCGTCGATTGCATGATCCAAGATCGAACCATCAACTGAAACCGCCCCTCCTTGAGGTACAGTTCTTCCCCTTGAATTTGAAAGATACGTGAGTCCTGAATAGGCGATCCTTCCGCCACCGGTGTCCAACCCGACGCCTGCCCGACCCATGTCGACTCGTGTACAGGCTCGCGTGGTATCGACTCCATCAACTGATTTAACTGATTCATGGGGATAACGGCAATCCGCAAACCGTTCTCGCGCCATGCTCGGACTTGAGCAGCAGTGGGCAGGCCAGTGGGTTGCCCGACTTGACTTACGGATGGTGTTGTCTTATCAGACTGGATAGATGCATCGTCATTCTCATCATCAGTATTGCCCAACACAAATGGCGATAAGAACCGCGCCATTGCGATATGCTGATCCACAATCACATACCTGCGATATTCGAGGCCGTTCTCATTGCGAGGGAGCGCATGTTGCCCCCGATCAATAGCCGTCGCGCGATCACTCCCTGTGCCCTTTGTAGTGCGACTCCCGCGATCACCCGCACATCCCCCCGCTATCAACACGAAGGAGAGGCTCCCGATAATCGCTAGAGTGATGTAGGTCAGTTTATGAATCATGGACATGAGCTTGGACGGAGTTTGTAACGGTCGGGCAGGGGCTTTCTCATAATCATCGCGTTGCCCAAAAGTGTAGTCGGCTCGCTACATCCGGGAAGAGATGCTGCGAGCCAAAGTTGCTTGATAGGCTGATCGGTCAGCCGAAACTCCAAAAAACTGGGGATACAAGACTTGAACTTGTACTAACGGAACCAGAAACCGCCGTGCTACCAATTACACCAATCCCCATCGAGTTGTCGATATCGATCCAGAACAGCCAAGATCGCTATCGTTAAAGGATATCATCCGAAACGGATTTGACAAGCGGCGATTGAGTGGAAAAGAGAGCGTTAGGCCCGACTGAGCATGTGCATTATGGCCAGCACAAGTATGTGACTTAGCGTTTCATCTGCTCGGGGAAGAGAATGGCGTATGCACCATTCACTGGGCGATCCGTTTCGTCATAGGTGACGAAATTGGCGTGGGTGTCCAAGAATGCCATTGCATGTTGACCATCCACTCCATGATGGGAAAGAGGAGGGCTCGCCCTTCGAGCAACATGATAATCGGCAGGGTCATCGTAAAATGCGACGAATCTAGACGGGTAGACCAATCGAGCACGTTTGAAGTGTCGAATGCCTTCACCCCAAGTGAGCGGTTCCGCTTCAGCGGAATACTTCCAATCGCTGCCACCATACCACGCGAGGTTAAAGAAGTAACTTGTTCCGACCGCAAGGTAAGAACTCAAACCATGCCGTATGGTGGTATTCTGCCAACCCTCTTGATAGTTGTAACTACTGTCTGCAGGGCAATCAAAAGCAGGGAAATTGAACTGCTTGTAATCTTCAAGGTCTGAATAGGAAGCAAGTTTGCCGAGTGGCAGATTCGGATGAACATAAGCGTTGAGTGGCCGATCTGAGGGGCGGCGGGTATATGACCTGCCGATCTTACTAACGCGAACAGGATACCGGCCCCCATGATTATAATTGGAAATCCCTCGCGTGGGCTTTCCGATCGGCATGGTGTCCTCGTGGTCATCTTGATAGATGCTGGACGCTAGCCCAACCTGATACAAGTTCAAAAGACATTGCGCACGAAAGCCTGCTTGACGAGCTTTGGAAAGTGCGGGAAACATCAACGCCATCAACAGCGCAATGATCATCACGACGAGCAACAGCTCGATTAATGTAAATGCATGATGACGGTTACGACGGCTCATGACTTGGAACCCGATTCAACTTATCACGCGGTGACAACCGCAAATGATGATAGAACTCGACCTCTCCCCGCAAGACTCCATTCCACCTATCAACCTACCAAGGGCGTATCGGCCACACGAAATACTGAAGTGCTGAGCACCCCTGTTCCCGTTTCACGCCAACATCCATATCCTAGATTACCACAGATTTGGGCATTTTGGCTATGAATTCTACTTTTTCAAACGAAACCAGTCTAATTCCCGAGTCGGGAGAGTGGATTTATGACCCTCTTGACCCCATCTGACGTACAGATCGTATCAAATCCGGGCAAATCGCTCAGAAACCGTACCCAAGGAACAGCATGATCGGTTAAAATATTCCTAGTCGTTCTACAGAAGGGCATTCTTCTTGCCATTCGGGAGATGTGTAACAGCCCATGATCCAGTTCACTTCCAAGCCTATTGCATCGACCCGCTCGAACGCTGCGTTTACGCTCATCGAGCTTCTGGTCGTCATTTCCATTATTGCCCTGCTCATTGGGTTGCTGCTGCCTGCCCTTTCCAAGGCTCGCGAATTTTCACGACGAACAAAGTGCCTCTCGCATCAAAAGCAGATCGGCCTTCTCCTGCATTATTATGTAACTGAATACGACCTGGTACCTCGTGAAGCATCGGGTGGAGGGGATCCCAAATATGACTTGCCTTGGCCTTGGGTTTTTCGGCCGTACCTGACGGGCATGACGAACGCTCAATTCTTCAAGGAATTTGGAAACGATTGGTTCGAACGAACGCCTCTTTACCGCTGCCCTTCTTATCCAGTGAATCAGCATCAGATTCACTACATCAATAACGGCATGAATTTTACGGATCGCGTACGAGTTTCGATTAGCCCGCGCCAAAAAGCGTCGCCGTTGTCCGGCTTTGCTCAGCCAACCCAGACAATCTACCTGACCGAATACACCGACGATGAAGATGAGACGTTGGCTCGAACTGTGTATCGAAGCGGATCGTCGAATCGCCAGATTTCAATTTGGTATGACGCCTGGAGCAATCGACACGTCGAAGGTGATTCTGATGATCCCACCCGAGGCCGACGCGTTGAACCACTTCGCCACGTCAAGGGTGCGAATGCGATGTTCGTGGATGGCCATTGCGAATTTATGCCTGACACCGAGTTGCTCGACTTACGATCGTGGGATGACCTTCGCTGGAATCGCCCGAACGGGTGATTACTACGTTGATCGCCTTTGAGTGACATGTAGCAAAAACTAAAATCACCCCGGGCGAAGTAACATTCGTCCGGGGTGATTGTGTTTCTAGCGTTGGCGATTGCGATCTATTGAAGATGCAACACGAGCAACTTATTTGATGAAGTCGCGGCCATGGATGCCGTTCTTGGTGGTGGAGAAATACCAGAACAGCGGGTCATCACCATCCTTGGGATCATCTGTTTCCATCATTTTGCAGGTGATTTGGCCAAGGAACAGGTTGCCATCTTCTTTTTCAGTAGATGATGCTTGCAGATTTTCTGCATGGTAATCAAAGAAGAGCATGGTGGATTTGCTGCCTCGGGTGTTGTAACCCTGGGCAGGATCCTGGTGGAAGTTGTTGACTTCAAAGACATAGACCTTTTTGTCAGGGAAGGTCACGCCGCTGATGGGCAGGTATCGACGGCCATTGGTGTTTTGGTTGGCCGAACCTCCATTGCCCTCTTTCAACTGATCCGTATCCAAAATGTCATCAATCTTTTCTTCGGTGAACATACTTGGCGCCCACATGGCGGTATCCGACATGAGGTAGGTGATGCGATTCAGAACTGACTCTTGTCCGGTTCGGACTTCGTATGCCTTCTCGGTGTAGAAGGTATCGTCCGGGCAGAAGAAAGCATCGTCATACACAGCCTTGGCGGCCTCAGTTTGGGCAACGTAGGTCGCCATCTGGACGAAGAAGTACCGCTGCATCCAGTTGTAGTCAATACCAAGGGTCGGCCAATTGGGGAGCGGGTGACCACCGGGATTGAAGCGGAATTCTGGCCTTGTGCCCATTCGTTTGCCCGCGGAGGTTTCAATAAACTCGGGCGGCGTGCCCGTCGCGATGATTCCACCAAACTCGGACGAGTAGTTGGCAGCACCGTTCCCAATATTCTTGAGATTGGCTAGGCACACAGTTACACGGGCGGCTTTTCGAGCTCTTGAAAGCGCGGGAAGCAGCAAACCGATGAGAAGGGCGATAATTGAAATGACGACGAGGAGTTCAATGAGGGTGAACCCGAAACGTCGCTTACGCAACATGGACCTGCAGTTCATGACTGGACTTTCCTGTATAAGAGGATATCTGGTGGGGAAACTCGTTTTCTTCGTTTCGTTCGTATCTGCCTGCGTTCTGAAAGCACTGCCAAACTCTTCGGTCAAGGGCAGATTGTCCACAGGAGGGGCCTGCGAACCTAAATCACGTATTTTCTAAACCGAGCGTTTCGAAAAACCGTGATTGAAGCCAACAACCGACAATACTTGAGCCAGGCACGGACGCTAGAAGTGTTCCTCGCACTTATGTCCGTACTCTCAATTGGTGAGAGTATAAAAGGTAATCCGTACGATCGCTAGCATGAGTTTGCCTTTTTTGTGATCTTTTCACTGCAAATTGTCATACCGAGGGCGATGTAGGCAGTCCATTTTAGCCGAATGGACGTCCGATAGCGCAAAAAAGAACGCGCCCAGACACCAAAGTGCTGGACGCGTCGAACCCGAAATCGCCCCGTGCTTCCCAGCAAGCTGGGATCCTCATGCGTCAGGGCGCTCGGCAGCAGACCAAATCTCATTCCAATTGGAACGCGTCAAGGACCGTCCCATTTCATTAATTCTTAACAATGTTGCTGACATTGCAAGTCGTCAGATCCACAGCTTGGACATTGATCCTGCCACATAGGTTGTTCACAAGGCTGCTGCTCACAATCACCCTACCGTTGCCGTCTGCATTGAGAATCAACGGGAATCCAGGCAGGAAGGGCGGCTTGAGATCCAGCGTAATGCCGTTGCAGGTGCTGCCAGGATTAACAAATGTGCCTCCTTTGGTGCCCGCAACGATCGCGACTTTACCTCTGGGTGTTGCTCCGAAGACCACCAGCCGAACGTCGCCGGGGCATTCGCCATCCAAGCAAGCGAACATGTCGGAGGCTTCTACATTCATATTGTCCCACGCGGTTACATTGTCCGAACCATTTCCGCCACCCGCAAAGAACCGGAATCCTGTGGGGGTCGGTTGGCCGCCAACTTCTCCACCTTGGAGATACCAATCGGTTGGACAATGCCCATCACTCAGGCCGGTCGTGAGGTCAGTAATCCAAACGTATACGATTCTGTTCGAATCAAAGTCAATCACGGTCCCAAATCGGTACCAGTGATTCATACTCAAGCTTTCCCAACTTGAGCCGGGCGATTCGCCGGGTGCGACATGGGCAGTCCCTGCGGCGTTGTACGCCAAGTAAAACGCTCTGAAATCAACGGGATTAGTCGCATCCATGAATGAGAATAGATGGATGTAGTTTTGGCTGCCGGGGTATGGCTGAACGGAGAAACTCCCAACATTGTCGATTGATCCATCCACTCCCATAAACGCTGCAGCCATATCGTAGGTGACTTCCCAATAACCGGTACCCCACGCGACATCGCGCTGAGCGCGAGCGTAGTTGGAGCCGTCACCCGGTCCGCGGCCGGCAACGAATTGATCACCACCCGCCGGATTAGCATTGATACCCAAGGCATTTCCCGCATACGTGAATGCATGCATATCTACACCCGCGGGGAGGTAAAACCCATCCTGTCCTGTGAGCACTTCACCAGTTGGGGATGCAGTGAGGCCTTCAAAATCACTGTCGTACTGCGCAATCGAGGTCGACACTGCTAAACCAGCCATCATGCTACCAATGCTGGCTACCCGAACGATAGTCCTTAGATTAATCCTTCTCGTACACATTACTCATTGCTCCTCTAGTAGTTGATTGAACAGCGGAATCCGAATGGATTGAGAAAAATGTTTCCGCAGTTCCAAGTAATTATTGAGCGATTGCTGATTCAGCAACCAACTTCAACCCAACCTACTCGACAACGCAAGGAACCCGATCTTGCGTTGCCGTGCGGGCTGAAGCGTCTAACTCTTGCATAGATTTAAAAATGAACGAAATGAAACCGTCCGGACTGAATGAAAACGCCACGCTTCGCGATCGCTACTCGATTGTACGATGCAAGAATTGCACCACTGCGACCGCCGAATCTACATCCAATGTAAACCGATTTTGCAAAATCTGTCAACCGCATTGGGGCCATTTATGCAAAAAGTCCTGTGTTTTTTGTGAAATGCCACACCCTCGCCGGACCGACTAGCGAGCGGGCCGAGAGAAATCCTTGATCTCACCCCGTTAAACGCCGTCTAAGCGAGATTGCAACTGATCAAGCATGAGGTCTGCACACCCGCCTGGCGATTCACGAGCGGCGAGGCTTGATTCAACCGTGCAGTCCGCCAACGAATCCAGCTCAGCGGCAACTTGTTTGTATGCGTCACGAAATGGGAGGCCACCCACCGCTAATTCGACCGCCCGATCCGTTGCATACATGTCAGGCGAAATAGCTGACCGCATACGCTCCGCATCGAAAGTCATCGCGTTGATCAAGCCGGGCATGATGGTCATTGATCCGTGTGCAGCGTTCATTGCCCGAATCAACGGCTCTTTGGTGAGTTGCAAATCCCGTTGATACCCGCTGGGCAGGGAGAGTACCTGTTGCATTTCAGCCATGCATCCAACCAAGATTGCGCTCATCGCCCGTAACAAC
>PJEL010003091.1_pt1 | contig 14539 bp, 12 predicted proteins | sample 1853271 | NCBI WGS metagenome assembly PJEL01 (sample SAMN08108733, study PRJNA415343) | Invertebrate metagenome, whole genome shotgun sequencing project. | host: Globobulimina | place: Sweden: Gullmar Fjord | collected 2015-08 | reverse complement strand
GTTTTGGCGATTTATGTGGTGTGGCACGAGCTAAAGGTGAAATTTTTCAAGGTTTGGTTTCTGGCGGTGTTGCGGTTTATAACCAAGACAGTCAGTGGGCACACAAATGGCAATGGCGTTTAGATGATAAAAAAGTTCGCCGCTTTTCATCGCAAAGCACTGCTGATTGTTACAGCCATGAAGAAGTACTTGATGATAACGGTTGTGCGAGTTTTAAGTTAACGACTAATAAAGGCAGTACTTATATTGAGCTAACTGTACCGGGGCACCATAACGTTTGTAATGCCGTTGCAGCAGCAACGATTGCACTAGAATTCGGTGCTAGTTTAGATGATATCCGCTTAGGCTTAGCGGAAATGGCGCCAGTAAAAGGGCGTTTGAATTTACATCAACTCGATAACAATATTAAGTTAATTGATGACACTTATAACGCCAATGTTGAATCAATTAATGCCGCATCAGATTTATTAGCCAATTACCCTGGTAGAAGAGTATTAATTTTAGGTGATATGGGCGAACTGGGTAGCGATGCTCGTCGTTATCATCAAGAAGTTGGTGAGCATGCAAAAGAACAAGGTATTGATGATTTATTAACCTTAGGCGTACTCAGTCAAAGTACTTCCGATGCCTTTTATCTAGGTAAAGCGTCATCGGCTCAACATTTTAGTAGTAAAGGAAAGTTATTGTCACGGTTAGCAGAGCTGCTTCAAGATGAAGCAGAACAAATTACAATTTTAGTTAAAGGTTCGCGCAGTGCTCATATGGAATACGTAGTGGCTGATATTATTAAATGGCAAAACAGCCAGACTACGCAGGGGCAGGCATAATGTTACTTTGGTTAGGTGAATTTCTCACTCAGTATTTTTCATTCTTCAATGTTTTTTCTTACTTAACGTTTCGGGCGATTGTCTCGACGTTAACGGCATTGGCCTTGTCGTTATATTTTGGCCCTAAGCTGATCCGCGCCTTACAAAGAATGCAAATTGGTCAAACGATTCGTGATGATGGCCCTGAAAGCCACTTATCTAAATCGGGTACACCGACCATGGGCGGCATTCTAATTCTCGCCTCAATTGTTACCAGCGTGCTGTTGTGGGCTGATTTAAGTAATACCTATGTTTGGGTGGTGTTATTTGTTTTAGTCAGCTTTGGCTTAATCGGCTTTGTTGACGATTATCGCAAAGTTATTCGTAAAGATTCAAATGGCCTCATTGCCCGTTGGAAATATTTTTGGCAAACCATTGCTGGCTTAGCAACGGCCATTTTTTTATATCAATTTGCGCAAAGCCCTGAAGAAACCACGTTATTAATTCCATTTGTTAAAAATGTCTTGCCTCAGCTAGGCCTAATTTATATCGCCTTAGTGTATTTTGTCATTGTCGGAACCAGCAACGCGGTTAACTTAACTGACGGGTTAGACGGCCTAGCGATTGTTCCTACCATTATGGTGGCAGGGGCTTTTGCCATTTTTGCCTATATGACAGGTAACGCCGTTTTTTCTGAATACCTACATATTCCTCATATTGCTTTAGCCAGTGAGTTGGTGGTGGTGTGTACCGCCATTGTTGGTGCTGGACTTGGCTTCTTATGGTTTAACACCTACCCGGCACAAGTATTTATGGGCGATGTTGGCTCACTTGCGTTAGGCGCGGCATTAGGTGTTATAGCTGTACTTGTACGTCAAGAGCTAGTGCTATTTATTATGGGGGGCGTTTTCGTGATGGAAACCTTATCGGTCATTTTACAGGTTGGCTCATATAAGCTACGCGGACAACGAATTTTTCGCATGGCGCCAATACATCATCATTATGAATTAAAGGGCTGGCCAGAGCCGAGAGTGATCGTACGTTTTTGGATTATTTCCTTAGTGCTTGTACTCGTCGGCTTAGCAACGCTGAAACTGCGTTAGAAAAGAGATAAAGGTTGTCGATGTTTGTCGACTAATAACATTAGCTTTAAAAGGTAAAAAACGACGGGTGAATAATCAATTGCAACAGTCGGTAACGAGGCAATTTAAAGATAAAAAAGTCGTGATCTTGGGTATCGGGATCACGGGCTTGTCGTGCGCGCGTTTTTTACATCGTCATCAAGTAACATTTTCGGTTAATGATAGCCGAGCAATGCCAATTTCGCCGGGTGACTTTAAGCACCAGTTCGCTGATAACACTTTAGTGTTAGGCCAATGGGAGCAAAAGTTAATTGCTCAGGCTGATGTATTAATTGTTAGTCCAGGTATTGATATAGCTGATTCCGCTATTAGTAGTGCCATTCCTGAACGTTGCGATGTTATTGGTGATATTGAATTATTCTGTCGCTTGAGCAGCACACCGATACTGGCAGTGACTGGCTCTAATGGTAAATCAACCGTAGTTTCAATGCTGAACCATGTTGGCAATGCCTTAGGTTATAAAGTTCAACTTGGCGGTAATATTGGTTTACCTGTACTTGACCAAGTTGATGAAGCGGCTGATTTTATTGTTTTAGAATTGTCGAGTTTTCAACTAGAAACCGTGAAAAGTATGGCGGCACTATCGGCAACGGTATTAAATATTAGTGATGACCATTTGGATCGTCATAAAACCATAGAAAACTACGGTGCGATTAAGCAAAGCATTTATCGAAATGCACAAACGGCAATTTATAATCGAGATGATAATGCGACAATCCCTAGCGCTGCTTATGACCATAACTCAAATTTAAGTTTTGGTAGTGATCAAGCAAATGACGGACAATTTGGCATCACCAACATTAATGGCGAAAGACAATTAATGTTTGGCAATAATGCACTAATAGCAATGAAAATGATGCCACTACAAGGTATTCACAATGTGCTTAACTATTTGGCTGTATTGGCTTTAGGCACGGGGGCAGGTTGGAACTTAAATGCAATGCTTTCAGCGTTATTGACTTTTAAAGGGCTTGCACACCGTTGTGAAGTGATAGCAAGCCAAGACTGTATTTGTTGGGTTAATGATTCAAAAGCGACAAATGTTGGCGCAACATTAGCGGCGATTGAAGGTTTAGTACCGACGTTAGTTGGCAATAAACTAATTTTGATTGCTGGTGGTGACGGTAAAGGTGCTGACTTTACACCATTAACAAAAGCGCTGACGGAACAAGTAGAGCACCTTATTACTTTAGGTAAAGATGGTCGAGAAATTGCGAGCTTACGTTTAGCTAATCAACAAACGAGAACCACCCATGTCAACAGCTTACCTGAAGCGGTTAAGTTAGCACGACAGCTAGCTAACAATGGCGATATGGTATTGTTATCTCCCGCTTGTGCAAGTTTAGATATGTTTGCCAATTATGTTGAACGTGGCGTGATATTTATTAAGTCTGTACTTTCGCATAAGGAAGCTAAGTAATGTCTGCTGCTTTTGCTAATTTGTCACAATGGTCAATACCAGCATGGTTGAAAATGGAGTCTTCGGCAGTTTCGACATTTGATCGTAGCTACCTATTTCTGGCGTTAAGTATGTATATGATTGGTTTAGTGATGGTGGCAAGCTCATCTATGCCCGTGGCAGAGCGATTATTCGCTAACCCTTTTCATTTTGTTATTCGTCACATGATTTACATCTGTTTAAGTCTGATTGTTGCCGCAACAGTATTACAGATCCCGATGAATCGTTGGCATCAATACAGTGGTAATTTGTTAATTTTAGGTATCGCATTATTGGTCATCGTATTGGTTATAGGTCGTAACGTTAATGGTTCGACCCGTTGGATTGTGGTTGGGCCAATTACTATACAGGCTGCTGAGCCCGCAAAATTATTTTTCTTTTGTTATCTGTCTGCCTATTTAGTACGCCGCCGTGATGAGGTGATGGAGAATATTAAGGGTTTTGCCAAGCCCTTGATTGTTTTCGGTGTACTAAGTGGTTTGCTATTAATGCAGCCTGATTTAGGCACCATAATTGTGATGTTCGTTACCACGTTTGGCTTGTTATTTTTAGCCGGAGCAAAGTTATGGCAATTTATCGCCATTGCCGGTGTCGGTATCAGTTTATTATCAATGTTAGCGTATTTTTCACCTTATCGTTGGGCGCGAGTTACTGGCTTTTTAGATCCATGGGAAGACCCGTTTGGTAGCGGCTATCAGTTAACACAATCACTAATGGCCTATGGCCGCGGTGAATCTTTTGGTCAAGGGTTAGGTAATAGTATTCAAAAACTAGAATATTTACCGGAAGCACATACCGATTTCGTGATGGCGGTATTGGCAGAAGAGTTTGGTTTTGTTGGTATTAGTGTGATTTTATTGCTGAGCATGAGCTTAGTATTTAAAGCCTTATTATTAGGCCGAAAAGCGGTTAATCAAGAGAAGTATTTTGAAGGTTTTTTTGCCTACGCTATAGGTATTTGGTTTTGTTTTCAAGCGGCAGTAAATATTGGTGCTAGCGCTGGTATTGTGCCAACTAAAGGCTTAACCATGCCGTTAATTAGTTATGGTGGCAGTTCGATGATAATTATGACTATCGCGGTGGCGATTTTAATTCGTATTGATCATGAAATTCGATTGCAAAGTATTCAAGCGACCAGCAGAACCGCGGGTGTGAAAAAGAAAGTAAAAAAAGTGAAAAAAATTACTGTGAAGGAGGGCGAAAATGACTGAACAAACGACTCATGATATCAATAGTGACGTAAGTCATGAAGTAAAGCGTCCTACAATTTTGGTGATGGCGGGTGGTACTGGTGGACACATATTCCCAGGTGTTGCGGTGGCTGACGCGTTAGTGAAGCAGGGCTGGAAAGTTCATTGGTTGGGAACCGCAGAACGTATGGAAGCGGAAATAGTGCCGAAAAATGGTTATCCAATTTCCTTCATTAATATTGCAGGTATTCGTAATAAAGGTTGGCAAACGTGGCTGAAAACACCGTTTAAAATTATGCAATCGCTATGGCAATCTATCCAAGTATTGAAAGAAGTTAAACCTGATGTTGTGTTAGGTATGGGCGGATACGCCAGTGCTCCTGGTGGCGTAGCAGCTAGACTGTTAGGTATTCCTTTAGTGTTGCATGAGCAAAATGCCGTAGCAGGCATGAGTAACCGCTTTTTGTCTCATATCGCAACAAAAACGTTAAGTGCCTTTCCCGGGGCTTTTAGCGACAGAGTTACCCCTGATGTTGTTGGCAATCCTTTGCGTAGTGATATTATCGCGATTGAAAATGTTGTACCTGAACAACCTTCCACTAGCAAAAAAGTTTTAGTTGTTGGCGGCAGTTTAGGGGCAAAAATTTTAAATGATGTTGTGCCACAGGCAATGAAACAGATTCACTTGCAAAGTATTGATGTCTGGCATCAAACGGGCGGTGGTAATGAACAAGCCGTATTAAGCAGTTATCAAGATTTTGGTTTGCCTGAAGATAAGGTGAAAGTTACCGAGTTTATTGATGATATGGCGATTGCCTATCAGTGGGCTGATGTCGTGGTTTGTCGTTCGGGTGCATTAACCGTCTCGGAGCTAGCGATGGCAGCAAAGCCGGCAATATTTGTGCCTTTACCCCATGCGGTCGATGACCACCAAACCAAGAATGCCATGTACTTAGTTGAGTGTGGCGCGGCAAAATTGATTGCCCAGAAAGAATTTAACGGTACAACCTTAGGGCAAATGCTTAACAGCTTGTTTATATCAGACAAAGTTGTGCAGCAAATGTCGAAGGCAGCGCACAATGCAGCACACGCAGACGCAACGAATCATGTTGCTCAAGCCTGTATTGAGGCTGCGGAACTATGAGTAAAAGCATGACAGTAGCAAACAGTAATATGAAAACAACACCTAACAGCGCTAACCGCATGCCTGAAATGCGCCGGGTTAAGGTAATACATTTTGTCGGTATTGGCGGCGCAGGTATGGGCGGTATCGCTGAAGTATTACTAAATGAAGGTTATCAGATTACCGGTTCAGATATCGGTGAAAATCAAGTGGTGAAAAGGTTAACTGCATTAGGCGCAAAAATTACCATTGGGCATCATCAAAGTAATGTTGATGGAGCTAGTGTTATTGTTGTTTCAACGGCTATTGATAGTGAAAACCCTGAGTTAGTTGCCGCTAATGAAAAACGTATTCCGGTCGTACGTCGAGCCGAAATGTTAGCTGAATTGATGCGCTTTCGCCATGGTATCGCGATTGCTGGTACACACGGGAAAACCACGACAACAAGTTTAATTGCTAGTATTTTTGCGCAAGCGAATTTAGATCCAACCTTTGTTATTGGCGGTTTATTGAATAGTGCCGGCACCAATGCACGCTTAGGTAGTAGCCGATATTTAATTGCTGAAGCCGATGAAAGTGATGCTTCTTTCTTGCATCTACAGCCGATGGTTGCCGTGATCACTAATATCGACGAAGACCACATGGAAACCTATCAAGGTGACTTTGAAAAACTCAAAGACACCTATATCGAGTTTTTACATAATTTGCCATTTTATGGCTTAGCCGTGGTTTGCTTAGATAACCCTGTTGTACGTGAAATATTGCCACGCATTGGCCGGCAAGTGATCACCTACGGTTTCTGTGAAGATGCCGATGTTAGAGCAAGTCAATATCAACAAAGTGCAGGCATAAGTTCGTTTATGGTTGAACGTAAAGACGCCGCACCACTAACGCTTAGTGTTAATTTACCCGGTGAGCACAACGTATTGAATGCGCTTGCCGGTGTTGCGGTTGCGATAGATGAAGGCGTTAACGATGATGCTATCAAGCAAGCGTTGCAAGGTTTTGCCGGCATTGGCCGTCGTTTTGAACAATTGGCTACATTAACCACCGAGCAAGGTGAAATGGTACTCATTGATGATTATGGTCATCACCCAACGGAAGTTAAAGCGACGATTACTGCCATGCGCAACGGTTGGCCAGAAAAAAGATTAGCTATGGTTTTTCAACCTCATCGTTATTCTAGAACTCGTGATCTTTATGAAGACTTTGTTGAAGTGCTCTCAGAAGTTGATTGCTTATTCTTACTTGATGTTTACGCAGCAGGCGAAGCGCCAATAGCTAATGCTGACAGTAAAAGTTTAGCGCGTAGCATTCGCCTACGTGGCCAAATTGAACCTATTTATGTTAGCGACACTAGTAAGTTAGCTGAACTAATGGCAGCACAATTACGCGATGGTGACATGGTGATTACCCAAGGTGCTGGCAATATTGGCGCTATAGCACGCAGTTTAGCGAACGATGAAAAATTATCAGGGGCTAAACAATGAAGTCATTGACGGCACAAAAATTAGCGGTTTTATATGGCGGAACCTCGGCTGAACGGGAAGTATCGCTTAACTCAGGTAAAGCGATTGCTAATGGTCTAAAGCAAGCTGGTTTTAATGTTCAGCTTATTGATACCCAAGATTACTGCTTAAGTGACCTAGCAACATTAGATATTGACCGCGTGTTTATTGCCTTACATGGCCGTGGCGGCGAAGACGGCTGTGTGCAAGGTGCGTTGCAGTATATGAACATACCTTATACCGGCTCTGATGTTTTAGGCTCGGCTTTGTCGATGGATAAAATTCGCAGTAAACAAGTTTTTCAAGCGATGAATTTGCCAACAGCGCCTTTTGCCATTGTCAGTAAGTTAGAATATAAACGCCAAGATGCTGCGAAAATTCTGCAGCAACTAGGTCATGTAGTAATGGTTAAACCGGCAAATGAGGGTTCAAGCATTGGTATGTCTAAAGCCGATAATGCTGAAAAATTGCATACGGCTTTAATCGAAGCCTTCAATTATGACCAACAAATATTGGTTGAAGCGTGGATCCAAGGGCCGGAATATACCGTGGCGATTTTGGGGCAAACGCCTATGCCGGTTATTCATATGGAAACACCTCATGATTTTTATGATTATGATGCGAAATATAAATCAACCAGCACGCAATATCATTGTCCATGTCATTTATCAGCGCATGATGAAACTGAGCTACAAGCGATAGCACTGAAAGCTTTTAATGCCACGGGGGCTAAAGGCTGGGGTCGAGTCGATGTGATGCGTGACGAATTAGGGCAGTGGCAATTATTAGAAGTTAATACGGTACCAGGTATGACAGAAACGTCATTGGTGCCAAAAGCAGCGAAAGTTTATGGTTTAAATTTTAGTGAGCTAGTAACAAAAATTGTTGAAATTAGTGCACAAGGTAGCGCGTAGAAATGGCTGCAACAATGAAAAATCAGCTTCCATTAGTGGAAGAAACAGAAAAACTACACTGGACCTTTTGGCTTGGCGTGGCATTTTTTGTTGCGGTTATTGTTGCGATATTGTCGTTTAGCATTTTTTTAAATAAACGTTTGAGCGCAGAAGAAAGTGCACCGGTTACTGCAGTTGCTATTGCCGGTGAAATGCCTTATACCACGCGTTTAGATATAGAAAATGCTATTGAACAGATAAACTTAGGTAATTTTTTTAACGTCGATGTTAATGACGTACAGAAAAAAGTGGCTAAGTTGCCATGGGTTTACTCGGTTTCAGTACGAAAAAAATGGCCTGATGAACTAAAAATATATGTTGTTGATCAAAAACCTATTGCACATTGGAATGGCGATTTTTTGATTAACGAGAACGGTCATGCATTTCAAGCTGATATTGCGCGTTTAAGTGCAGCGCTACCTGCATTTTTTGGCCCTGAAGGTAGTGAGAAATTAGCGCTAGAAAATTTTCAGAATTTGAATAAATTGCTAGATTTTAGCGAATTAGCTATTGAAGAATTAGTACTGACAGAGCGATTTGCATGGCAGCTGACATTAGATGATGGCGTGACTATTAATTTAGGTCGTGATAATCGTGTTGAGCGTATACAGCGTTTTATGGATGTATATCCACAGATAAAATCACATAAAAAACCGGGACAACAAGTTGATTATGTTGACCTGAGATACGATACCGGCTTAGCCGTTGGTTGGAAAACCGTAAACAACAAAGAAAGAGTTTAGCGTTAATGTCAAAAATAACTGAAAGAAACTTAGTGGTTGGTTTAGATATTGGAACTTCAAAAATTTCAGTAGCCGTAGGTGAGATCACGCCAGACAACCAACTCAGCATTGTTGGTGTCGGTAATCAGCCTGCGCGTGGTATGGATAAAGGTGGCGTTAATGACTTAAACCTGGTTATTCAGTCAATTCAACGGGCAATAAATGAAGCTGAACTGATGGCAGATTGTCATATTACTTCAGTTTATTTAGGCATCTCTGGCAAGCATATTAGTTGCCAGAATGAAAACGGTATGGTGCCAATTAATGACAAAGAAGTGCTGCAGGATGATGTTGATAATGTTATTCACACGGCGCGCTCTGTGCCTATATCAGCTGAGCGCAGAATGCTACACGTATTACCGCAGGAATATAGCATTGACTGTCAAGACGGTATTAAAAGCCCTATTGGTATGTCAGGTGTACGAATGGAAGCAAAAGTGCACATTGTTACCTGTGCTAATGATATGGCGAAAAATATTGTTAAGTGTGTTGAGCGCTGTGATTTAAAAGCAGACCAACTTATTTTTTCGGCCTTAGCCTCTAGTTATGCCGTATTGACTGACGATGAAAAAGAACTTGGTATTTGTGTTGTTGATATGGGCGCTGGCACCATGGATATTTCGGTATTTACTGGTGGTGCTTTACGTCATACCGCGGTTATTCCGGTGGCTGGTAATCAGGTGACTAGCGATATCGCGAAAATATTTCGCACACCATTGAGTCATGCAGAAGACATTAAAGTACAATACGCCTGCGCGCTGCGCCAATTAGTCAGTATGGAAGAGAATATCGAAGTACCGAGTGTCGGCGGACGTCCTGTGCGTTCTATGTCTCGACATACCTTAGCGGAAGTGGTTGAGCCTAGATATCATGAATTATTTGAACTGATTCAAGAAGAATTGCGCGAATGTGGCTTAGAAGATCAAATTGCTGCGGGTTATGTCTTAACCGGCGGTACAGCGAAAATGGAAGGTGTGGTTGAGTTTGCCGAAGAAGTATTTCAAATGCCGGCTCGAGTCGCACAACCTGCTGATGTTTGTGGCTTAAAAGAATATGTTAATGATCCAACATATTCTACCGTGGTGGGTTTGTTGCATTATGGTATGCAAGCGAACTTACAACAAAATAATGAACAAAAGAAAAGTGAATCAGTGGGCAGTATTAGCTCGCGTGTTTTAGCTTGGTTTAAAGGCGAATTTTAATCACTTGCTAAGGCAAGTCATTGGAAGTGTTGAAAGAGTTTTGGTGGAACAAAACGTAATAAAAATCGGAGATTATAAAAATGTTTGAATTAATGGAAGACCACAACGAAGAAGCCGTCATCAAAGTTATTGGTGTTGGTGGCGGTGGTGGTAATGCGGTAGAACACATGGTTTCACAAACCATTGAAGGTGTTGAATTTATTACCGCAAATACTGACTCACAGGCACTACGTAACTCAGCAGCGAATGTTACTTTGCAGTTAGGTCATGACGTAACTAAGGGTTTAGGTGCTGGCGCTAACCCAGAAATTGGTCGTCGTAGTGCAGAAGAAGACAGAGAAACGATTAAAGAAACCCTGCAAGGTGCTGATATGATCTTTATCGCCGCTGGTATGGGTGGTGGTACGGGTACTGGTGCTGCCCCGGTTGTTGCTGAGATCGCAAAGGAAATGGGAATTTTAACGGTTGCCGTGGTAACAAAACCTTTTCCGTTTGAAGGTAAAAAGCGGATGAACTATGCCGATCAAGGTATTGAGTTCTTATCAAAAAGTGTTGATTCGTTAATTACCATTCCAAACGAAAAACTCTTAAAAGTTTTAGGTCCAGGTACAAGTTTACTGGATGCCTTTAAGGCGGCAAATGATGTTTTATTAGGTGCCGTGCAAGGTATTGCGGAACTTATTACTCGTCCGGGACTCATAAACGTGGATTTCGCTGATGTTAGAACAGTAATGTCTGAAATGGGCACGGCCATGATGGGCTCTGGTATTGCTTCAGGACCAGACCGAGCAGAAGAAGCTGCAGAAGCTGCGATTTCAAGTCCATTACTTGAAGATGTTGATCTTGCTGGCGCACGCGGCATTTTGGTTAATATTACCGCTGGTATGGATATCAGTATTGATGAATTCGAAACAGTTGGTAATGCGGTTAAGGCTTTTTCTTCTGAAAATGCCACTGTTGTTGTTGGTGCGGTAATCGACCCAGAAATGACTGAAGACTTACGTGTTACTGTTGTTGCTACCGGTATCGGCGCTGAGCGTAAGCCTGATATTACTTTAGTTAACCCCGCTCCTGTGGCAGAACCACAAGTTGTTGGTGGTGATTATGTGCCGAGTGCACAACCAGAAATTAAAGTGAACCCAGTAACTATGCCTGAAGCCAATGCTCAAGCACAAAAAGTTGCGGCGACAGAGCTTGATGACTATTTAGATATTCCGGCATTTTTACGTAAACAAGCGGACTAAGACTCATTGGTTCAGTTGGGAATGTTAGACAGTAAATGTTGATATTTTGATTTTGTTAGGCTTTTTTGCTATATTACGTCTCCGCTGAATTCCGGTGGGTGCAAATAAAGCACAATATAGGCTTAAGAAGGCTATTTATGATTAAACAACGTACGATTAAAGAAAGTGTCTCTGCTATTGGTGTGGGGTTACATAAAGGTGAAAAGGTGCAGATCACTCTCCGTCCTGCGCCTGCTAACACCGGTATTATTTTTCGCCGAGTAGATTTAGAGCCTGTTGTCGATATTCCAGCGACACCAGAAGCTGTTGGCGAAACCACTTTATGTACATGTTTAGTGAATGAGCAAGGTGTTCAGATTTCCACCGTCGAACACTTGCTGTCTGCTGTTGCAGGCTTAGGAATTGACAACCTCGTTGTTGAAGTTGATTCTCCTGAGATTCCAATTATGGATGGCAGTGCCTTACCGTTTGTTTACTTGATTCAATCGGTTGGTATCGAAACATCAAATGTTGCCAAACGCTTTCTACGTATCACTAAAACTATTCGCATCGAAGAAGGTGACAAGTGGGCTGAATTGAAGCCTTATGAAGGCTTCCGGGTGAATTTCGCCATTGAGTTTGAACATCCGGTGATTGCGAATACTTGTCAAACCATGAGTATGGACTTATCGAGCTGTTCTTTTATTAAAGAAATCAGCCGTGCTCGTACTTTTGGTTTTATGAAAGATATTGAATTCTTGCGCTCTCATAATCTTGCCTTAGGCGGTAGTTTAGAAAATGCCATTGTTTTAGATGAATACCGCATGCTTAATAAAGATGACTTACGTTATGATGATGAGTTTGTTAAACATAAAATTCTTGATGCTATCGGTGATTTATACATGGGTGGCGTTAGCATTTTAGGCGAATTAAATGCCTTTAAATCAGGGCATGGCCTTAATAACATGTTATTGCGTGAAGTGTTTAAGCAAGTTGATTCATGGGAATGGGTGACGTATGAAGATACTGTTGAATCACCAATCCAGTTCCAAGAAGTAGCCACAACGTCGTTTTAACTTGATACCTTAATTAAATTAATTCGATTGAGCCAATCATATGATTGGCTTTTTTATTTTTACAGGTTTGGAATGAGTCATTTGAAAAGTTCGTTATCACAAGTTTAGGCTATTTGTTCGCGTGAGCAGCTAACTTCTCTAATTTTTTTCGTAAACTTTCAGGGGCATTTTTAGCTAGGGCTAATAACTGCGCGGCAGTTGCTTTTGAAATAGTGGAACTAATAGCGTCAGGTAGCACAGTTTTCTCAGGCACTTTAGTGCGATAAGGTGTTATCTTTATTTCAATTTGATTAAACTGATTTTCGGTTACTTGAGTTAATTCTCGACAGATGTTCATTCGTTCAAACTGTAACCTTTGGCTCCAAACTGCAGAATTTACCTCAATAACCAAGGATTTTCCTTTAAAGTTGGCTATTTTCCAGACATCTTCTGGTAGGTCAGGGCATATTTGTCGTACAATACCTGACAAGATGGTTAAAGAGTTGGTTTTTGCCGTTATTTGTGCCAAAGTGCCTGACGTTGAATTAAACAGGGCTGACATGTCTGTAGGTATTTTTGATTTACGTGCCATAAGTCAGCTCTTGAAGAAAACGATAAATTATATATGAGTTTAACACTACTATACCGCGGAAAAAATGTTAGATTTTCAATGAAGCTAAATAAAATTCATTGGTTATCAGCTTTAGCCGTATTTGCAATGATTTCTGGCTTTATTGTGCATTTGATTGCTTCGGCAGATGAAGTACCTGAAAGTTCCCTCTATCAATTCACTAGCTTACCTAACTTAGATAATCCAGTTGCTAATAATGAGCAAGTGACTGCGGTCACAATGAAATTAGCGGAACTACAAAGCCAAGTACTACGTTTGAATGCTTTGGGTGATAGGCTAGCAGAAGACGCCAGTATTCCAGATAAAGAATTCAATTTTGAACAACTACCACCTAGTGGTGGCCCTATGGTTCAAAGTGCTATGCAACCGGAGAAGAGCTTAACTGAACTGCTAATTAGTATTTCAAAGCTTGAAGATTCACTTGCACATGAAGAAAAACAACTTAAGATGCTTGAATCTATCACTTTGGGTCACCATATAGAGAATACAAGCTATTTGTCTGGTCGACCAATAACCAAAGGCTGGTTATCTTCATACTACGGTACGCGGAAAGATCCCTTTAGTGGTAAGCCAGCGTTGCATAAAGGCATTGATTTTGCCGGTAGTGAGGATGCCAACATTATTGCTACGGCATCAGGTGTCGTGAGTTGGGCGAGTAGTCGCTATGGCTATGGTAATTTGATCGAAATTAATCATGGTGATGGTTTAAAAACTCGCTACGGTCATAACAAGAAACTGGTGGTTGCTGTCGGTGATGTTGTCACCAAAGGCCAAGTGATTGCGAAGATGGGCAGCACAGGACGCTCAACCGGTCCACATGTACACTACGAGATTTTACGTAATAATCGCCAAATAGATCCGATGAAATACGTATATCGAAAAGCAAAAAAATAGAATAATTGTCAATTTCAGTTGTTTAAAATACAGCTGCGATTACAATGCTAGGCAACTTTATGTGGTCGGCGCCGCCGAGCACTTTATTTTCAGCGGAAGATTATCTTCTCAATATGGTTTAACACGATGTTTGTAAATTTAATGACAAAAATGTTTGGTAGTCGAAACGATCGATTACTGAAACAAATGCGCAAAGAAGTAATAAAAATTAATGCTCTAGAGCCGGTTTTTGAAGCATTAAATGACGAAGAGTTAAAGGCCAAAACCACAGAGTTTAAAGAACGTATAGAACAAGGTGAAACGCTTGATGCCATTTTACCTGAAGCCTTTGCTGTCGTACGTGAAGCAAGTAAGCGTGTATTTGGTATGCGTCACTTTGATGTACAGATGATTGGTGGCATGGTACTTAATTCTGGAAAAATCGCCGAAATGCGTACTGGTGAAGGTAAAACCTTAACCGCAACATTACCATCATATTTAAATGGTTTAACGGGTAAGGGTGTGCATGTAATCACAGTGAATGATTACTTGGCCACGCGTGATGCTGATTGGAGTCGGCCATTATTTGAAT
>PJEL010003090.1_pt1 | contig 14552 bp, 13 predicted proteins | sample 1853271 | NCBI WGS metagenome assembly PJEL01 (sample SAMN08108733, study PRJNA415343) | Invertebrate metagenome, whole genome shotgun sequencing project. | host: Globobulimina | place: Sweden: Gullmar Fjord | collected 2015-08 | reverse complement strand
ATGCTCAGTTATTTCCATTACTCAATGGCATTAAAAAAATATTGCCACACCGTTACCCATTTCTTTTAATCGACAAAATCCTCGAATTGGAACCGAGCAAAAAAGTTGTCGCCATAAAGAATGTAACCATCAATGAGCCATTTTTCCAGGGGCATTTCCCTGGATTTCCGGTCATGCCCGGTGTATTGATTATTGAAGCGATGGGACAGGCTGGCGGGGTTTTGCTATTAGAGGCTATTGAAGAACCGGATTATAAGATTATAGAGCAGCGCTGCATTGGTTGCGGGAAATGTGCCGAAAACTGTGAGATTGGGGCAATTGAGTTTCATACTAAAAAGATAGATTTTAATGACATCTTGCCAAGATGTCTAAAGGCAGGTGCGGAGTATTTTGAACTTCATGCAATAATCAAGAATGATTCCCTTGTTATGAGAGACTGGAGGATTCTTGCTGGAATTCTGCCAAATCAGTTCATTAGCATGTGTCTCGATCGTTCTGAGCTTTCTGATAAACACCTGGCTGCCCGAGTGAGACAGGCGGGTGAGGTAGTTGGGGAAAGATTAATCATCCAGGCTGATGGCGCTCCCATGAGTGGTGGTAGTGATGATTTTAACACGACCCTGCAGGCTGTGGCATGTGCTGACATTATTCGAAAGAGTAAAGTACAGGCAAAGATATTGCTTTCCGGAGGTACAAACAGTAAAACAGGAGAGCTTGCACAAATGTGCGGTGTAAAGTTTCACGGTGTTTCAATTGGTACCTTTGCTAGGAATCTTGTTCGACAAGACATTTCTGCTGAGGATTTTGATGAAAATCCTGGGGCTATCAGGAGTGCGGTTGAGAAAGCAACCGCACTGGTGAATAGTTCAATTATTGGAGAGCAAGTATGAAAAACAGGAGATGTCTGGCCATAATTCCCGCGAGGGGAGGGTCTAAGAGAGTAAAAGGCAAGAATTTACTTGATATTAACGGGAAGCCATTGCTTTGGTATAGCATTAAATCTTCCGAAGATTTTGGAAAATTTGATGAAATTATTGTAAATAGCGAAGATGAAAATATTTTACAATTTGCATCTCAGTGCGGCATTAATATCTATAAACGGCCGGGTAATCTTGCAAACGACACCTCAAAAGTATTGGAAGTACTTAAAGAGCAGATTGTTGCAATGGCACTAGAGCCTGACACCTTGGTTTGTGTTTTACTCCCGACCTGTCCTTTGCGAAGTGTTGAAGATCTTGAAAAAGCTTATGGGTTATTTAAAGCAAATGCATTTAAGCATCCTGTTGTAAGTGTGACTCAATATGAGAAGGCCCCGGAGCAAGCTCTGGTCGTGAATGACCAAGGGAAACTCTGCCCTAAATTTAATAAAACATATACCTCAAGAAGCCAGGACCATTCAATTGCCTATCGTTATAATACAGCTATAATTTTTACCACTGCCGGGCATCTGTTAAGGCAGGATGATATTGTTGGCAAAGAAGCAGTTCCATACATTATGCCGCTCGATAGATCCATTGATATAGATTATGAAGATCATGTCCGAATGGTAAAAAGCATTTTAAAGGATCAAAATTAGGGAAAAGTCTATGCAAAAATTTAAAGGCTTGTTTGCAACTCCAATTACCCCTTTTGACGAGGATGAAAACATCCATGAAGAGGGAATAAGAAATGTTGTAAATTTTGTATATTCAAAAGGGATCAACAACCTGTTTTGTCTCGGTTCTTGGGGTGGTTTTGCTCTAATGAATATTAATGAGCGCATGAGAGTTGCTGAAGTTCTAATCTCTGAATGTAAGAAGAACAGGATGAACATTATTATCAATATTGCTGCAACATCAACCAGGGATGCCTGCATGCTTGCCAGGCATGCACAAGACCATGGTGCGGATGCAATCGCAAGTTTAGTCCCGTACTATTATTCATCTAGCGGCTATAACAATGACAATTATATAGATTATTTTTCAACAATAATTAATTCGGTCAATATCCCGGTACACTTTTACAACAACCCGCGGACAACAGGTTATGTGTTGACGATGGATTTCTTCAACAAGCTTTTAGATATAGGCGTTAGCGGAATGAAAGAGGGGGGTGGGAATTTGGCTGCATTTATTGAAATGATGCATATTTTGAAAATACGAAAAATTGATTTTGATATGATACCTGGATCAGTCACAATGTTTTTGCCGGCTCTTATGTATGGAGTAAAAGCCACAATGGTCGGTTCGGCTGTTGTGTTTCCAGAACTCGCTGTTAATGCCTACAACGCATTTACTAGTGGTGATGGCAGTCTTGCAACAAAATTACATGCTAAATTGATGGAGATACGAAGAATTCAGAGCGCAAAAGGTATGGGATCGGCAGCATGTTATGCCCTTTTGAAGCAAAGAGGGATTGATGCAGGTATGCCGAGAAGGCCGTGGCGAGGTTTGTCGGTAACTGATCTTGAGAGCATTGTTGAGAGATTGAGGACAGCCGAAGTCTCATTATAATGAATTTGCCATAATGACATGGAGGCTCGTAAAATGACTCTAAAAGCATTGATACTTGATATGGATGGTGTCCTGTTAGAGTCTGCGGAGATTAGAGACGATGCTTTTTCGTATGTTTTTGGAACAATAGGATGTGACAACCTAGAATTGGTATTGGATATTCATCGGCGCAATTTTGGACTTTATCGCAAAGAAAAATTGGCGCTTATATATCGGCATGTTTTTAATAAGATACCATCAGATAATGAAATTGAAGAGTTGTATAACCGTTTTACAGAGTGGGTTTTGAAAAGAATATTTACTTGTCCTTTTGTTCCAGGGGCAATGCAGTTTTTGGAGGCATACCAGCATTTTCCGCTCTATATTGTTTCTGCTGCTCCTCAAGACGAAGTATTAATTATAGCTAAACATCATAAGATTGATAAGTTTTTTCAAGGAATTTATGGGGCCCCTCGTCAAAAAGATGAATTGATTAATTTAATATTGGAACATGATAAATATCAGTTAAGTGAAGTAGCTTTTATTGGAGATCGAATAAGCGATTGGAAGGCAGCCAACAGAGTGGGAATCAAATTTATTGGCCGGGTTCAGCAAGACACAGAAAGCCCTTTTCCTTCTGAAGTTCCATTGATAAAAGACTTAACAGAGTTACACAGTTTTGTTAAAAACTATTGATTAAACTGGATGGTGTTAACAGTTGTGAAGATACCCGTAGTTCGATGGTGGCACATTGGACAAAAATGGATGTGCCTCATGGACACAATGGCGTGTTATGCCTGACAAGCTCATAGTCTGGGATTCTCCCGAGCCTTCGGCTGATAACGGGCCTGGGGTGTATTGCTGGAACGGCTATGCAGAGACCGGCAACACTCATTCGCTTTTCCGCTATGTAGACCGGCATGGCGAACGGCTCCGCGCTAAATACCTGGCCTGGATCAGCGATTTGGGCGAGGGGCGGGTCGACGGCAAGCGCCTGATAGATCATCTCGCCTTCAAGGATGGATTGAGCTACTGGTGGATGACGTTGTTTGCCGAAAAGAGCATTTATAAGTCACCTCTGAGTGCCGCGATCCGACTTTTAGCCCTTGAAGAGATCATCATAGAGCAAAAGCCTGATAAAGTCCTACTGGTCAGTGCTGATAGTATTCTTCATGAAACAATTTCCAAATTGTGTGAGAACCTGGGGATTAAGTATCAGTGGAATCGTCTTAGGAAAGACTGGCGGCGGTTTAGCATCAGGAATATCTACAACCGGCTACCACACACTGTAAGGGCATTGATCAACGTGGTGCGCTATGTGGGAGCCTGTTGGCCCCTCAAGAGGGTGGAAAGGGACAGGTGGTTCAGTGGAGATGAAGCAATATTTATTTGCTCTTATTTTATTCACCTTGATAAAGAATCATGCTCTAAAGGCAACTTTTATAGCCGCCAGTGGGAAATTCTCCCTGCGTTTTTGCATGCAAGTGGTTTCCGTACAAATTGGATACAACATTATCTTAAAAGCAGTGTCGTACCTTCTCCCGGTGTCGCGATGGATTGGGTAAAACGATTCAATCAGTATCCTCGGGAGCAAGGCTTTCATGCTTTCCTTGATACATTCCTGTCCTGGCGTATTGTAATGCTGGTTTTGAAACGTTGGATGCATCTGTTAGTGACCACCTTACGTCTTAGAGGAGGAGAGCTGGAGGTGCTTTTTCAGCCGCAGAACTCTCATATCACCTTGTGGCCGCTCATGCGCCATGACTGGTATACTTCCATGTGTGGTACGGAAGCGATTCACAGCCTATTTAAAATCGAATTATTCGATGCAGCTATGCAGCGAATTCCACGCCAGACAATAGGACTTTATCTTTGTGAAAACCAGCCATGGGAGCGCGCCTTTATTCACGCCTGGCGTAAGCACGGCCACGGTCGGTTGTATGCAATAGTCCACTCTACAGTTCGTTTTTGGGATCTGCGTCATTTTGCTGATCTTCGTTCCCTTCAATCAACAGGGCAGCACTTGATGCCACAGCCGGATCTTATTGCATTAAATGGTGAGGCTGCCAAGGATATTTACCGAGAGGCAGGTATCCCCATGGATAACATAATCGAGTGTGAAGCTTTACGCTACTTGCATTTATCTGCTGTGCAAACTGAGAAGAGACATAGACGTGATGTATGCAAAAATGTTCTGGTGCTGGGCGGTATCATGGCTAAGCCTACAAAAAAATTATTAAAATTGCTGGAAGCCGGTTCTCATTTTCTTGCGGACACTTTCATGTTTACCGTCAAACCACATCCCAATTGTATGATCAAAGCGGAAGACTATCCTTCACTTCATTTGGAAATTGTGATGGATCCATTGGGGGATATAATGAAGGATTTTGATATTGCGTTTACCGTCAATTCTACTTCGTCATCTGTAGATGCGTACCTGGCGGGACTTTCGGTAGTGGTGATGCTCGATGAAAATGAACTTAATCTTAGTCCTTTGCGAGCATTGAAAGATATAGTGTATGTCACAAATCCAACGGAATTAGCAGAGGCCTTGCAAAATGCCCGGCAGAGAAAACGCATGGAGGTTGAATCTTATTTCTGGCTGGACGCGAAATTGCCGCGCTGGCGGCAGTTATTGAGGTTAAGCCCGGCGGATACCGAATAGTCTGTTCTGAATGAATTAAATAATATATTTATTAAACCAATAGGATTGAGCAAAAACTTCTGATAAGCATTTTTTATTAAATAAAATGAAAACACAAAAACAGTCATTGTCATCTTCCAATCCACTAGTATCTATTGTTATGCCTACTTACAATCGGGAGATCCTGATCAAAGAGACAATAGAGGCCATTATTAGCCAGACATATTCTAATTTTGAACTATTGATAATATCTGATGGCTCTACAGACAATACCGAAGCAGTTATAAAAGCGTTTAATGATGAAAGGATAAAATATTTCAGTATTGAAAACAGCGGCAGGCCGGCGGTGCCAAGAAATTATGGAATAAAGCAGACACAGGGTAAATACATTGCTTTTTGTGACGATGATGATCTTTGGACATCTTCAAAGTTGCAGAAGCAGGTTTTATTTATGGAAACGCATCCTGGCACATCTCTGAGTTATGGTTTTGCAGAGAGTTTCGGTGATCCCGAAGACAGAGGTGCTTTATTACATACAAAGAAAGAAAGCATAATGGCAGAAAGTTTTGAGATGCTTTTGCTTGGGAATAAAATCCCTTTATTTACAGTTATGCTTAGAAAAGACTGCCTGGCTGAAACGGGAGTGTTTGATGAGGATCCTGCTCTGAAGGCTCTGGAAGACTATGATCTTTGGCTGAGGATAGCCATGAAATATAAAATATCATGTATAACAGAGGTGCTGGGCAGGTACAGGAAACATCCGGACAATGTAAGTATAGACAGAGTAGCATTAAGAAAAAAACATTTGCCTATCCTGGAAAAGTTCGATAAAAATGGCTGGGCAGACAAGTCCTTATTAAAAAAAGCAAGATCCATACTCTATTGGTCAATCGGAAATGCATTGCTTTCAGAAAAACAAGGAGAATACAAACTCTGGTTTTCCAGGTCATTTCTGTTACATTTTAATGTGAAAGCATTTCTTGCTTTGATATTGTACCTGCTTCCACTTGAAGCGGCATATAAACTGTTTTACTTTGTTAAGGGACTCAAGATTAAGCACTTACACTGAGCGGGTTCTATTATGTATAATTCCGGCCTGTCGCTGCTCCCAAGGAAGTTCTCAATAATATAATGAACTCTAAAAGTATCCTTATCTCAATAGTAATCTCAACAAGGGGGAAATCCTGGGAGATACTTTCAAAGACACTCGACTCCATCATCTCCTCTACGTTCAGGGATTATGAGATAGTCCTGGTAGACCAGAATAATAATGATGAGATAAAGAAGAAGATATCAGGCAGTCCCATATATAAGGATATCATTTATATTCCGTCAGATGAAGAAGGTCTGTCTCGTGGAAGGAATAAAGGGTTTAGGCATTCAAAAGGCAAGTGGCTCATATTTTTTGATGATGACGCCATTCTTCCTGAAGATGCCTTTCAGAGTATCGCTCAGACCCTGACGGGAACAAAGGATGATCCCAGGATCTTTTACGGCAATGTGCTTACACTTGAGACTGGCCAGCCGTATATCAAGCGAACTGTCTTAACGGGAGAGAAGGTGAATCTGCTGAGCTTTGATACAGTATGCAGTATCTCCCTGATATTTAGCAGGGGAGCACTGCAAAGTGTGGGAGGGTTTGATGAAGAGCTTGGCGCTGGAACAAAGCTGGGTGCCGGAGAGGAGACAGATATAGTCTTCAGGGCGATGCGGAAGGGCATTGAGATAAGGTCGTTGAAAGACTTTACGGTATACCATCCCGAGGCTGAAGCCTCAATTGATCTTGGTAAAAGACGGTCATACGGCATGGGGCTCGGTGCAGTATATCGAAAACATATATTTTCCTCCCCTTATTATTTCATTGCTTTAGGTATAAAGTTTATATGTGAGATGATGCTCAGGGTCATCCTTATAATTATTAATTCAGGGTCTCCGTTACTCAGAGGGTATCACTCCGCGTATCTTGCAGGTTTTGTAAAGGGGCTTTTCACAAAGAGGCCGGACAGGTGATAAAGAGATGAAGACAGCTGTAATCCAGGACTGGCTTGTTACATATGCAGGCTCAGAGAGGGTGCTTGAGCAGATGCTCGGGCTCTATCCTGATGCAGACCTCTTCAGCATTGTCGACTTCATATCTGAGGGAGAGAGGGGCTTTATCCTTGACAAGAAGGTGAGGGCATCATTTATCCAAAACCTCCCATTTGCTGAAAAGAAGTACCGCAACTATCTCCCATTTATGCCGTATGCGGTCGGGTGCTTTGACCTATCTGAATATGACCTGATACTCTCAAGCTCACACTCAGTGGCAAAAGGGATAAAGAAGAGTCCTGAACAGCTTCATATCTGCTATTGCCATACTCCGATGAGATATGCCTGGGACCTCAGGGAGCAGTATCTTAAGGAAGCCGGTTTGGACAGAGGATTCAAAGGTGCGGTTGTCAACGCGATCCTGAACCGTATAAAAGAATGGGATCGTTCAACAGCAGCCGGAGTTGATCATTTTATTGCCAACTCTTATTACATCAAAGAGAGGATAAAGAGGGCGTACGGCAGGGATGCAGAGGTTATCTATCCGCCTGTTGATACAGGTGGATTCCAGCTTGATACAGAAAAAGAAGATTATTACCTTGCGATATCAAGGATGGTTCCTTACAAAAAGATGGATCTTATCGTCGAGGCATTTTCAGAAACAGGCAGGCAGCTTGTTGTTATTGGTGACGGCCCTGATATGGATAAGATAAAGTTAAAAGCAAAAGGCAATGTTAAATTGCTGGGGCATCAGCCGTCTGATGTTCTTAAGGGATATATGCAGAAGGCGAGGGCGTTCGTCTTTGCGGCAGAAGAGGATTTCGGGATCGTTCCTGTTGAAGCACAGGCATGCGGCACGCCTGTAATAGCGTACGGCAAGGGTGGCGCAACAGAGACCATTGTTCCATTTTCAGGGCATGGTTCATCAGACGAAAGACCGCCGACAGGTCTGTTTTTCTATGAACAGACCACTGTTGCGTTGCTTGAAGCCATTGAAACTTTTGAAGCTAATATGGAAAAGTTTGAGCCTGAGGAGGCAAGAAGGAACTCGGAGCGCTTCAGCATTGACCGGTTCAAGGATGAGTACAAGGCTTTTGTAGATGCAAAAATGAAGGGGTTTTCCAATTAAGGAATTGAGATAATTCGGATGAAGCTACTTGTTACAGGAGGGGCCGGATTCATTGGCAGCGAGTTTGTAAGACAGGTAGCTGCAAGGGGGGTTGAAACTACCGTTGTTGACAAGCTGACCTATGCAGGAGATACGGGACGGCTTTCAGAGGTAGAAGAGAAGGTCAACTTTATTAATGCGGATATCAATGACAGGGAGCGGATAAAGGAGATCTTCAGTCTGGAGAAGCCGGACCATGTTGTTAACTTTGCTGCTGAAACACATGTCGACAGAAGCATCCTTAACTCTGAATCCTTCATAACTACAAATGTGAGTGGCACATTCTGCCTGCTTGATGAGGCGGTCAGGGCAGGAAATATCGAAAAGTTCCTGCATATCTCAACTGATGAGGTCTACGGAGAGCTTGGCGAGGAGGGCGAGTTTACAGAGGAGTCTCCCTTTGATCCCAGTTCCCCATATTCAGCATCAAAGGCATCGGCAGACATGCTGGTCAGGGCTTACAGCAGAACATACGGGCTTCCATGCATCATTGCAAGGCCTTCAAATAATTACGGGCCATGGCAGTATCCTGAAAAACTTATCCCTCTTATCATAGTAAAGGCCCTCTCTGATGAAACTATCCCGGTTTATGGACGCGGTATGAATATAAGGGAGTGGCTCTATGTTGAGGATTGTGCCGGGGCCATCTTTTCATTGCTGGATAAGGGGGATACGGGTGAGGCCTATAATATAGGAAGCGGGATCGAGTTGAGGAATATAGAAGTTATTGAGACTATCCTGAGTATATTAGGAAAGCCAGATAGTTTAATAAAATTCATAAAAGACAGGCCCGGACATGATTACAGGTATGCCCTTAGCTCAAAAAAGATCGAGAGAGCTTCAGCATGGAAGGCAGGTACGGATTTTAAGGCCGGAATAGAAAAGACCGTCAGCTGGTACCTTGATAATAAAAAGTGGTTATTTAAGAAGGCTTCAGAGCTTGATGAATACTGGAACCGAGTTTACGGCAGTTAAGGTATTTGTCTTTTTAGGATATTTTTTGTACTGCACTGTACAGCTCAAGTATTTTATCGATATGCTCTTCAAAGGTGAACCTTTCTGCAAGCCGTCTCGCGGCTGAACTCATCCTGAGGTTAACCGTCTTATCCATAAGTATCGTAATATGTTCGGCTATATCATCGGTATCCTCCGGCCTATCTACAACAAATCCCTCTTTCCCATGCGCAAGTATTTCAGATGCGCCGCTCTGCCTTGTTGTAATGACCGGAAGCCCGCTTGCAAGTGCCTCAAGATGGACATTGCCAAACGGCTCATACATAGTTGGAAAAGCAAATATATCGGCAGCGGCATAATATTTATGTATCTCATGTTGCGGGCCGCAGAAGATCACCTTCTGTTTCGCGGCATTTTTTAAATAGGCCTCTTCAGATCCCTTTCCCGCAACTAGCAATGTTACAGGCATGCTGATCGACTCTATGGCATTGATCAGAAATTTCAGGCCTTTTCTCTCGAACCCTGACCCGACGAAGAGTATGACAAATTCATCACTGCCGACTCTGTGCTTATCCCTTATCTCCTGCAAATATTTATCCCTGTTTCCGGGATGGAACCTTTCAGTATCAACGCCATTGTAGATAACCTCAATATCTGAATCGGCAACACCATAGTTGTCGATAATATTCTTCTTTACCATCTCAGATATTGCTATGATCTTTTTATATTTTTTGTTTATAAATATAGAACCTTCCAGATAGAGGATAAGCCGGTGGTAAGGATTCAGGGCAATGGAGAGCCTGCCTAATATGCCGGTTCTTTTACGCCTCTGCCTGAGCCACTCGATGTGACACCCGTCCCCGGCCCGGTAGATGTCCTGATAGAGGGTCTTGTCATGGCTCTGTATTATGTCAAAATCACCACCTTCTTTTTTAAGGATGTTCCTTACTGAAACAGCAAAGGTGAGGTCTCTTAAAAAGGAGACAGAGGTAACGGCAGGGACTCTGTGAAACGAGATATTTTCATGGTGCTTCTCAGCATTCCAGCTGATAGCAAAGATATGTATCTCATGCCCCCTTTCAGCAAGGCCCTGTATCAGGTTACTTGAGAAGCCTTCAGCCCCGCCGTGAAATGAGTACTTCTTTCTGATTATAGCTATCTTCATTTAGCCGAATTTATTTTAATAGGGATTTGAACCATGATAGATCATCTCTGACATCTATACGCTTTATCCTGAAAGGGTCTGAGCCATCTTCGACAAATCCATGGTCTGTTGTAAAGAGGGCCTCAAAGCCAGCATCTTTTGCAGTATTAATAGAAGCATCACTATAGCTCCCGTATGGCCAGCAGAAGCTGGTCAATTCTTTGCTGAGCTTATTTTCCAGAATATCTTTTGAGCCCTTCATCTCATCAGCGAGCTCACTTTCAGAAAGCTCAGCGCATCTAATGTGGCTCTTAGAGTGAGGGAAGAACTCCACCAGCCCGCTGCTAAGCATATCTGTTATGAGCTTCCAGCCCATAACGACTTTCCCGGCTTCACCGTTTGCCATAAGCTCTTTGGATTCATCATGAGACGGGATATCATTTATAATATTTTGTTCTTTCTCAGATGCCTTCTCAACCCTGTCAGTTATAAGAAATACAGCAGCGTTGATTTTATATTTCTTTAGGACAGGGTAGGCATATATATAGTTATCAAGCCATCCGTCATCGAATGTAACTGCTACGGATCTGTTGTCAGGCGTGAGTTCACCCCTGACAAAGGAGACAAGCTCATCAAGCTTCAGGGTTCTGTATCCTTCATCAATAAGATGTTTCATCTGAGCCTCAAAGACTTCAGGCATAACAGTAACGATATCACCTTTGTGGGGGTTGATGTGGTGGTACATAAGAACCGGTATCGGATAGGTCAATTCTTACCTCTCAGAAGAGAAGGATATACGCTAATAATATTTCTCCATGTTAGGTATCTAAAGTCTAAATTAAACAGGATTATTTTTTTACCGCTTTCCAGAGGAAGTGCCTTGAAAATAATTTCCCTACTGTTATGGAACTATTTCGTTTAACAGGGATGCCAAATTTATTACTTCCTATTATATGTCCATGGAAAGGAATAATATCAACTTCACGGAAATACTTAAGTAGAAGGTTTTTAAGTGAATCATAGGAAAAAAAGTGAAGATGGGACGGGTCTGCGCATAATGGCCTATCCAGAATATAGTTGATTTTTGTCAGTAGTCGGTAAGCATTTGGGGTAGTACCACAAAAAACACCATTGGTTTTCAGGATTCTTTGTATTTCCTGAATAAAATGCTCTGGCATCATAAGATGTTCTATTATTTCTCCTGCAACAACTGCGTCAAACGAGGCGTCTTTAAAAGGGAAATCATCATTAAGGTCAACGTGGTAAGTTTTAATCCCTAGCTCGCGGCTGCATATCTCTAACGCTACATCATCTATATCAGTTCCAATAACTTCATTTCCATCCATATAAAACTTTGTAAAGTTCCCGTCACGGCATCCTAGGTCAAGGACTTTTTTACCAGTGCCGATAAATTCTCTTAGAAGTCCAACTCGCTCCTTGCCTCCTGTTTTACGACCATATTTCCCTTTTTTCTTATGATAATTAACATAGAATTCACGCACTTTTTCTTTACTCATTCTCTCTCCTTTGGGGAATAATATCCGAGCTTAAACATCATGCCACTTGCAATTTCATCGAAACGGTCATTCTGGGCGTCAGACCATTCTAAAACTGGTTTTGAGGTGTGTGTTTTTGACCTGTTAGGTTTTTGTACTGCTATATTGATCATTTTATTAATTATAACTGGATCGGTGGGTATACCTATAAAATCATGTAGACGGATTAGTTGCTCTTTGTTAAATTCTTCAAGAGGTAATGAGATCTTGTTTTTAGCAGGGATTTTAGAGAGGCTGTTAAGTATTGTATTATTTGTTTCTGCCCAAAGCCAAGATGTTTTTTCAAATCTTGTTTTTAATCTTTTAGGAGGCTTAAGTTCTTTGTCTTTCATCTGATGCCCTATATTTACAAGGAATTGCCTGCGAATCCAGTCTTTAACTCTATACTTAAGCGGTTCTTCTTTATACCATCCCTTTGACAATGCACTTCTAACAAAGTATCGTCCATCACGATATATGTGAATAAACTTAGCATTATAAAGCTTGTATAGTTCAAGTATGAAAAAAGAAAGATAATAAGAACTTTCAAAATAGATCAGTCCGTTTGACTCAACCTGTCTAATAATATCGCTTCTTTTATTATTAATTCTATTCTCTATCCGTTTGCTAGAGCTTTGAGCTGTCCACTTTTTAAAAGCTTCTGTTTTTAAATGAGGCTTAAGTTCATGAAAAGAACATACTAATGGGTTTTCTGCCATGACGCATGTGATCATATTTGAGCCTGCCCTTCCGGTTGAAACGACAAATACAGGTCTTTTTAGATTAGCTTTAGTCTTCATATTATTAAGGATTATTTTATATGTTTTTTATGAGTTCAAGCAATTGCCGGGTTCTTTCAGTGTAAGTATGATTATTCAACACATGGTTTTGGCCTGCATTTGCGATCGTTCTTCTTTCACTATCATTGTTCAGATAGTATCTGATCTTATCGATCATCTCATCCTCTGATCTGAAGGTGACGATATCCCTGTCAGGCATCAGCACCTCCTCTATACCCTCAACATGCTCACACATGTAAAAGGCTCCGCAGCCTACAGCGGTATACATCCTTGCACTCATGGATTTTCTCAGTGAAGGAATGGCATCAAATGCGAGAAATATTTTGGAGAGTTGCGCCACTTTGGCATAATCCTGCTTATAAACAAAGCCGCCGCCGTATGATCTGCCCAGCTTTCCGACAAGCATAGGCAGTGTTGAGAATTTACGGGGCATCTTCGGCCCCCACCACTTAAACTTCACCCCGGAGTCAACTACTCTTTTAAGATAACCTCTTCGCTTTAAGTAATATGACTTAGAGCCGAGACTGCCGACAAAAGTCACATCTGTTGAATATATATCTTGGTCTTCGGGGGAAATATCGGATATCTTAAAAAAAGAAGGTTCAAAAGCCTGGGAAAGCCAGAATACATTCTGGTTGTACTTTCTTAATTCTGCGACCAGGCCCTCTGCCATGGTAAAAAAAATATCTGAAGCCATTACATACTTATAGAGTTCCTCGGTAACAGAAAGATCCGGGTACCACTGCACCACAGTTGCATATTCTCTAAGCTTCTGGAAAATCTCAGAGGGCAACTCATTTTTTGTATGAATGATAAGGTCTGGATTTTTTTCTTTTACAAGTTTGAATATCTCTTTTTTAGGGTCGTTAATTGATGACGGATCAAATGTAATGACCTCATGCCCATTAGCCTCAAAACCGGCCTTGTAGTACCATCCGTTATTCCACGGTTTGCTGAGGGCTGTAACTAATAGTATCTTGTATTTATTCATAACAAACCTTTTTCTTTTAACAGCTGTTCAAAAAGATTCTGATATGTAGTGACGGTCCTCTCAATTGAAAACGATTGTGATCGTTTTTGTGCTTTTCTGCGTAGTTTTTCTCTTTGAGGAGTATCGTCCATTAACATTTTAATCGCATTGTAAAGTGCTTCAGGATCTTTGGTGGGGACAAATATTCCAGTGTCATCAAGTATCTCCTTATGCGGAGGGATATCTGATGCAACTATAGGAAGGCCAGCGGCCATCGCTTCAATAAGAGCAGAGGGCATTCCTTCCCAAAGTGACGGAAAACAAAAGATATCAAGAGAACCTAGAAAAAAGGGTATCTTATCTCGGCTCAGCCGCCCCAGAAAGATGCAGTTGACATTGAACTTCTCCCCTTTCTTCTTCAAATTATTGAGCAGGGGCCCCTCTCCTGCAAAAACCAAAGAGACGTTTTTAAATTCCGAGACTGCCTCTATCAGGTATTCATATCCCTTTTCTTCCTTAAGCCTGCCGACAGACCCTATGACCAGATATCCTTCAGGAATATTTATTCCAATATCCTCATTTATATTAGATAAGTCATCATCGAAGCTGTTCAATTCTACACCATTGTAATTCACCTTGATCTTCTCTGAATTAATTTTGTCATACTTCATTATGTCCGAGGCAACAGTATTTGATACTGCGATCAATTTATCGCTGAAAAAAGCAAGAAGGTAATTTATGATTTTTCTATGCGCCTTAGGTTTTCTTGGTGATTTATATCTGCTGTGAAAAGAAGGTATGATGATTGGAACCCCGGCAAGTATCCCGGCTAATCTTC
>PJEL010003089.1_pt1 | contig 14554 bp, 23 predicted proteins | sample 1853271 | NCBI WGS metagenome assembly PJEL01 (sample SAMN08108733, study PRJNA415343) | Invertebrate metagenome, whole genome shotgun sequencing project. | host: Globobulimina | place: Sweden: Gullmar Fjord | collected 2015-08 | reverse complement strand
GCAGGCATGACTTTTTCTGAAGCTGATAAATTAAGAAAGATTATAGGTAAAAAAAGAGATAAAAAAGAATTTGAACCTTTTAAAAGAAAATTTATTGGCGGTTGTATTAAAAATAAAACATTACCAAGAGAAGAAGCTGAAAAAGTTTGGGATGCTATTTTACAGCATGCATCCTATTCTTTTAATAGAGCCCACGCAACAGGTTATGCAAAGATTACCTATTATACTGCATACTTAAGACATTACTACCCTACTGAATTCTTTTGCGCTAATTTAACTTACGGAAAAGAAGATAAGAAAAAAGCAATAATGGAAGAAGTATATAAAAATGATTTAGAACTGGTATTGCCTAAAATTGGAATTTCACATACTTCAAAATGGATTGCAAAAGATAATAATATTTTTGCACCATTCACTGAAATTAAAGGTGTTGGTGAAAAAAAAGCTCTTCAATTTTTAAATTTAAAGAAAACTGGTTTAAAATATAATAATAGTTTTTTTAAACCAAGGAAAATAACAAACGCTATAAAACAAAAAAGAACAGGTATTGAAAAAATTGCTTACGATATAGGAGCTTTTGAATTAGATTCTATTCCAACACCAAAGGCTCAAGAATATTTTTCTTTTAAAATTTCTAATTTACCAAGTGTAATTTACCCAAATTTATGTGAAACTATTGGTGATCAATTCCCTATTGATATTGACGATATTCTAAACGGAAAAGTTGGATTCCCACGTCTTATTGAAGAAACTAATTATAATAGTGATTTTGAAACTAATGATTATAAAAACTTACTTTGTAAAGATTGTGAATTGATAAATAATTGTAAGAAACCTGTATTATCTTCTAAAGGAAAATTAAATATTGCAATTGTAACCGAAACACCTGGTGCTTATGGTGATAAAAAAGGTGAATTACTTATAGATAAAACAAGTGAAATAATATGGAAAAAGTTAAAAAAAGCAAAATATAAAAAGAGTGAGTTTCATATTACTTCTGTAGTTAAATGTTATCCTGGAAAAGGCCAAAAAGCTAAACCAGAACATGTAAATATATGTAAGCAGTGGTTGGGTGAAGAATTAATGTTGACTAATTCAAGAATTGTTTTAGCTTTTGGAAATACTTCTATCCAATATTTTAAAGGTGAAAGTAGTGGTATTAACAGGTTAAATGCTTCCACAGAATGGAGTGATAAATATATGTGTTGGGTATGTTATTGTGTTTCACCTTCATCAACTTATAATAACCCGGATAATTTGAGAAGATTTAATTTTGGAATAAGTAATTTTATTAATACATTAAAACTTTTCGATGTCTAAAAAAGGGAATATAAAATAAAAAAGGAAAATAAATATGAAATGTTTTTACCATTCGGCTGATTTAGATGGCCATTGTTCTGGAGCTATTGTTAAATATTTTAACCCTGAATGTGAACTGATTGGAATTAATCATGGTGATAAATTCCAATGGGATAAAATAAATGATAATGAAATTATTTATATGGTTGATTTTAGTTTACAACCATTTACAGAAATGATTAAGTTATCTAAAAAATGTAAATTAATATGGATAGATCATCATATTTCAGCAATTAAAGAATCTGTAAAATTTAATATAGAAGGTTTTATTAACGGGTTAAGAATTGATGGTGTAGGTGCATGTTTATTAACATGGGTTTTCTGTTCGAGTTTTTCAAATAAAAAACAAAGTGATGGAAATAACCTTAAAACACCGTCATCTGTTAGATTACTTTCAGAATATGATGTATGGAATCATACTAACCCAAACACTCTTCCTTTCCAATTTGGAATGAGAATGGAAAATACAAACCCTTTAAATATATCATTTTGGAATAATATATTTAATAATGATATAAAAGAAATAATAAAAAAAGGTAAAATAATTCTACAATATGAAAAACAACAAAATAAACTTTATATTTCTAATTGTTCATTTGAAACTAAATTAGACGGGTTTAAATGTATTGCAATAAATAAAATGCTAACTAATTCTAAAATGTTTGATTCAATTTGGGATAATAAAAAATATGATATAATGCTTACATTTGGATTTAGAAAAAATAAATGGACTGTATCATTATACACTGATAAAAAAGATATAGATGTATCTATTATAGCAAAAAAATACAATGGCGGCGGACATAAACAAGCAGGTGGATTTCAATGTGAAAATTTAAATTTTCTTAAAATAAACTAACATAATTTTAGTTTTTTGTTTATAATAGTAATAGGGAATGAAAAGTGGAAAATACTAATATTTAAAGGAAATAAAATGACAATAACTCATAAAAGTAAGTGTAACAAATGTGGAAAATATCATAAAGAAATTATGGATAATAAAATTGGATTTATAATAGATGAAAGAGATAATTATAAAAATTTAGGTGAAGATTATTTTAAAGTAAAAAATACTAAAGATACTTTTCGATCTGAAAATTTTAGTTTTAATATATCTTGTAATTTTTACCCTATTAAACATACTTGTGATTTTTTTTTCAGTAGAGACAGAGATAAAAATGATGATTATCATTTTTGTAAAGATTGTTTGAAAGAGTTATTATTAATATTACTAAAAAGTTGAAATATCGGTGTAACAGCGGAGAGCGGAGTGCGGTTTGGATTCGTGCATACGGTTAGTGCAACTCTAACTACACCGACCAAAAAACAGCCCAATAGTACAATGGTAGTATACCCGGCTTTGACCCGGTTTAAGAAAGGTTCGACTCCTTCTTGGGCTTCCACAAATAAATAATTTATAAAAAAAAAAGATAATAATTATGAGTGATTTTAAAGATGACTTGCAAATAGATAAATATTCATTAGATGAAGAGTGGGAACGTCAACCACAACTTTTTTTGAAATATGCTGAAGATCAAGCAGAATATGAAACAAGACGTGATCGATTAAAGGATTTGATTGAAGTTGAAAAAGCTGAAATTGAAAAAGATATAAGAGAATTTCCATCTAATTATAATCTTGAAAAAGTGACTAATGATTCGGTTAGAGCGATAATAGTCACTGATGAAAAAATAAAAGAAATGCAAAAGGAATATTTTAGTTTTTTTAAAACAGCTAAAGTTTATGGTGCTTTGACAAAATCTTTGGATCATAAAAAGAAAGCTCTTGAAAAATTAACTGAACTTCATTTATCTGGTTATTACTCAAAACCAACTATAAATGGAGAATTTACTAAAAAGAAAGATAAAAATATAAAAAAGGAACAAAATGAAAGCTTAAAAAGGAATTGGCGGAGAAAAAGATGAAAGAATTTTTAATATACATGTCATCTTCTTTAATTGTTTTAATTTTTATTTATATAACAATTAGAATAGTTTCAAAAGGTGTTTTTGAATCTTATTATGAAACGAAGAAAAAGTATTGTAAACCAAAAAATAATAAACAACAACAAAAAAAAGGAGATTTATAATGGGGAAAAGTAGAAGAGAAAGTATGAAAGAGGCGTTATTGGCTCGTTCAAAAAAATCAGCCAATAACGAAAAAAGTTTTAAAGGAAGTATTTTGCAGGATAATATTGAAAATTTAAAAATGTGGAAATGTAAAGATGGTTCCCATATAATTGATATTATACCTTACCCGGCTGGTCGAAATGATTCATTAACTGGTGAAGGTGAACCAACCTATTGTTTTGAGTTTTATGTTCATAGAGACTTAGGCCCAACCAATGACCAAAGATCAATCTGTCTTTCGGAAACATTTGGTGAACCTTGCCCAATTTGCGAACATAGAAAAGAATTAATGAAAGATGGTGTTGATGATGATGTATGGAAACCATTATTTTCAAAGCAAAGAAATTTATATAATATTGTAAGTTATGATACTGATGAAGATGAAGATAGGGGTGTTCAAATTTGGGATGTTGCTCATTATTATATGGAAAAACATTTAACAAAACTTGCTAAAGGACCAATGCAAAGAGGGGGGAGAAGAGGTTTAACTAATGAAATAGATCCAAATATTGCTTTTGCTGATCCTGATTCAGGTAAATCAATATGTTTTGAAGTTTTTACACCAAAAGGGAAAAATACATTTCCTGAATATTCCACGCACCAGTTTGAATCAAGAAATTATGAAATTACTGATGAAATATTAGATAGTGCTCATATTTTAGATGAGATTATTAAAATTCCAACATATGACGAATTATATGAATTGTACTGGGGGGAATCTAAAGATGGTGATTCATCACAATCTAAATCTGAAGAATCAACAAGTAGTGGTCGTAATTCACGTAGAGGTAAGAAAGAAGAGGTAAAAGAGGAAGAATCAAAGCAAAGTGTAGGTAGAAGAGGTGGTTCACGTAAGGGTAAACCAGAAACTAAGAAAGAAGAATCGACAAGTAAAAGAGGTAATTCTCGTAGAGGTAAGAAAGAGGAAGAAACTAAAATAGATAGTAATGATAATGAATGTCCACATGGTTTTACTTTCGGCAAAGATGCTAATGGTGAAGATGAGTGTGAAAATTGTGATAAAGAAATTTGGGAAAGATGTGTATCATTTGATAGTAAAGAAGATGTAGAAACTAAAACTAAGAAAGAAGAATCGACAAGTAAAAGAGGTAATTCTCGTAGAGGTAAGAAAGAAGAGGTAAAAGAAGAGGAATCAAAGCAAAGTGTAGGTAGAAGAAGTAGGCGAACCAGACGTTAATATAATTAATTTATAATATAACACTCTATTAAATAGTAGGGTGTTATATAAATAAGGTTTAATATATGGCAAAAAGAAAAAAAATAACTACAAAAGAAATTAAAGATGTTTTGAAAGAAGAACCTGAAAAAATAGAAGTTAAAGAAACATTATCTACTGGTTCAACATTGCTTGATTTAGCTATTTCAGGCGGTAGAAAACGAGAAGGTGGTGTTCCTGGTGGGATTATTGTTGAAATTTCAGGTCCAAATGGTTCAGGGAAAACTGGAATATTAGCAGAGATAGCAGGTAATGCACAAAGAAAAGGTGGTGATGTCCAATTTGGAGACCCTGAAGGAAGATTAGATAAACAATACTCAAAAATATACGGTTTTGATCTTGATGAAAAAAATTATCACAGACCAGATACAGTTAATGAAATGTTTGATTTCCTTTGGGATTGGGAACCAAAAAATAAGAAAGTTATAAATGTTTCTTGTCAAGATTCTTTGGCCGCACTTTCAACTGAAATGGAAATGGATAGTAAAGATAAAATGGGTATGAAACGAGCAAAAGATTTCTCAGAAGGTTTCCGAAAAACATGTAGATTAATTGCTAAAGAAAATTGGTTAATATTATGTACAAATCAAGAAAGAGAAGGTAATACTGGAATCACTACCCCTGGTGGGAAATCAACTGGGTATTATTCTTCATTAAGAATGCGTGTTTTACCTTTATTTCCAAAAAGTAAAATTACAAAAACTAAAAAAATTGGGAGTAAACAAGTTGAAAAAGTCATAGGAATAAGATGTAAAGTTAAAATTTTTAAAAATTCCATAGACGACCCGTTTAGAGAAGCTTGTATTTCAATAATATTTAATTATGGCATACATAATATTAGAGAAAATCTAATATTTGTAAAGGACCATACCGGTAATAAAAAGTTTGAAATTAATGGTGAAAAATTTACATATGTTGATAAAGCAATTAAATATGTAGAAGATATGAATTTGGAAGAACAATTAGAAGAGAATACAATAGATTTATGGCATGAGATAGAAGAAAGTTTTAAAACAAACCCTAATAAGAAAAAAAGAAGGTAATTTATGAAATTAACACATATTGAAATGAAAATTTCTAAAGCAGTACAAGTAAAACAATTTGAACCTTTGAATGTTGAAGTTAAAATGAAATGCGATATTGAAAAAGACGATAAATTAAAAGATATTTTTGATGAAATTAGAGATTCTTTAATTGAAGAAGTTGATTATACAATAATAAAATATTTGGAAGAAGATTAATAATATGAAAAGCTTAATGATAATTGATTGTAATAATTTAGCTTATCGCTCCTTTTTCAGTTTTAAGAATCTTTCTATTGAAGAAAAAAAAATTGGAGTTATCTTTGGTTTTTTAAATCAACTTTTAAACCTAAAGGAAAAAGTAACTAGTGCCGGCAAACCTTACGATGAAATTGTTTTTTGTTGGGATTCAAGAAAATCATTTAGAAAAATCATATACCCTGAATATAAAAAGAAAAGACATAGTGATAAAACAGAAAAAGAAATAATTGATTTGAAAATTGCATATAATCAATTTAATGAATTAAGGGAAGAAATATTACCAAAACTCGGTTTTAAAAATATTTTTATGGAAATTGGTTTTGAAGCCGATGATATTATTGCTCAAGTTGTAAAAGATAATATTGAAAAGAAAATAGTTGTTATATCTACTGATCAAGACCTTTGGCAAGTTTTACCTAATGGTGATACAGGGCATATCCAAGTTTATAATTATAAAATATATCAAACAGGGACAGGAATATTTCTAACTCATGGCATTAAACCAAGCCAATGGGTTAGTGTAAAGGCTTTATCTGGTTGTTCTTCCGATGAAGTCAGGGGTATAAAAGGTGTTGGTGAAAAAACAGCTATAAAATGGCTATTAGGTGGTTTAAAACAAGGTAAGGTTTACGATAGAATCCAAGAAGAAGAAAAGGAAATTTTAAAAACAAATTTACCTATTGTTACCTTACCATATCCGTTAAAAAAACTTAAACCAGTAATTCTTCAAGAATCAATACTTTATAAAGATGATTTCTTAGATGTTTTTGAAGAATTACTTTTTGATTCATTTCTTCAAAAAGTTAAATGGGGAAAATGGATTGAATATTTTAATTTAAAATAAAAGGAAATAAAAAAATGGAAATTGATATAAGAAAATGTAAAAATGAAGAAATAACTTCAATAATATTTGGTGATTTAGGTTCATATAAATTAAATATAGCATCTAAGGATATATTATTTGTAAGAAAAGGTTCTTTAGAAAGTACTGAAGATGTTTCATGCAACTATGTTAATCATAAAGATATTCCAAATTTAATAAAAGCATTGAAAAAAGTTTGTGAAATAAAAAATATAGATTTATCATAATATTAAATAACATCTTTTTGAAATTTTGTTTATAATGTTTATAGGAAAGGAATTTATTATGAAATTAAAAAAAATTACAATTTTAACAGTTATAAGATTTGGTTTTGCAGTTTCTCTTATTATTCTATCTTTAATATTAAGCAAACTTTCAGAAAAATTATTAAAAAAGTTTTTAAAGGTTTAAATGGGAAAGAATTTAAAAATAAATGTAAAAAACAAAAAAGAAGAAGATAAATTATTAAAATTCCTTAATAAAGAAAAAATAAAATTTATTTCACCAAATAAGCCAGGAATGGGCCAAAAGAAAGGTAAAAAATTTGAAAAAGAAATTGCAAAAAAAATATCTGTTTGGTGGACTAATGGTGAAAGAGATGATGTTTTTTATTTAACATCTGGTAGTGGATCAAGATACACTTTTAGGAAAAAAGTAGGTAAGGATACAAAAAATAGTTCTGGCGATATAGGTATTCTTGATCCAATTGGTCAACCTTTTCTTAATATATTTTCTATTGAAGCAAAAAATGGGTATTCTAATAAACTTGATATAATGAGTATTATTGATGGTAAAAAAGATCAAAAACATATCATTTTTGATTGGGCTTTAAAAGCACAAAATGAAGTAGATGGGACAGATAAAGAATGTTTTATAATAATTATAAAAAGGGATAGAAAAAACAAAGTTGTTGTAATAGAACCGCATTTTCTAACAAAACCATATTTTGGAAAAGGGTTTACAGGGAAGGAAATTGTTATTGTTGCAAATGGTTATGAATTATCAATAGTTGATTACGATGATTTTTTCAAACAATTAGACCCAAAAATTATAAAAAAGATGTATAAATAAAAATGTGTGATAAAAAAATAACCGGTAATAAATGTGGGACTTGTTTTTTTTGGCTTAATTTCCCCGATATTCCTTATAATAAAATACACAAAAATGTAAAAGATTGTGGGAAAGGTAATATTACTACACCTAAAGGGATGGCTTGTGATAAGTATAAAATTAGTAAAAAAGAAAGAAAGAAAATTAATTTTAAAAGGGGTAATATATAGGGGAAATAAAATGAAATTAACAGAATTAACATGTGATGATTTCTATATCGATCTAAATTTAGAAGAATTGTTTAAAATACTTGAGTTCACTATTGAAAATGAAATAAAATTTGAAATAGAGTATGATAATTATTCTAATTTCTTTATGATGATTGATAAAGGTGGTATAAATAATAATATAAATAAAAGGAAATTCATCAAGAAATTTCCTGAATTAATCAAATAAGGAATAAAATGGAAAAAGTTAAGATGATATATAAATGTAAGCTTTGTGATGAAAAATTTACTCTCGGTCATGAATTAAAGTATGTTGAAAAACTAATTGGTAGAATTGAGTGTGGGACTTCAAAAATCCCAATAGTAAATCACATATGTAATGAAGGTTTTACAGGAATTGGAATGTTTATAGGGTATATAAGAGTGAATTAAATAAAGGTTAATTATGTTAAAAAAAATAATTTTAAAAAATTTCCGCTCACACAAAAATACTGAGATTGAATTATCACCTGGCATCACTGCAATAGTTGGAAAACCTCAATCAGGAAAAAGTAATATTATTAGAGGTATTGAATTCCTAAGAACAAATAAACCGAAAGGAAATCCGTTCCTTCCAAGATTTATAAAAAATAAAAAAGGTGTAAATCCAACAGTTATAATTGAAACTAATAAAGATATAATTTCCCTTTCAAAAGAAAAAACCAAATCAATTTATAAAGTAAATGATAACGAATCTCTTTCTGCTGGTCAAAAAGTTCCTAAAGAAGTTTCAGATATTTTAAATATTGGTGATATAAATATTCATGGTCAAATTCAAAAACCTTTCTTAATCACTGATTCACCAGGAGATGTGATAAAGAGAATAAATAAAATTACAAAACTTGAAAAAGTTGATGTATGGATTAAGGAAACAACAAGTAGTATTAATAAAAAAAATACTGAGATTGAGGTATTTAAAAAGGAAAATGAAGAAAAAAATATCAAACTTGAAAAATTAAAAAATGTTGAAAAGCTTGAATTTCTAGTAAAAAAATATGATGAAGCAATAAAAATACAAGATGATTTAGAAGATAAATACTTTTATATTGAAAAATATTATAATGAATTTAAACAGTTGGAAAAAGAAAATAATAAAATATCAAGTGTATTAGAATTAGTTGAAAAAATAACTCTTGAAATTGAAAAATTAAAATTTCATTATAGTGAAAGAATTGAAATTAAAGAGTTGTTGATTGATTATAATAATTTAAAAAAAGAAAATAATCGAGTAGAAAATATTTTAGAACCTATTGAAGAAAATATAATCAAAATAATTGATTTGAAAAATAAATATAATAAAAAAATTCAAATTGAAGATGTATTAATTGATTACAATGAATTAAATGAAGAAAATGAAGAAATATTAAGTGTATTAATTCCTGTTGAAAATATTATTTCTAAAATACCTAATTTAAGGGGTGAAAGAGATGATTTAAATGACCATTTAAATTACACTACACAATATACTCATTTATCAATTGAAAGTAAAGAAATGTTAAATACTCTATCTAATTTAGAAGAAGAATTAGATATTGAATTAAATAAGATGGGAGTTTGTAATTTTTGCAATACTAAGTTGACTAAAAATAAAATAGATGAAATAATAAAGGGTGTATAAAATGTCAAAAAGTCATAAATATAAAAGAGTTCCATCTTTTTGGTGGAAATTCAAAGGTGATAATTTAATTGTTGTTAAAAGTGATTCGGATAAATATCCTATAGTTGGTATTTTTGAATTTAACCCAATTGCAGGTGCTGAACAAACAATTGAAAAAGCAGAAAAATATATTGATGATTTAAATTGTGGTAGAATTATACCTAAATTTATTAAAAAAAAGGAGATATAATATGAAATTACTTTTACTTTCAGACCTTCATCTTAGTAGTGATAAGAATCCTATTGGAAGGTTAGATATTCTATATAAAACACAATTTGAAAAATTAGAATTTATATTGGAATATGCAGCAGATAATAACGCTATTATTCTTCAAGCAGGGGATTTTTTTAACACTCATCGTAATTGGTATCTATTATCTGATTTTATTACAATTTTGAATAAATACCCCGTTGAAACATATGCTATATACGGACAACATGATGTTAGAATGTATTCAAAAGAATTAAGACCTTATACTAATTTAGGTATTCTTGAAAGAGCTGATTTTATTACAATTTTAAATGAGAAACCACTATTACCAACTCTCTGTTCAAATATAAATTTATATGGGTTAAGCTGGGGGGAAGAAATACCTAAAATTATTGATAAAAATAATTTTAATATCTTAGTTTGCCATAAAGATATATCTAATACCCCTTTATTCCCTGGTCATAAATATACAAAAGCATCTAAATTTTTAAAAGAAAATGATTTTGATTTAATTCTTTGTGGGGATATTCACCAGAGCTTTTTTATTGAAAAAGACAATAAGACTCTTATTAATACTGGTCCATTATTAAGACGTGAAGCTACCGAATATAATCTAACACATAAACCAAACTTTTGGGTATATGATACTAATTTAAAAGGATATGAAAATATAGTAATTCCACATAAACCAGCAAGTAATGTTCTTTCTAAAATTCATATTGAAAATAAAAATGAAAAGAAAGAGGTTTTAAAAGAATTTATAGAGGAGATAAATAATAAACAAAATGATAAAAAAGAAAAAATTGATTTTATAGAAATACTAAATCTTTTTATAAGAAATAATGATATTTCAGAAGATGTTATTAAATATCTTGATAAAATAATGGTAGATTAATATATAAAGGAGGGTAATTATGAATTTTGACAAATTAAAAGATAGAGTTAAGGAATTAAGGTATAAATTTAATTCAAATAAAGAAAATTTAATAAAAACTGAGGAAAAACTTAAAGAGTATGGTATTACAGATTTAAATAATATTGATAATGTTATTAAAGATATAAAAATAGAAATAGATGAGCTTGAATCTAAAGAAAAAAAATATTTCTCTCAGGCTACTACTATGCTTGATAAAATGGATAATGAGGAATAAAAATGAAAATAAATAAAAATGAAATGAATGAAATTTTAAATAGAATTTCATGCGATGATGAGGATTGTGATAATTGTATTTTGGTTGATCAATGTCTTGAATTTAACATTGAACCAAGTTGTATTGATATATTATCTAATAGAATATGGGAAGATATTAAAATTCTAAGTATTAATAAAATAAATAAAAAAGGAATGAGTAAAATTTTAGAAGATATTTCATGCCTTGGGAATAATTGTGGTGAGTGTGATTATCTTTATGATAGACATCATTGTTTTGCATTAGACTTAAAAGAAATTCAAGTATTTGTTAATGAAATATGGAAAGAAGCTAAAATACTTAATCTTGAAAAACAAGCCAATAAAGCATAGAAAGAAGTTAAAATATATGGATTTTATTAAAAAGGTATATATGGACTTTGATAATTTAAAAAAAACTGTTGAAAAATTATCTTACAAAAAAGATAATTTAATTGAGAATATTGAAGAAAATAATTTGAAAATTGAGAAATTATCAGACTCAATGAATACAATGGTAAAAGCTCGGTGGATTCTTGCTGAAGTTACAAAAAAAACACAAATAAATTTTAAAAATCAAGTAGAGAAATTAACAACTATTGCATTAAAATCCGTTTTTAATGCAGATTACGAATTTAAACTTTTATTTGAAACTAAAAGAAATAAAATGGAAGCAAGAGCAGTTATACTTGAGAATGGAGTAGAGTTTGAGCCTAAGAATGAAATGGGAGGTAGTATCCTTGATCTAATATCATTTATGTTACAAATCACTTTCATTTTTTTGGAAAAACCTTCTAAAAGGAAAGTTATAATTTTAGATGAACCATTTAGATTTTTGGGTGAGTTGAAAAGCAAAGCAGGGAAAATGCTTAAAGAAATTTCAATAGAATTAGGTATTCAAATAATATTCGTAACTCATGATGATATATTGTCAGAAGTAGCCGGTACAATCTATCATGTTACGAAAGATAATAATATTTCTAATGTTAAAAGAATAAAATAAATGGGATTAAATAAAGAGAGGAAAATAATGAGTGAATATAAAAGTTTAGAAGATAGTTATTTAGGTATAGAACCTTTTTACATAAGCCAAGAAAAAGTATCTAAATGTTATCCTAATAATTCTAAATAATATAATATTTTGGGAACTGCCCATTGTCTTGTTAGTGAACGTTATGAAAAAGGTGATTTGATTGATTTGGTTTATTATCTTCTCCATCAAATACATATTATTGAAGAAGATAATAATAATTAAACAACTTCCTCAATAGTCATGTTTAATTCATTGTCCGAATGAATTGCAAAATTAGCATTAGGCATTGAAACAAATCTCCCATATAAAACCCATTGTGTAGCTGGTAAAGTATTTATTAAATATATCGACAATGGGTTTGATTGATTCTCCTTAACAATTGTTTTCATAAAAGTTAAAAAATCAGAGTTTCTCTTAACATCTAAAACTCCATTATATACCCTAACTATATCTCTTTTATTAATATACACACCACCATATTTATATTTATTTACAACGGAATAATCTTTAGAATTTTCCGTTAAACCATATCTTAAATCACTAAATGAATTTGCTAATCCTGATTCAATAACACCGCATTTTAATACATCTCCAATATCTGCTATCATATCTAATATTACAGTATAACTACTTGGTTGGTAATTATCAAAATCAGCCCAAAGTTGAGAATATTGTACACCACCAGATATTAAGGAATGGGAATTTGTTTCCACCTCTTGAACTAATGTTACATCATCAACCCAAACTATATCTGTATCATTTGTTGGTGTGAACCCTATTTTAACACTGACACAACTTGCAGGCGTTTTAAAAGAAATTATTTGCTCACCACTCCAACTTGTAGAATCATCAAGAGTTATTTCTGTAATAATATAACCTGCATTAGTTACATCATATACAAAATAATCCATTGTATCACCTGCAGTATTTTTGTAATAAAATTTAAATACATGCCATTTTTCAGCCACAACAGTTTCTGTTTGATAAAATTGTTTAGTTGAACTGGAAGTTGCTGTCATTTTAACAGATGAACCTGAACCGCCCCTACCTGTATCTTCCAATAATGTTATATTTACATCTTTTGACCATGAATCTGGGTTAGACCCTGTCCAATCATCGAAAGTTCCATTAATAACTATATCGGTAGTGTCATCAGCATATGGAATTACGGAAACATCAACTGTTTCAGCATTGGTATTAAATAAGGTTACCGAATTCCCACCACGATTGGAAGAAATTGTCAAAACACCTGTATTAGATGCATTACTTCTCCAAATATTTTTTGGGTAAGAATCTTCTAAATTTGAAACAGGGTATGAGGAATCCTCACTATCGGCACTAATTTCACATACTGAATTTGGGAAAAGGACCTTCATTTTATTAAACCTTTTTTTTAAATATCATCCAAATCTATTAATTTTAATTCTGATAAAATCTCGTCAGCACGCCCAGTACCAATTATTGATAAAGTTTCTAATCGATTCATCATATTTATAAACATTGCATTATTAACATTAAATTTAGGTCTTATAGTTAAATCTCTATCAAATCTTTTTACATGAGGGTTGGTTGATGCTATTATATTATCTTTTTCATTATTTGTGAAAATATCATATACTTCTTCTGTTGGTAAAAAAAATGGTAAATCTTCTATATGGTCATAAACTCTTACTTTTAAAAATCGTCTTATTTTCTTAATATCACCATTTTCAAGTTCAAGTATACCTCTTTTAATAAGTTTTTTATCAAGAACTAAAAGTTTATGAAGTATATTAACTCTATTTAGAATTTTATCAAAATGAACTTTTTGATCAGTAATCCAATTTTTACCATCTAATCTTAAATTCTCTCTTATTAAAACAAATCTTCTCATTTTAATCTCCTTATTATGGGTAAATAAATTCAATATAATCTGAGTAAATACCCTGTAAAGTTATCGCTGTATCTTTCAATGCAGCAACTTTAATTCTATACGTTATACCACTTGTCAATATTGGTGGAGTGTAAGTCACAGTTCCTGTACCTTCTGTATATGGGGGTGTTCCTGAAAAATAACCTGGGTCATCATTTGAATTGTGAATATAAGCACTAAGCCATATTACTGTTGATATTTTTTCCTCAACTAATATTTCAAAGTCTAAATTAGTTCCGTTAACATCAACAGGAACGTTAAATTCTAAAGAAGCAGTAGTTGTTCCGGTCGCAGTTACGAATGTTGGTTTTTCTGGTAAATGAATTACAAGAGGTGATTGCCCTGAGGTATGAGAAGAACTTCCGGCCGAGCCAGTTGATCCAGAAC
>PJEL010003088.1_pt1 | contig 14559 bp, 17 predicted proteins | sample 1853271 | NCBI WGS metagenome assembly PJEL01 (sample SAMN08108733, study PRJNA415343) | Invertebrate metagenome, whole genome shotgun sequencing project. | host: Globobulimina | place: Sweden: Gullmar Fjord | collected 2015-08 | reverse complement strand
TTACTAGAAAAGCCGGGAAAGCCCCTGTGCTTTAGTGCCTAATAATGCGTTAGGCTTGGGATGAAAGGCCAGAATCTTAGCTTTATCATAAGCTCAATCCGGCTTTTCTTTAAGAAAAACCCCATTGAGCGTTAAGGAAGCCCCCTTACTTTAGTGGGGGGTTTTTCACAATGGCAGGATTGTGTTTGTTGAAGGTTTCGGTCAACAGTTCACCCAACCAACCAGGCCTGGCTGACCATTGGTTTCATAAAATACCTGGTCAATTACGGTTTGTTCCACCTGTTGACTGCTTTCCCGTTCATACCAGTGGAACATAGAGTCTACTTCTTCAAAGGTTAAATTGGGAACATGGAGGCTGCGTTGGATATTAAAAGGGGAACCTCTCACATTTTCAATCCCCAATACACTTCGCACCCCAATAAGGGCTAAACCGTGTAGGAGATTGCTTTTTTGAGCACTCTTTTTATCAAATTCATTGGTTCGCCAGGTATACATAGTTCTAAATTCGTTGGCAAAATCAGTAATAAATTCTTCCTGAAGCATATCAAACTCATCCAAAATCAGAATAAGTGGTTTGGTGAAGTATGGGGGGCAGAACAATTGGGTTAAATCTTTCCACCGTCTAATGCTTGGAAAATCTTTACCAAACCATTTTCTTAACCCTGTCACCAACACATCCAAGACCCCTTCAGCACTCGTTTCCTTTTTGGCTGATTGCATGGTCAGGGTAGCGACCTCAAAATCATCTCTCTTCCTTACCTTGCTCATAACCTGCTGCATTACCGACGTTTTCCCTCGTTGCCGTGGAGCCCAGACCGTAATATAATGCCCTCCTTGATCCGGATTTTTGCCTAGCAATTGCAAACAGGCGTAGTCAATCAATTCTTGCCGGGGGACATAATAATGTAGGTCTTTGTTAACTGAGCGCCATAAGAAGAAAATTCACGCATCGCCACACTTCCTTATAATAATTAAATAGCTAATAGCTATTATACTTCCAACAACACACATATTGAAACCCTATCCTTCATTTTAGGAAAAGGGAGGGAGAGAGAGAATGATGTCCACCGGAAAATGTACCGATTGGCCGAGATTATCCTATTCCGAGTACGCCTGTAAGAAAAATAGTCATCAATAGAATTATATTCGGCATACTATGAACTAATAACGCTGCCCATGTATTTTTCGTCCTTTGGGCTATGAATGGTGTAATGTAACTACTCAATCTATGAACAAAACCCTAAAGGTTTTATAAAATCAAGGAAAAATGAGGCAACTTTCTGTAAACTAGCGTCATTTCCTTCTATTTTGTCGGTGCAAACTGGTTTGTCACAAACCTTTAGGGTTAGGGATGGCTGAGTAGTTACACATTTTCTACATAAAAATCCTTCAGGCACTTGTTTCCAACTGGATGACCAACTATGTCCATTGTGAGTACAGTCATAAAAAATTCTAAGGGGCCATAAGTTTTGGCGGAAGTAAATGTTCTTGACATCAGCAAGAGTATATTTTTTAGCCAAATGGGAATGTGCGTGATTTTCGTTTTCTGCCCCAATGCTTCAAACGCAAGTGTCATTATTTCTTGGTGACTGAACGTTTCCGGACCACCTACATTGATTTCTCTATTATCTGTTTCGACAGCATTCACACACACTTCTGCCAAATCAGCCCCATGAATGGGATTCATTTTGTGTTCACCACTGCCAAACAAATATCCTCGCCCACTTTTAGCCATTTTTAGATAATCAAGCATATCTGAGTAGAAACCGGTGGGGCGAATAATGGTGTAATCCAAGCCAGACTGTGTTAGTGCCCCTACAAATAGCTCTTTGGCTTGAATCATTTTCAACTGACTCATCTGATCGGCGTTTAAAACAGAGACATAGACAAAGTTTGAAACGTTGTTTTTTTGGGCTTGTTCCAACAAGTTTTTGTTACCCTGATAATCGACATCTATATAGCTCAGGTTATCTTTTTGCCTGGTAATGCCAATAGATGAGAAAACAATGTCTATGCCTTGGCAGACTCCAGCCAAAGAAGCAGGATCAGTCACTTGACCAATAAATAGTTCATCCACATAATCTCTTAGATTTTCCAGCCTATCAGAGTTTCTGGTTAAAGCTCGAACCCAATAACCCTGTTTCTTAAACTCCTTGACCACGTAATGGCCAAGATAACCGGTTGCACCGGCAACTAATACTCTTTTCATGTCTCAAAAACCTTTCATTTTGATGGAATAGGTCATTCTTTTCAAGGTGCTGGTTGATCTCGCCAGCGTGTTTAACCGAACTCATACACTGCGCCAACGCAGCGATATCTGGGCACTACCTTCGGGGAGGGGTGACACAGTCGGGTCGATGTAGGTGTACAGGCGATCCAGGGCTGGGGTTGGCACGGACGTGGTTCGGGCCAACCCTCTAAATTCGTCGGCGAGATGTTTGAACTCGTCGCGGGCAGCGTTGGCATGTCCGGCTATTTCAATTTCGGCTGTCTTGGTGTTGAGGAGTCGCCGCATGAGAGCAACCAGTATTGGCTCAGGGATCCAATCGAAAATCTTATGATTGGAGGGAGTGATAGGCATTTCAAGTGCCCGCAAAACCTGGTAGCCCTCTCGAATGGCCCGAACCAGCAACACCACCCCGTCACGGGTGCGGGCCAGCCGGTAGTTGTCGCCTCCGGCCATATAGATGGCATGGGCTACGGGGTTGACCTCCACGATATGGGTCTTGAGCCAGGCATCCATATTGGGGCTGATGGCAACCGAGAATCCTGCCGACTTGAAAGCCCCAACAATATGCTGCAAGCGAGGCGTGGTATGTCCATCCAACTCACCAAAGGTGGTTGGCTCTTGGCGACCCGAGGCAACTTTGACAACGACAACGTGCCCTTCTCTGTAGCCCCCAACACGGGCAAAGCCCAGCAAAACCCGCTCACGGCCCAATGCTTCAACCATTTCGACAGGTCCGACGGCGTTGTTGCCCATAAACAAGACGTTGGGGGTATGCCGGTTGGCCGCCAGCAGGGGTAAAATAGCCGAAACTTGATTCTTACGCATTAGTACAAGCACCAGGTCATAGGCATCATCCGGGGCAAGTTGTTCTATCACCTTGACGTGGGTGGTGGTGCGCTGTCCGGTGTCCGCATCTTCCAGAACGATGCCGTGTTTGCGGATGTCGGCCAGGCGTTGCCCCCTGGCCAGAATTGAGACCTCTTGCCCGGCCTCATGCATCCGGGCGGCGTATAAACTGCCTAATACTCCTGCGCCATAGAATAAGATTTTCATTTTAGTCTCCTTTACTTTTTGAGTTATTTGTATATGGCTTTGTACATTAACCAATCTCGAAGTCCGACGGGCAATCGGGCCAGATTTTGGGTTGTATGACACCCATTTTGCTATTTCTTAATCTGCTAAATCCATAGCCTTAGGCTACATTAACCGATAAACATCTCACTCAGTTTTTTGTAGTTATTGATAGATAACCTTGGTCAGTATCCAATCTTGAAGCCAGGCCGGAAATCGGGCGACGATTGCCGCTCCTATTAAATTCCTGAATTTACTTTTTACCAGGCTCGACACAGTTGACCGAAATCAACGGCAAGCCCAGCGAATAGAGACTGCGCAGCAGACCCTGCAAAGCAGCCTGGTCGGCGACGCCGCCGGTCAGGGTGGTGGTCGGCGGATCATCGTCTCCGCTTTCGAGCGTGATCGTCATCCCTCCGGCCCAATCCGACCAACTCTCATCGAGATGGCCCGGCACTTTGATTTGATAGATTGTGGGTCGATCCAGAGTAAGTTTTTGCTTGACTTCCTTCATTATTAATAACCTCCTGCATCTATAGCATAACAGTAAGAGGGTATTAGTGTCATACCCCGAAAGTATTATTCAAGGTATTATTTATGGGGTTGGAGAGTTATGGGATGTGCTGAGGGGTAACAAAAAAGCGGACCGCAATCTACTTGTGTGGCAAAAGTCCTAACTCTTGAGATCGTGCTATCGCCTGAGTGCGGCTATGCACACCGAGTTTACCGTAGATATTGCGGGTGTGGACCTTGACCGTATTCAATGAGAGGAAAAGTTTAGCGGCCACTTCTTGGTTAGTGAACCCATCGGCGATGAGTTGGAGGACTTCAAGTTCGCGTTCACTGAGCGACTCTACGATTTTGGATTTTGGATTTTGGATTTTGGATTGGGGCAAAACCTCCGCTAAAGGAGACAATCCAAAATCGGGAAACGCGGTCAGAAGTTTGTTGGCATAGGTCAGAATGATATCACGAGCAATTGCTTGACGCAGCAACGTCGCCATCGGCAAGCCCTCATCTACAAAAATGCGAATATAGTTTTCTGGTTCGCCAATGGCGAGCGCTTGTTCGAGCTTGCTCAGGGCTTGCTCTGCGTGACCCTGCGCAGACAGGGCCAATGCTTGTAGCATCAGAATTTCAAGCACACTCCCCATACGCCCGCTGGCCTGGTCGATTTGGTATAACCGCTCTAATAATGACAATGCTTGTTCAGATTGATTTTGCGCAATGAGCACCCGGGCCAGGGTCAGGTATTCAACTTCTTGGTGGAACTTGATTTCATCGCCAACGTCCAAATCACTGGCCTGCGCCCAACGTCCTGCGGCTTCTACATCCCCGCGGGCCAGATCGAATCGGGCCTGGTAGGCCGCTATCCATCCAACCGCCCACGGAGAAATATCAGCGAAAATCCGTTTTGCCTCTTGCAGGGCTTCCCGCGCCTGTTCGTCATTGCCGAGAGCATGGTGGCTGTGAGCCAGTTCAATACAGCTTAAGGCCAACATCTCCGCCACGTTCCAGTCCCGGCATAAGGCAATGCCTCTAGTGGTATAGCGATAAGCATTGTCTAACTCATTCCATTGGCGCAAGATACGACCGATGCCAACATAAACATATCCGGTAAAGGGCATATCTGGCCGACCTGTATGGCGTTTGGTAAATTGAAGCGCTTGCTCATAGATGCTCCTGGCCTGATGCAAATGAGCCTGCTCAGTATAAAGTTCAGCCAGATTGAGAAAACTCAACACTGCGGTGATGCTGCCACCCATTTTCTGACTGATAGCCACTGTCTCGGTGAAAATGTCCAGGGCCGCCTGAAGCTCACCTTGAAAACGATAAGCAACGCCCAGATACAATGCTGTTTGAGTCCGAATCACCGTGGCCTTTGGTGGCAACTGTTCCAACGCTTGACGAGCATAGTTGATTGTTTTTGCGTGTTCACCTCTGATAAAGGTCAGGTAGGCCCGGTGGGAGTGAATATACCCGCGAATGGTTTCTACCTCATTTTCCTGGCGAAAACTGGTCAATGCTTCTTCGGCGGCTGACAAACGGGCTTCAGCAGCATCGAACTGACCCGTCAGTTGTAGCGCCCAAGCGTGATGTACACACAAATAGGGTCGTTCTCTCACCAGGCTATCAGGTAGGGCGTTGATCCAGTCAGATACGGTGGTGTGTTCACCCCCGTGTAAAATATCCAGAGCCAGGGTTTCAATCAAGTCAGCCGCGCGTTGATAATCCTCAGCCACAAGAGTATGATGTAAGGCTTCGCGATTTAATCCTTGTCCGGCGAACCAGTCACCAGCCCGGCGGTGCAACGTTGGCACCTGCTCCGGTTGGGTTTGACTCAGCCGCCGGCGCAACAAGTCGGCAAAGAGATGGTGATAGCGATACCAATTCCGCTCTTCGTCCAGGGGAACAATGAACAGGTTGGCGTGTTCCAACATCTCCAGGGTCGCCTGACCATTGTCTTGGTCGGTGACGGCATCGCACAAGGAGCCGGTCAGCCGGTCGAGAATGGACGTGTGCAGCAAGAAGGTCTGGACACTTTCAGGTTGACGCTGAAAGACTTCTTCAACCAGATAATCCAAGACGAAATGGTGGCTGCCGGTGAAAGATTTGATGAAGTTGGTGGTGTCTTTGTGCCCCTGCATAGAAATCGGCGCTTGCGGCAATCCGAGGGATTGCAAGGCAATCGCGGCCAGTTGCAGGCCGGCAATCCAGCCTTCGGTGCGGGTCTCTAGCGTGGCGATGTCTTCCGCCGAAAGGTCCAGACCCATCATCCGGTTAAGAAATTCGGCGGCTTCGGAGGAGGTAAAACGCAAATCCGCAGCCCGCAGTTCGGTCAATTGGCCCCGGACACGCAAGCGGGCCAAGGGCAGGTGTGGGTCCTCGCGGGTGGCGATGACCAGGTGCATCTGCGGCGGCAGGTGGTCGAGCAGAAAGGTGAGGGCTTCGTGGATGGGTTGGGTGTCGATGAGGTGATAGTCGTCAAGGACAAAAACACGCCGAGCATCTGCGGGAGTGGCTGAGATTTCAGTGGCTAAGATTTCAGCGGCTGAAATTTCGTTGATAAGAGCGGTCATCAAGAATTCAATCGGCGGAGGTTGGGGTGACTGAAGCATTGCCTGAACCGCTTGTCCAATTGAGGTATCGATTTGTTGCAAGGCAGCAATGACGTAGCTGAAAAAACGAACCAGGTCATTGTCGTTTTCATCCAGAGAGAGCCAGACGGCAGGCATCTTGCACTGACCAATCCATTCGCTAACTAGCGTGGTTTTGCCAAAACCGGCCGGGGCGGAGATGAGGATCAGCTTGCGACCAAAACCCTGGTTTTGACTCAGGTCCTCGTTCAGCCGCTCGATCAGGCGCGGGCGAGAAACAAGTTCGGGCCGGGTGGGAGGGATATAGAGTTTTGTGGCTAAAATTGGGGTGGACATAGGTGCATTATAAACCCTGTTGTATGAAACACAAAAAGAGCCTCAGTCGTCGTTGAGGCTCTTTTTCTTGGCGTAGGTGGCGGTGGGTGGTATGGATAGGTCGTTTGCTTCCGGGCCAGCATAGTCCGATTTCGCCTTGTTCTATTTCCACGCTCGTAGTAAATTACATTGCCAATTTCTCTAACCCCCTTTTTGTCCCCTTGAACAACCGACAGTTATGACCATAAATCAAAATACTCGGGTCGATGTCAGGACCCTACAGGTTAAGGAGTAGATAAGATGTCTCACACTTTGAATGTCCTCAACCTACAAGCGGAGCAAAGTCAAGAAAGCCATCCCCCCATACAGCCGAGCAGTTGACATCATTTCCAAAAGTTGTATAATATGCACATGGAACAATTCGTATACGAACAACACGTACCCGAACAATCCGCTACCGAATTATCTAAAATCGCTGCCTCTCTGGGCGATGCCTCGTCGACAACAATCCAGGCTTATTTTCAGTTCCGCACTGTCTATCAGCTCCTCAAGAAGCTTATCAACGCAGATATTGAAAGCCTGGGTATTCTGCCGGCCTCTTTTGGTGTCCTATACGCGCTGCAAGATGGAAAAAACCTCTCTCCAACAGAGCTCAGACACTTTGTGTTCAGTGGCCTAAGCAGCATGACCACGCTGATTGACCGCATGGAACGCGATGGCTTGGTCCTTCGGGAGCGTGATCGGGACGATCGACGAAAAGTACAAATCCGGCTAACGGAGCGGGGGAAGCAAGTTTGCCAGGAGGTCATCCCCCCCCATGCTGACTGGGTCAGGCGAACTATGTCTGTGCTTTCAGATGATGAGCTGGCGGAGTTGGGTCGGCTGCTGGCGATCCTGTGGCAGAGCCTCCTGAGCCAAGCAGCAAAAGCTGGGATACAAGTGGCAACTAATCCACCAAAAGGGAACTCCGGAGGATAAACAGTCTACAAGGTAATTTGGCTGCCGCCTAATTAGAATCTTTCTGATAGCAGGAGGGGCCGCTGCTGGTCCTGTTGCTGTTGGTTGGTGTAGAGAAACTGACACTGCGCAGGAAACCTGGACTATTCGCTGGATGTTTCTTTGTTTCAGGCTAACGAAGGAGGTGATGAATTCTGGATACATTTGAATTTTGTAAAGGACCAATCGCATAAAGAAATAGTTAGAAATTGTATTAGCCAATAGAAATTGATAGATTATAGAAAGACCTACTGTTAGGAGGAAAAAATGAAAAGACTAGATTCGAAGGTGGCATTAGTTACTGGTGGGGCAAAGGGCATCGGTCAAGCCTTTTGTACTGCGCTGGCAAAAGAAGGGGCCAAAGTGGTAGTCGCCGATATTCTCGAAGGTCACCAAACTGCTGAGAAAGTCAAGGCGGTTGGCGGTGAAGCTCTTACCCTAAAGGTTGATGTAACCAGTGAAGTCTCTACCCAAGAAATGGCAAAAGCGGTGATAGATAACTTTGGCCGGATTGATATCTTGGTTAATAATGCCGGTATTTATCCCGCAATTCCTTTCCAGGATATGAGCTTTGAGGACTGGAAGAAAGTTCTTGCTGTAAATCTGGATGGCATTTTCCTCAGCACGAAAGCAGTTTATCCACATATGATGGCTCAGGAATATGGCAGAATCGTAAATATCTCTTCAGGAACAGTCTTTTTGGGAACACCAAACTTCGCTCACTATGTAACCACTAAAGCCGGCGTTATCGGTTTTACCCGTACATTAGCATCCGAAGCAGGTGAATACGGCATCACTGTGAATGCCATTGCCCCTGGCTTAACAGCTACCGACACCGTATTGGAAGGCCCTCTCGGAGGCATGTTTGATCAAATTATACAGATGCAGGCTATTAAACGCCGTCAGGAGCCGGAAGATTTGGTTGGAGCCCTGCTTTTCTTTGTTACTGATGCAGGCGCTTTTGTAACAGGCCAAACAATTGCCGTAGATGGTGGTACAACACGGCATTAATAAATCAATCTGTTAAGGACTCCTGAGACAAGCAAAAGAATCGGGATGGGCAAGATGAATGTCTTGTTAGTATCCGGCTTTCTGGGAAGTGGGAAAACGACCCTTATTCTAGCCCTCGCCTGCCAGATGGTTGAGGTGGGCAGCAAAATCATTCTATTAGATGCGCTTCACCTAAAAAACCGGAAGTTGGGAGTCTGTGAAAGACGGGGAATATAGAGTTTGGTGGTTAAACTTGGGGTGGATATAGGCAGATTATAAGCCTGGTTGTATAAAACACAAAACGATCATCATCGAGGCTCTTTTTCTTGGCGTAGGTGATGGGTGGGTGGATAGGTCGTTTGCTTCCAGGCTGAAGGGGGTCCGATTTCGCCTTGTTCTATTTCCACACTCGTAGTATAATCTTTTGTAACATTGCCAATCTCTCTGACCCCCTTCTTTCCCTCCCGAACCACCAATGTTGTGACCATAAATCAAAATACTTGGGTCGATGTCAAGACCTTCCAAGTTAAGGAGTAGACAAGATATCTCAACCTTTGAATGTCCTAAACCTACAAGCGGAGCAAAGTCAAGAAAGCCAGCCCCCGGACTTTGCCGCTGTCTTTGTCGAATATGAACGGCCCATCTACAACTACCTGCTGCGGATGACTCAAAACCAGGCCGAGGCCGAAAACCTGACTCAGGAAACGTTTATCCGGGTTCATCGGAGCTTGCCAACTTTTCGCGGCGAGTCCAGCCTGTCTACTTGGCTTTACCGGATCGCCACCAACGTCAACCTGGATCACTTTCGGAGAGGGACGACCCAACAAGCCAAAATCACCCTCACCCTTGAAGAAGCAAAACCCGATGGAGAGTGGCCCGATGAATCGCCCGCCTCGCCGGAGCAACAGACTGCTCAGTCGGAGATGTCGACCTGTGTCGAGGGATTTATCCAGCGCTTGCCACCCGACTATCAGGCGGCACTGGTACTGCACGACTTGCAGGGTCTCAAAAACCGCGAGATCGCCGAGGCATTGGACATCCCCCTATCGACCGTCAAAATCCGGCTGCATCGAGCGCGAAACAAGCTGCGGGAGTCCCTTGCTACCGGCTGCGACACAACCCACGACGAGCGAAACGTTTTTGTGTGCGAACCAAAGGCAAAAAATGGGGGGGAAAACGAAAGGTGAACTGCACTGAATTTCTGGATTTTGTCAACTCGTACCTGGATGATGAACTGGAGGAGCAATCGCAGGTTGAAGTGGAAACTCACCTGGCCGATTGCCCCGATTGCACCTGTGAAGCGGCTGATTGGCAGACCTGCCTCGATTGGCTGCGGAAGACTTTTCCGGAGCAGCCCCTCCAGCGGAGTTGTGGGAAAAGATACAGGCTGCGGTGGAGACACAGTAAAGAAGATACACCAAAACAATTTAAGATACCTTGGAAAGGAGACACTATTTATGAAGAAAGTATGGTTACTGATAGCAATACTTGTAGGTCTGATTGCCGGCGTGATTGCTGGTCTCGTCTTGCCCGCCGAATGGCGGACGAAACTTTCTCGACCGCTGGCGGCCCCTATCGGACACTGTTTAGAGTACATGCCGGACGACTGACCTTGAAAGGCGATTTTGTCTGGCGTGCTCCAGACATTGAAACAGAACATACAGCTTCTCGACCTTTTACAGGAACAGCAATAGCAGTGGTTGGGTAAGAACTTAGGATTTTATAACTTCCCCACTTTGTGGTTAAATCGCTAGGGATTTTTAGCTCTATTGGGGAAGTTAATTAATTCTCACGCCCAAGCGTTCACGAACAAAATTATTGAGGAAGTATTATAAGGCTCTTCTGAAAAAAGGTGTCAAGCAAGAATTTGTGGGGCAATGTGGCCTAAAAACCAGGTTTTTCAGCAATCTATTCCTAAAATTACCCCACTGCGAACGCAAAACAGCTTGCTATCCCTAATGAGTTTCTAAAAACCAGGTTTTTTCAGTGGAGTCATTATAAAGAAGGAGAATTAACATGGCATCTATCGAGTTGATCGCAGAAGCAGATGCGACCGGCAAAGTTAAAGAAATTTATGACGACATTATGGCCACGCATGACATTGATTTTGTGCCCAATATGTACAAGGCCATGTCGGCCAAGCCGGATTATCTGGAGGCCAATTGGAACAGAATCAAAGCGGTTATGCAAGCGCCGGGCAAATTAGATAAACTGACCAAGGAAATTATTGCCGTGGCTGTCTCGGCCGTGAGTGGCTGTGACTATTGAATCTCAGTTCATACTGCCGCGGTGCGGCATTTGGGACTGGACGATGAAGCCATCCTTGAACTGATGACGGTTGTCGATCTGTTCAGCGGTCTGAATAAGTTCAACGATGGTTTACAAGTTGAACCGGACGAAAAACCCTGGTATGGTTGAGGGGGGTAAGTTGAATGTCGTGGACATTCACTAAAATGAAATATCTTTGGCTAATAATTTAGACAAACACAAGGAGGTGAACGCTGTGAACAAGACTATCCTGTTGGACAGGACCTTTAACACCATCATAAACCGAATGGTAGAATCCGGGCAGGCGCCGTACTATACGGAGATAGCCGCCGAGTTGGGGGTCTCTATGGAAGAGGGGCGACAGGCCCTGCAATACCTGTTTTCGGCGGGGGTTTCAGGCTGGTTATTCCCGGATACGGACTATATCGCCTCATTTGCCCCTTTTAGCAATATCCCGACCCAGTACCGTGTCACCATTGAGGGCCGGCAAAAATGGTTTGCCCAGTGAGGGTTCGAGGCGCTGGCCGTTGGCTGGCTATTTCCGGGGAAAACGGTCCGGATCGACTTTCCGTGTCTGGATTGCGGATTACCAACCTGGGTGGAGATGCGGGACGGGGTTGTCCTTAAAACGGAGCCGGAAGGGCTAAGGGGGCATGTAGCCGTTCCTTTTGTGAAATGGGGTGCGCAACTGCCATATGCCTGAAGCACCATGAACCTCTTCCGGTCGGAAGAGCATATTCGTAACTGGGCCGGCTTCGATCCGGCAACCGAGGAAGGGATTCTCTCGCTGCCTGATCTGGTCGATTTGTTCTCTCTCAAGCATTTTACCAGGCGGCTGGACCCGGATTATTTTTCTCGTGGTCTGTATGCGGATGAATTTGTTGCCGCCGTAACAGAGCTTGGGAAAACGCGTCCTTTCTGGTCGCCCTAGCGTCCTTTCTGGTCGTTTCTAATCCAGCCGAGCTTGTATTTTCTCCCACAGTGCCGCAGGGGGGGCCTGCTCTGGAAAAGCTTTCCGTAGCTGATCGAGGTAGATCTGCTTATCAGCCTGCCTGGCAACCACAGCCGTTGTCGCAACCGTCGTTTGCTTCAGTCTCAACCAGTCCATTCGGCTTAGCGATGGTCTTCGCTATCGCATCCGCCTTCTCCACGGAAGCGCCGACGGCAATGAGTTCTTTTTCTTTTTGAGTTAATTTGCCCTTGGTCGACATTTTGTCTTTCCTTACTTTAGACCTCGGAGGTCTGGCAAATGGCTTTTTAGGTAAAATCACCGTTGGAGACCTCCGAGGCTTCGTCGTGAGCTCAGCCGAACGGTCTGGGGTTGCGACTTTAAGAAATCTCTATTTATGCGGCCTGGGTTGTTTCAGCAGTCGTTTCTTCTTCGTCCTGCGCTTGCCCACCACACATAGCCATCATTTTGGTACAATCAAAATCCGCACCTTGCCGGCTCATCATCTTTGACATCATCTCCATACAGCCGCAGCCTTGCCTTTGCTGGCCCATCATCTTTTCCATCATACCCGCAAAGGGATCGCGGGATTCTTCCTGAGTAGTTTTTTGTTCGTCAGTCATTTTGTTTATAGCTCCTTGTTTTTATGTTATGATAGTTTTGTTTTCAGGCTACACCGCAGATAGCGTTCCTGTTTTAACTATATAGACAAGAAGCAGAGAAAAAAGGATATACTTCACTTCAACTATCTGCTCTGAATACCAACGCTGCTCTTGAGTTCAGCGGTAACCGGCTGAGGTGGTTTCGCCACCAGCGATGCCATCGACTGCACCGGGAAAATTCCGAGGATAGCGGAAATCGCCGCCAGCAGGTGTGAGAAACCCAAGTGTAAACATCTTGGGCTTCAGTCAGCTCAATAGGTTTCTCCAGGGAGAAGCCCATTGAGCACAGATAGGCAAAAGATTCTGGCCTTGGAGTGTTGGCTCCACAGCAACGGAACGAAGCAAGGCTGTCAGGCCGTAAAGTTCCAGCGTGGCGCTGCCTACCACGGCCTGGCCCGCTCGCGCCACCAGCGTTGTCGCCAGATGGTTGCTCAACCCCTCTTGGGGCAAATCGTTCCTGACGAGCAGGTCCAGAATGGCGGAGAGATCGTCTGCATTGGCCCGCTCAACTGAAATTGTCATCGTGACCTCTTTTTGGGAACTTTTATCTTGTGTCATCTTTATCTTATTTTCTGTAAATAGCTATATTATGTCACTGCGAGCGTCAGCGAAGCAGTCTCCCCGTTCGGCGGCGGAGATTGCTTCGTGCCTCGCAATGACATTTTCATTCTTGGTGGTGAACGCAGTTAATGATAACTCCTATGAAACCCTTTGCGGGTTTCATACCATGCGTATGGCGAGGAAGAGTGGAGAGACTCCCCCCACCTGTGCTATGCACAGGCCCCCCCCGCCATCGGCGACTCCTTTTGGCTAAACCTCCGCCTCTGGCCGTTCCAAGGTGATGACCCGGTAGCTCTCGGCGTAAGCTAACTCCTTTTCTTTACCTGTTTCGGCACTCCATTCTTTGATCATCTCAGTGGGGTCCCACTCTCCCATCTGACTGGCGTGCTGCTTTAGCGCGGTAATCTTCTGCTCGATAGTATCCGTCACATCCACCCACACGTTTGGTTTGTCATTGCCATAAATGTACACCTGGCGCACGCGATGCGGGTCGCCATCTTCAGGCCACAACAAGGGCATAGCGCTGGCCGGGGCCGCCGCGTCGAGCGCCGCTTGCGCTGCAGCCCGATGATCGGGGTGGTTGATGTAATCGTCGCCGACAAACATCATCGTCGGGTCCCAGGCGATAACAACCTCCGGCTTGTACTGCCGGATTATCCGCACCAGGTCACGTCTAAGTTCAAGCGTGGGTTGCAACTGCCCATCGTCATAGCCCAAAAACACCACCTCGCTCACGCCTAACGCTGCGCTTGCAGCGCGTTGTTCGGTGCGACGAATCTCGGCCAGCTTTTCGCGCGTGATGCCCGGTTCGTGCGAACCGGCGTTACCATCTGTACAAACCACGTAAGTCACCCGACAACCGGCCTTGGTCCAGATCGCTACTGTTCCGGCTGTAGTAAACTCGGCATCGTCAGGGTGAGCTATAATCACCATCGCCGATTCAGGTATGCCATTTTCTGCCATATTTTTATCTCCCTCTAAAAAGTATCACCGATATCATTTTTTATCTCATTGTTTTCAGACTACGCTGCAAACAGCGTTCCTGTTCTGTCTATATAGACGAGCAAGATAGAAAAAGGATACATTTCACTTTAAATTCATTTCCGACCACCCTCATATATTATCAAACCAGGCGGCTATCACTTCTGCCAACTGAGAAAGTGTGGTATGATGTCAAGCAAAGAAAAACCCCCCTCGCTTGGACAAGCCGCTTGCCCAAGCTGAAGGGTTTTGATAAAATGTTCCAACCAGCCAGCGACGTACCGGCGTCTTCAATTTAGGCTTTTTCAATTTTCAAATGCTCCCAAAACTACCAATTCACTAAGATTTCTCTAGCCCAAATAGCCTAAAAAAGCCTTAAAGGAGTTCCTTATGAGGGGTATCTATCTCAAAAATTTAAGGTGTCCTTATAGTTTTGGG
>PJEL010003087.1_pt1 | contig 14559 bp, 9 predicted proteins | sample 1853271 | NCBI WGS metagenome assembly PJEL01 (sample SAMN08108733, study PRJNA415343) | Invertebrate metagenome, whole genome shotgun sequencing project. | host: Globobulimina | place: Sweden: Gullmar Fjord | collected 2015-08 | reverse complement strand
ACAAAAAAGGGTGAAGTGCTGGGACTCGTCCCCGTGGACGGGGAACGCAGCGAGTGCCCCTTAATTAAAAAACCAAAGAGATATTTCAATCAGGAATACATAGTCAACTCCATGCAATTCTGGAAGGAGCTCTTTGCCCTGTACCCGGAGGAGGAAGAGTTGTATGTTAATGAAACGAAGAACTATGAAAGACGGGCAAAACGCAAGGGGATTAGGATTAAGCTTTTTACAGCTGATTAAAGAACCACCGATTTGGCTCTAAGAGAATTGTCATTAGTATACTGAAGTTGATTATTGAGAAATTAGATGCAGGGAGGAATTGATGAAAGTAGAACTTATCGTACTTTGTGATGCTGCGACTGAGTATCAGGGTAAACTGAATATCCTCGGTACTTTTGATGCGATCTGGGCCAGGACCATACCGGCAGTTCATCCAATGTGTGCGGTGGCCCTCAGGCTGCGCTATTCAATGGATGAGGAAGGCGAGCATAAAGTAAATATTAATATCATTGACGGAGACGGCAAGTCTGTTGTTAGGCCGCTTGAGACGGTCATGAATATTGGATTTAAGGGGTCTCCACTAACATCAATCGCAGCAAATATGGTCCTGAATATCCAGGGGCTGAAATTCCCTCATTATGGCGAGTACTCTGTTGAACTGGCTGTAGATGGCAGGAGCGAGGCATCACTCCCGATATTTGTGAACCAGGTGCCCGAGAAACAGTGAAAACGTTTGGGAGCAATAGTTGTGTCTTTGCAGTAGCGGTTTGCTAAACATTTCCCCTTCCCAAAATGGCATTAAACTATACATAATGGAACTCTTCAGCGGGTGCAGCTTCCTTCTTATGTAAGAGGGGTGCTGGCGGCGGCTGACTTTATTCGGGCTGCATTGTGGGAATGAGCGCCCTGCTCAGTGCTGGTGCTGATATACGGGATTCTGGAAATCACTTCATCAATAGTGGTCAGCCCTTGCGAGATTTTTGACCAGGCGTCTTCGAACATCATTACAGTGCTGGATGCCTTTGCGCATGCCCAGAGATCATCTTCGGTATAGTTGCCTGAAATCAGCTTTCTCATGGCTGAATCCATTACGAGCAGCTCATATACGCCGACTCGGCCTTTGTATCCTGTCTGTCTGCACTTCGGGCATCCTTCTCCCTTGAAAGATTTGCTTAAGGGGGGCAGTTGGTATTTGCTCAGGTCATCCGGTATGGGTACTTCGACTTTGCAATCTGTGCATATTTTTCTTATCAGTCTCTGTGCAATGATGCCGCTGACTGCAGCACTCACCAGGAAGGGCTCCAGCCCTATGTCTATGAGCCGGTTGATTGTTGATACTGTATCGTTTGTATGAAGGGTGCTCAGTACTAAGTGGCCAGTCAGGGCAGACCGCGCCCCGATTTCAGCGGTATCTAGGTCTCTTATTTCACCTACCATGATAATGTCAGGATCCTGTCTGAGCACAGACCTTAATGCGCTGGCAAAGGTGAAGCCTATTGCATCATTTATCCCGACCTGAGTGACTTCTCCAAGCTTGTACTCAACAGGGTCTTCCAGGGTGATGATATTCTTTGTCTCTGAGCGTAGCTGCTGAAGGATCGAATACAGGGTGGTCGTCTTTCCGCTTCCTGTGGGCCCTGTGACAAGGAGCATTCCCTGCGGCTGGTTAAAGATTTCAATTAACGGCCTGAGTATGTTGTCAGATATCCCCAGATTGCTGAGGGGGATTAACCCTGACGTAGGGTCAAGAAGCCTTATTACTATTTTTTCGCCGTGGATTGAGGGAAGGGTAGATACTCTAAGGTCAACGGTTTTGGACTTGAGTTTTAGCGCGCTTCTGCCGTCCTGTGGATATCGTCTATTAGTGATGTCAAGATTAGATATGATCTTGACCCTTGAAATAACAGAGTCTTTGATCCGCTTTGAGAAGTTGTGAATATTTCTCAGGTTGCCGTCTATACGGTAGCGGACCTGGACATTCTGCTCACGAGGTTCAATGTGAATATCACTAGCCCCGGTGCTTGCAGCGTCTGCAATTATATTAGTGACCAGTCTGACAATAGGGGGGGCTTCGCTTTCTTTGAAGAGTGACAGTGTCTTGGTATTCTGCTGTGCCTTTTTCTCCATATCAGGGTTATCGTCCTTAATGAACTCAACCTCATCATATGTAGGCAGCTCCTTCAGTATGTCCCATGTTATTTCGGATGAACCGTAGAATTCATCTATCGCATTGATTATATTGCTTTCCGGAGCTACTGTGACAATTACCTTTTTCCCGGTCTGAAACAGGATGTCATTAATCGTCCTCCAATCGAGGGGGTCAGCCATTGCTATTGTGAGGCTGGTTTCACTTGCTTCAAGAGGTAGAACATGTTTGTGCTCGGCAGTCTCTTTTGAGACAAGAGTCAAAAGGTCTTTGGTTGGTGTGTAGTTGAAGCACTCAATAATTGGAAGCGATAACTGCTCTGCCAGTGTTTCAGCTATTTGCATTTCATTGACATAGCCAAGTTCAACAAGGATTTTCCCGAGTTTCTTACTTTTCCCATGCTGCATGGTAAGGGCGTTTTCAAGTTGGCTTTTTGTTAATAAACCTGCATCAATAAGGATTTCACCTAATCTCTTTTTTTTCATATGGGTACCTTTATTAAAGACAATAGCAGATAAAAAGCAATTGTCAAGAGTTGCGGAAATGAAGAGAGATGCGAATTCTGTTCGAGAGAAATAAGGGGTTTTGTTGGAGGAAAAGTCAATTAAAAAGGGTAGTTATTGGTAGTGAGAGCTGTTTCGGTCAAGAAGCCTGAATCCTTGAATTATCTGATGATGCTCCTGCGTCCTTATTGCTGGTCCGATCGGGAAGAAGCTATTTCTCAGGAAACGGGTATCATGTAATGCGAATGAGGTATTTTGGAAATCACCTCTTCGACAGTAGTCATTCCAGCTTCCACTTTTGCCCATGCATCTTCGAATAGCGTTGCTGTATTCGTCTCTTTTATGCATTGCCAGAGTTCATCTTCGGTGCTGTTTTTTGAGATGAGGCGTCTCAGGTCTGTGGTCATTATTAATAACTCATATATCCCGATCCGGCCCTTATATCCGCTGCTGTTGCATTGATAGCAGCCTTTGCCTGCGTAATACTTTTTAAGAGGCCTGACTTTGTAATTTAAAATTTCTACAGGAGCTTCAATCTCTTCTTTGCAGGAAGGGCATATCTTCCTTACAAGCCGTTGGGCGAGGATACCGCTTATTGCTGCTGTGATTAGAAACGGCTCCAGTCCGATGTCTAGCATGCGCGTAATTGATGCGACAGTGTCGTTTGTGTGAAGAGTGCTTAATACAAGGTGTCCGGTGAGTGCTGACCTGGAGGCAATCTGCGCGGTCTCAAGGTCTCTGATCTCGCCGACCATGATTATATCAGGATCCTGTCTCAGCACGGTGCGAAGGGCGCTGGCAAATGAAAATCCGATATCGTCATTGATTCCCACCTGTGTTATTTCGTTTAGTTTGTATTCCACCGGGTTTTCGAGGGTGATGATATTTTTAGATTCTTGCTGAAGAGACCGCAGGGCGGAGTAAAGAGTAGTGGTCTTACCGCTTCCAGTCGGTCCTGTAACCAGGAGCATGCCCTGGGGCTGTTTGAATAGTTTTATCAAGGGCTCGATTATGTTATCTGCAATCCCCAGTTTACCCAGGGGGATCAGGCCTGATACCGGGTCTAGGATTCTCAGTACTATCTTTTCACCGTGTACGGACGGGAGTGTAGATATTCTGAGGTCAACGGTTTTTTGTTTCAGTCTTAATGCGCTTCTGCCGTCCTGAGGCAGTCTTCTGTTGGTAATGTCCAGATTTGATATGATTTTGATTCTGGATATTACGGAGTTATGTATGTACCTTGAGTAGCTGTGTATGTTCTTAAGCTCTCCGTCTGTTCTGTAGCGGACCTGTACATGTTCTTCCCTTGGTTCGATATGGATATCGCTTGCTCCGGTAGTGACAGCGTCGGCTATGATCATGGTAACAAGTTTGACTATTGGAGGTGCCGCACTTTCCTTGTAAAGGGCATTCATGTTGATCGTCTGTTTATCATCGCCGATTTCTTCTTTTACGAATTCGGCTTCTTCGTATGCAGGTATTTCTCTCAGGATGTCCCATGTGTATTCAGATGCCCCGTAGCAGTGGTCAATAGCATTCAGGATATCGGTTTCCGCCGCGACTACGATATCCAGTTTCATTCCGGTCTTGAATGAGATATCATCTGCAGTGCTCCAGTCAAGTGGGTTGGCCATTGCAATCAGCAGCCTGTTGTTATTTATCTCCAGGGGAAGTACTATTTTATGCTCGGCAATCTCTTTTGGCACGAGGTTCAGTAGTTCTGGGGGTGGTGTATATTTATTGCAGTCCACAAGCGGCAATGAAAGCTGGTCAGATAGTGCTTTTGCAATCTGGTATTCATCCAGATGCCCAAGTTCAATTAGTATCTTGCCGAGTCGCTTATTTTTTCCTTTCTGATGAGTGAGGGCTTTATCAAGGAGTTCTTTTGTTAGTAGTCCGTCTTTGATTAGTGTTTCGCCTATTTTGCTTTTCTTTTTCATTAGTTAAATCCCTCTAGATGCCTGACTATTGCTTTTTAAAATTCAAGCGAGATTGCTCTTATTAGTATCTTATCGGCAGGAAAGAACCTAGGCTTTAGGTATATGTAAATAAGGGAACGGCCTAGTCGAGGTGTGAATGGTAGGGAGTTGAATTTAGCCTTATGATTTAGGAAGATATGCAGTAGTCTCTATTTTGTGTATAGAATATTTTTAGGGAAATAGTATATACTAGTCCGGCAGTCATCATGGGTCAGATTCTTCCCCCGCAGTATTCTATTAATAATCAAAGCAGATGATGAGAGAAGAAGGCTGACTAGCGGCTGAATATATTGGTTCATTTAAGAGAGAGGTTTATTATGAAGAGAGAAGATTTAAGAAATATTGCGATTATTGCCCATGTTGACCATGGCAAGACAACCCTTTTAGACGGAATGCTTCAGCAGGCCGGGATTTTCCGTGAAAATGAGCAGGTCCAAGAGCGGGTCATGGACAATATTGACCTTGAGCGTGAAAGGGGCATTACCATAATGGCGAAGAACACCGCTGTTCAATACAACGGTGTAAAGATAAATATCGTTGACACTCCCGGCCATGCTGATTTTGGCGGTGAGGTTGAGAGGACGATGAAGATGTCGGATGGAGTTCTTCTCCTGGTTGACTCTTCGGAAGGGCCCCTGCCTCAGACGAGGTTTGTTCTGAAGAAGGCATTGGAACTGGACCTTCCCCCGATTCTGGTTATAAACAAAATCGATAGGCCGGATGCCCGTATTCAGGAAGTGCTGAATGAAGTGTATGACCTATTTATAGACCTGGATGCTACCGAAGATCAGCTGGATTTCCCCGTTGTCTATACCATTGCGAAAGACGGGATTGCAAAACTCAGCCTCGATGATGAGTCTGAAGACCTGAAGCCTCTCTTTGATCTGATAGTGAATACGGTGCGTCCCCCTGAAGGGGACATGGACGGAGTGCTGCAGGTGCTCGTTACGAACATCGACTATAACGACTATATCGGCAGGCTTGCGATCGGCAGGGTTTTTTCAGGCACGCTAAAGGTAGGAGATCAGGTTGCTGTGATAAATGATAAAGGTGAGGCGGTCAAGACAAAGATTACCTCCTGCTTTACATTTGGAGGCCTTGACCGTATTGATGCAAAGGAAGCCTCAGTCGGCGAGATCATTGCACTTGCAGGCATCGAGGGCATTAATATCGGAGATACGATTACGGACATTGAGAATCCCAAGCCCCTTCCCAGGATTGTTGTGGATGAACCGACAATATCGATGGTGTTTTCAATTAATTCGTCCCCGTTTGCCGGTAAAGAAGGTAAATTCGTTACTTCAAGAAATATAAGGGACAGGCTGGAAAAAGAGCTTCTTTATAATGTATCCATCAAAGTTGATTTCACCAATGCTGATTCGTTTAATGTAATGGGCCGAGGCGAACTGCAGCTTGCAATACTTATTGAAATGATGAGAAGGGAAGGATATGAGCTTTCAGTGTCCGCGCCCGAGACGATTACGAAGCAGATAGATGGTAAACTCCATGAGCCGATGGAGCTGGCCATCATTGACGTACCGGAGGAATTTGTTGGAGTGGTAACTCAGGCAATGGGTACCAGGAAGGGCAGAATGCAGAAGATGCAGAACAACGGCAATGGCAGGGTAAGGCTTGAGTTCAGCATTCCTTCAAGGGGACTGATCGGGTTCAGGTCGCAGTTCCTCACGGACACCCGGGGCACCGGACTTCTTAACCACCTCTTCGACGGATACGAACCATGGCACGGCTCCATATCAAAGAGACAGAACGGAGCCCTTATCGCGGACAGGCAAGGTAAGACCACCACATACGCGCTTCATCATTTGCAGCCAAGGGGAGTGCTTTTCGTAAAGGAAAATGTGCAGGTCTATGAAGGTATGGTTATAGGAGAAAATTCAAGGGAGAATGACCTTGATGTAAATGTTACAAAGGAAAAGAAGCAGACAAATATGCGCGCCTCCGGTTCCGATGAAACGCTTCAGTTATTTCCGCCGAAGATCCATACTCTTGAGCAGTCACTTGAGTTTATTAAGGAAGATGAGCTTGTTGAGGTAACTCCAGAATCTGTTAGGTTGAGGAAGAAAGTCCTTCAAGCGAACAAGAGACCGAAGTCGAGGTCGTAATATAGAAGTAGACACTAAAAAAGCGTTTACATTACATGTAAACGCTTTTTTAGTGATTGAAACTCTGGTTGTCTCATTGTATGTATCTATACTGGAGATTGTCCCCTGGATGCGGCATTATTTGAAATATCAGCAGTTCTGTTTTTGCCGTTTGAATTGAAGGATGATGCTTCCAGATTGAACCATGACACTGCCTGCATTAATTCGCTTGCAACCTGTGACAACTCATTGGCCGATGAATCGATTTGCATAACTCCCTGTCGTGATTCTTCAAATGAGCCACTGATGGCCTCTACGTTTGAAGATACCTCTTCAACTGCGGATGACTGTTGTTCTGTTGACGCGGCGATTGACCTCACCTGATCAAGGCACCGCTCGGAAGTGCTAACTATTTTATGAAGAGCTTCTTTTGCCTTTCCAGCAAGGTCAACACCTTCGTTTGCTTCTGACTTGTTCTTTTCCATGCTTTTCACTGACGAATCAGTGTCCTGCTGAATTTTATTTATCATGCCTGTAATTTCATCTGTTGCTGAAGCGGTTTTTTCTGCCAGTTTTCTGACTTCATCCGCTACGACAGCGAACCCTCTTCCCTGTTCACCTGCTCGAGCAGCCTCAATTGCTGCATTTAAGGCAAGAAGGTTAGTCTGGCTTGCAATATCATTAATTACATTTATTATGTCTCCAATTTTCTGACTGCTCTCACCCAGAGCTTCAATTGTCTTTGAGGACCGGTCAACATTATCCGCTATATTCATCATGCTTGATACGGTTTGATCTACAACAGTATTGCCTTCCTTTGCAGTCACTACTGACTCGTTTGCAGCACCGGAGGCTTCTGTTGAGTTCTCTGCAACTTCCATTATGGTCTGTGATACTTCAGTTGTTGCAGTGGCGGACTGATCAAGCTGCTTGGTCTGGTCTGCGATGCTGCCGGAGATCTGCGTGGCAGTAGCTGATAATTCTTCTGAGCTGGCTGCCAATGTCTGTGACTGAGCGATTATTTGCTCAATAATAGTCCTGAGATTTTGTGACATACTCATCATTGAGGCATATACCCCTGTCTTCTGAACTGCTGCGTTCTCCTGTTGCACTGCCAGATTGCCTTCTGCAATTTGATCGGCAATGTCTGAGATTATTGCAGGATCAGCTCCAAGTTGATTGAGGACACTGCGTATGATTAAGAAAGCAGCGAAAATTCCAAGCAGCACTGCTGCAATGCATGCAATAATAACAGTTCTAACGGCTGCCTGTTCATCATGCTCTGCTCTGAGTGCGGCCTCTTCTGTGAACTTCTCGATACTTCCAAGGAACAGCTCCAGCTCATGATTAATTTCCTCTTCTTCTTTTTCAACTTTTTCTGACAGCTCTTCTGCTGAGTGTAGGTCTCCTTTGTTGAGAGCATGAAATACTTCGAGGCTGTGTTTATTAACATCATGGTGCTCGTTCTCAATGACCTTCAGGTGATCGCTGATTTCTTTAAATTTCTTCCTGGATTCTTCAGTCTTTGCACTTTCATGGGCCTCTGCTGCAATATGTTCAGCCTTCTTTAGCCATTCCGCCGTCTTTTCATTCTGTTTTTTATATTCACTTTCAGCTTTTAAAAGATGCGATTTCTCGTCTTTGCCAAGGGCGATCATTTCTCCGTATCTGAGCGCCCGCTCAAACCATATTGCCATTTCCAACTGATGTTCGGTTATACCTGTGACGGCTTCTGTGAGAGGAATATCTTTTTCTGCAATTTCCTCTATTTCTTTACCTATGCTATTAAATTTCATGACGCTTATGCTGGAGATGATTATCAGTAGTGCCAGGAGCATGGATGCGAGTGATATGATCTTGGTTGATAACTTCAGACTGTTGATGTAGCTCATTAATACCTTCCGTTATTGATATAATAAAACTGCTGCTTATATGCAGTGCATGCTTTGCCGAGACTTACTTTATATCGACATAATGCACTATCTGCTTAATAGGGGAAAGCATGAATGAGGCTAAGGATTAGACTAAAAAAACTAAGGATTGATTGCTGCTGGTAGTTGAAAACTCTGAGTGCTAATTGAAAATATATACTAATTGCCCATTAGTTTCTTAACGCCTGGAAATGCATCAATGTTTGTGTGGGGTATGAAGAGGCTGGATACATATTCATCCATGAATGAGCTGGATACGGACAGCTCCATATACGTTATCTGCTGGGATAACTCCTCTGCTTCAGCTCGCAGTTTCTTGGAGAGTGTGCAGAGGTATGCTCCGGTTACAGAGGTATTCCCCATGTATTCAAACTTGTCTCGCGGCAATTCCGGCAGCATGCCCAGGATGATTGCTTTTTCTATGTCGAGGAACTTGCCGAAGCCTCCGGCGATGTATACCTTGTGCACGTCATTGAATGTAAACCCGACTTCGTTCAGGAGTGTGGAAAAGCCGGCGTAAATTGCGGCTTTTGCCCTGACAATGTTTTCGATGTCGGGTTCGGAAAGGACAATGTCCTTGTCTTTCCCGTAATTCACTACGAATTCTGGACCCTCTTCACCGTCACGCACCCGATCGGATACGTCTTTTTGAAGCTTGCCCTTTTGGTCTAGTATCCCGGTGATGAACATTTCTGATATTGCATCTATCATCCCTGAGCCGCAGATGCCCATGGGCTGACTCTCTCCTATGACCTGGATTTCAACATCAAGCGTTTTCCGATTAATAATCACATCTTCAATTGCACCGTCTGTAGCACGCATGCCGTGCTTCATTCCGCTTCCTTCAAAGCACGGGCCGGCTGAACATGCTGCGGACATCATCCAGTCGGAATTACCGATCACGATCTCTCCGTTGGTGCCGATGTCGATGAAAATACAAACTTCCTCCTGCTTGTGCATCCCTGTAGCCATTATGCCCGCTACTATATCTCCTCCAACATAACTTGCTACGCATGGGAAAACATATACAGGGGTGTTTGGGTTGGCCTTAATGCTGAGCTCTCCTGCATAAGAGAGCGGGAAAATGTTAGCAGTCGGAATGTAAGGCTCCTCTCTTATTGAGGCAGGGTCAAGGTTGAGGAATAGTTGTGTCATTGTAGTATTGCCCGCTGCCACAAAACAGTCTATAGAGTCTTTAGTCAGGTTGTGGTTTTCCAGCAGGAGGAGAAGCAGGTTGTTTATATCTGAGATAATCGCGTGATGAATGCTACGCATCTGGTTATGCTCGGTTGCATTGACGATCCGCGTGATAACGTCGTCTCCGAACTGGATCTGAGAATTATATATAGACGCAACATCAACGAGGCTGCCGTCACTCAAGTTTATCAGGTAGAGGACGACCGTTGTTGTCCCGATGTCGATTGCGATTCCGTAATGCGGCGATTTGCAGTCACCCTGATAGATGTTTGTGATTTCGTAGCAGTCATCACTTTTGATAGTAGAGAGAGTGATCTGCCAGTTGCCTTTTCTTACCGTCTCCCCAAGGCGCGTTAATAATCTGTGAGGCACCCTCAGGCATTCAAGCCCCTCTGCGAGCAGCTCCCGCTTAATCCTTTCAAGGTCGCTGATGTTGTCATCAAGGGACGGGGGCGGGAGGTTAATTAGTATACGTTCGGCAATAGGGTCGACTTCTGCGCCTGCGGCATGAAGCAGCGCCTGGAGGTCCTTTGACTTACCGGTGGCAATCTGTCCCTCAACAATGAGCATGGATTCTTTCGGTATCTCGATCAGAATATCTTCCGAAGGGGTTGTTTTACACGCGAGGGCATATCCGCTGCTGATTTCTTCCTGTGATAATTTTATCTGCGACTTGCTTTCAACCTGCCCCGACTTTACAAGGACCTTGCACTTGCCGCAGGTTCCTTTGCCGCCGCAGGAGGATGTGAGGAAGATGTCTGCCTTCTTTAAGGACTCCAGTATGGAACTGCCTTCTTCGGATGAAATTGTCTTGCCTGATGTGAGAGTGATATTCATATAATTATGTAGGATTCGATGGGCCATGGGTTCAAGTGAAACATAGCTTATGTTACTCGAACTCTTGGTCCCTTGAATCCTTGAACCCTTTTTTTATTATTTGTTTAGTTCCTTCGCTGCATCCATTGCATGATATGTGAGGATCATGTCAGCGCCTGCGCGTTTGAGTGATGTGAGGATCTCCATCATGACTTTTGTCTCGTCGATCCAGCCGAGCTTTGCCGCAGCCTTTACCATCGAGTATTCTCCGCTGACGTTGTATGCTGCAACGGGTAAGTCGAATGACTCCTTTACATCTGAAATGATATCCATGTAGCTCAACGCCGGTTTGACCATGACGATGTCTGCGCCTTCATCGATATCAAGGGAGGTCTCCTTTAAAGCCTCTCTCCTGTTTGCAGGATCCATCTGGTATGACTTCCTGTCGCCGAAGGAAGGAGTAGATTCAGCGGCCTCTCTGAACGGGCCGTAAAATGCGGAAGAGTATTTGGCCGCATAACTGATGATAGGGATTTCCTCAAACCCACTTGAATCGAGAGCGGTCCTTATTGCGGATACCCTGCCGTCCATCATGTCAGAGGGGGCGACTATGTCTGCACCCGCTTTCGCATGGGATACGGCTTCTTTTGCAAGGAGTTCCAGGGTAGGGTCGTTCAATACCTTTCCCTTTTTGATGATGCCGCAGTGTCCGTGGTCAGTGTATTCACACAGGCAGACGTCGGTGATTACCATGAGTTCGGGAACCTTGTTTTTGATCGCTTTTATTGCCTGCTGAACGATTCCTTTTGGGCTGTATGCCTGCGATGCTTTGGCATCCTTGTGTTCTGGGATGCCGAAGAGAATGATGGCGGGTATTCCAAGTTTATATGCCTTCTCAGCTTCTTTCACAATATTCTCGACTGACATTTGGTAACAGCCAGGCATGGAGGATATCTCTTTCTTTACTCCTTTGCCGAAGATAACAAATAAAGGATATATAAGGTCATTCGTGGAAAGGCCGGTTTCACGCACCATTCTGCGCAGTGTGTCATTTGCTCTTAGTCGTCTTGGTCTGTGTATTGGAAAAGCCATCTTGTGCTCCTTTCAGGCAGTAGTTATGCGGAGTCCGCCACTCGTAATTCATAATTAATAATTCGTAATTGATATAAGTATACCAGATTGCCTTAGTCCATTGATATTGCTGTCAGCCATGTTTTCCCTTCTGGAAGGGTTCAACATGCGTCACAATATCTACGACAGATGGAAACTGCGTTTTGATAGCTTCTTCTACTGTATGCGCTATTTCGTGCGCGTCCTTTATCCTTATCTCCGGATCAACGAGAATGTGCAGGTCGATATTCACGAAATCGTCATTTCCCCTGGTCCTGATCCCGTGGCAGCCTTGAACACCTTTGATTTTTAGAGCAATATTACATATCTCATCCTGTCTTAAGCGGGCCGTATCTGTCAGGACATCTGTAGCTGTCTTCAGGATCTCATATCCCATCTTAGCGATAAATGCGACTATCACGAATGCTGCTATGATGTCTATTGATGTGTACCCTAGTTTAGCGGCGATAAGACTCAGGACGACCGACAGTGATATGTAAATGTCGGTCTTAGTATGCATAGAATCCGCGATGAGAAAATCGCTCTTCAGTTCCCGTCCCTTCTTTGCTTCATATGTCATGACCCATATATTTACTAAAAGAGTTATTCCCATGACAACAAAACTTAAGGGAGTGACTTCTATAGTGCCAGGTGCATTGATCCGTGAGTAAGTTTCGCGCAGGATTTCGGCCCCTGCAGCAAATATCAGCACAGCGATCGCGATCGTGGAGAGGGTCTCGAATTTCCTGTGCCCGTAGGGATGGTTTTCATCCGGCGGTTGTGCGGCAATCCAGATGCCGATTAGTCCAATAATATTCGACGTCCCATCAAAGAAGGAGTGAAATCCGTCGGAGACCATACTTAATGAATCGATCGAGTACCCGTAGAAGATTTTTGCTATAGCAACTGAGACATTCAGAATCAGGGTATATATAAGGACCTGTCTGACTTTTCTAAGGCGTGTCATAGGTCAATTATAAATCATTATGATGGTAAAGGGCAGGGGGGATAATGAACATTAGAACATCGAACATCGAACGTCCAATGTCGAAACAACAAGCATTCAATATTCGATGTTGGAAGTTCGATGTTCGACGTTCATCTTTCTTTTTTTACTTCCCAATACAAAAATTATCAAAAATATGATTGAGGATCTCTTCCGGTGTTGTAATCCCAAGGATTTCTCCGAGCGCGTCGAGGGCATCTCTCAGTTCTACTGAGAGGAATTCCGGGGAGTCCTGTTTTTCTACTCCTTCGATAAATGCATCCATGGATACGAGGGCCTTTTCAAGGGCGTGTACATGCCGTGTGTTGGTGACAAGGTCTGTGCCGCATTCGACCTGGCCGCCAAGTGTCATTGCGACTATCCCGTCTTTCAATGCATCGAGCCCGGTTTCCTGTTTGGCCGAGATTCTAACTTCAGTTATTCCGTTATTCCCGGGTCGTGCTTTTTGGGGCAGGTCTGCCTTGTTGATGACGAGGATGGTGTTGTCGGAGTTTGCTCTTTCGATAAGCTCCCGGTCCGCTTTATGCAGCGTTTTGCTTCCATCGAGCACGAGAAGAACAAGGTCTGCATTGTCCAGTATGCGCAGGCTCCTCTTTACTCCTTCCCGTTCAACAATGTTCCTGACGTTTCTTATTCCGGCAGTGTCCATGATCTTCAGGGGAAGTCCCTGAATGTTAATATACTCTTCAATAACGTCACGTGTAGTGCCGGGAACCTCCGTGACGATGGCCCGGTCGTGTTCAAGCAGTGCGTTGAGCAGGGAGGACTTGCCGACATTGGGCCTTCCTATAATTGCTGTCTTCAGGCCTTCTCTAAGGACCACTCCGAATCGGGAACTGTCTATGAGTTTCTTTAAAGGGGCCTGTATCTTTTTAGCGCTCTTTTTCATTTCCTTTAATGAGGGGGGCTCGATGTCTTCTTCCGGGAAATCTATGTATGCTTCAACAAATGCGGTGAGTTCGATTAACTTCTTCCTTATGGCTGATATTTTTTCGGAGAGTCTTCCGCTTAATTGCGAAAGGGCGGTCTTCTGGCTTTGTACTGTCAATGAGCTGATGACATCCATGACCGCTTCTGCCTGTGCGAGGTCGATCCTCCCGTTTAGAAATGCCCTCTGAGTAAATTCTCCGGGGTCGGCAAGGCGCGCGCCGCTATTCAGTGTAAGGTCCAGAATCCTTCTGAGGGGGATTGGCCCGCCGTGGCAATTTATCTCAACAATGTCTTGCTTCGTGTAAGTGTTGGGCGCCTTCATGACCGATATGAGCACTTCATCAACGGTGCTTTTATCAGACGGGTCGATGATATGGCCGAAGAGTATCCTGTGCGAAGGGGTTTGTTTCAGAGTTTTCTTTTTGTGTGAGCGGAATAGTTTATCTGCTATTGCAACGGCATTACTGCCGCTCAGCCTGACAATACCGATGCCACCTTGTCCAATGGGGGTTGATATCGCTGCTATAGTGTCATCGGTGTGCATAATTAATTAACTCAAAAAAGGCATTTAGACACCAACTATCACTGACTATCTAAAGGAGTCATTCTTTAATCTGTGCAGGTCTATGTTAGTCCGTGTCAGTCTGTGTAATTCTGTGCCCAAAATTACAATATAGAATTAATAATGACCACTAGTCAGCTTTTTTATTTACAAAATACTGCTGAATGATACCAAGGGTATTGTTTACAAGCCAGTACAACACAAGCCCTGCCGGGAATGATAAGAACATGAATGTAAAAACAACCGGCATGAGCATCATCATCTTTGCCTGTTTTGG
>PJEL010003086.1_pt1 | contig 14560 bp, 8 predicted proteins | sample 1853271 | NCBI WGS metagenome assembly PJEL01 (sample SAMN08108733, study PRJNA415343) | Invertebrate metagenome, whole genome shotgun sequencing project. | host: Globobulimina | place: Sweden: Gullmar Fjord | collected 2015-08 | reverse complement strand
CTAGTTTGGCGCCGGGTGTTTCATATTTTAGGGCATCTTTTTGATTAATGGCGTTACGCATAAATGCCAATTCGTCAGTTGAAATTCCGTCGTGATAATAGCCTTCTATCTCTTTGATAAACTCAACAATAGATTTATCTGTAGCGTCAGCCCTTACTTCTGCCGTTGCGGTAAAGTAACCCGAGTATTTGTCGGCACTGAAGTACGAGCGTGCACCGTAGGTATAACCTTTATCTTCACGAAGGTTTAGGTTGATACGAGAGTTGAATGCCCCACCTAAAGGAAAATTCATTAGCTTGGCACGGTAGTACTCGCCGGTTATATCTTCAGTTAATGAGCGCTTACCAATGCGAATTGCCGATTGAGCGGCATTATCTTTATGCACTAAATAAACAACGCCCATTTTAGTGCTAGGTTGCTCTAAAGTTAAGCTCAATTCTGGCCCTTTACCTTGCCATACATCAAGCGATGCTAGGTGTTTTTCTAAAGGCTTTTGCGCTAAATTTGATACCGTAATCAATTGGCTATTTTCAGGCTTTATATGATTATTGTAAAAGGCTTTTATATCATTAAGTGAGATGGTTTCAAGCGTCGCTTGGGTGCCACCACCTGGTGTACTGGCAATGTTATCGCCTTGTAATAATTGACGATAAGCACGAGATGCTAAATAACCGGCATTTTTCTTACTGTTGATCACTTGCTGAATGGCGTTATTTTTAATGCGATTAAAATCAGCGTCATTAAATGCTGGCGTTAATAGTTTTTCAACAACCAATGTCATGGTGGCATCTAAATGCTTAGTTAGTGCGTTAACGCTAATATTCAAAGATTCGTTGCCAGAATAAATACTGACAGAACTACCTAACATTTGCAGTGCCTTGCTCATTGCTTCGGCGCTACGTTTAGTGGTTGATTCATTTAGCATCGAAGCAAGTAAAGCAGCGGTTCCCGCTTTATCTTTTTGTTCAAAATAATGACCAGCAGGTATTTTGATTAACAGACTGGTAGTTGGTGTTTCTAGGCTCTGCGTGCCTAAAACCTTAATGCCATTGCTGGTTTTATTTTGCCACATACTTGGTACGTCAACGGCTTTATTAGCACCAGCTACTGGGATAATACTACGGTCAAAGCTATCTTCTGCTTTGCGTACTTTGAGGTCGTTAGTGGCAATGTGTTGTTGCGCTGGGATATTTCTTTTTGCCGGAAAAAAGTTGTCTTTTGCAGCAATAAGTTGAGGTTGGCCGTTAGGTACAACGCTCATAATGACGGCAGATTTGTTTTTTAAATATTTTTTATAAACACGCATAACATCGGCTTTAGTCACGTTAGCGTAACGAGCGATGTCTTGTTCAATATAGTTTGGATTTTGTTTAAAGGTTTGATTCGCTGCTAACTGGCTGACTTTACCTGAAACACTTTGCAGGCCAAAAACGAATCCGGCTTCCATTTGTGCTTTAGCTTTAGTTAGGTCGTCATCTTCTACACCGCGCTGTTCAAACTCAAGCAAACTGTCTCGGATAATTTTCTCAATGTCAGCAAGTGACTTTCCTGAAGCTGGGTGTGGTAACGCTAACAAGTTGAATGTACAAGCAAGCTCGGCACAAGGATGATTAACTGAGGCTTGCACAGCAATTTGATTTTTCACTAAATTTTTATAAAGCAGTGAAGTTTTGCCGCCGCCTAAAATTGAAGAGAGTAAATCAAGTGGTGCTTCATCTTCATGGCGTACGCTTACGGTTGGATACGACATATATATTAATGGTAAATGTACGTTATCTTCCATTGAAATATAACGGTCGGCCTCAAGTGTTACCGTTGGTTTTTTAGGCATATTAACCGCAGGCCCTTTTGGAATGCTGCCAAAATATTTTTTAACTAGTGCTAATGTTTCAGCTGCTTCAATGTCGCCACCAATGGTTAATGTTGCGTTGTTTGGGCCATACCAACGTAAAAAGAAGGCTTTAAGGTCATTAACATCAACACGGTTTAGATCTTCCATGTAGCCGATAACTGGCCATGAATATGGATGTCCTTCAGGATACAAGGCTTGAGAAACACGTTCGTTTAATCGGCCATATGGGCGGTTATCAATGCGTTGTCCGCGTTCATTTTTAACGGTTTCTCGCTGAACTTCGAATTTTTCTTGGGTAACGGCATCAACTAAAAAGCCCATGCGGTCAGACTCGAGCCACAACATTTTTTCTAGCTGATTAGCGGGTACTGTTTGAAAGTAATTGGTTCTATCGTTATTGGTGGTACCGTTCATGGTACCGCCAGCTTCTGTTACTAACTTAAAATGTTGTTCGTCGGCTACGTGTTCAGAGCCTTGAAACATCATATGTTCAAAAAAGTGAGCAAAGCCTGACTTGCCAATATCTTCTCTTGCTGAGCCGACATGGTAGGTCATATCAATATGCACTAGCGGATCAGAATGGTCTTGGTGAAAAATAACGGTTAAGCCATTCTCAAGAACATATTTTTGATAAGGAATGACGGTTTCATTTTCTTTTTGCGATACTGATTCAACAAACTTTATACCAGCAATGTCACTGATTGCAGCCGGTGCTTGTTCAACATTTGTGGTATTAACATTTTGCTGGCAAGCAGCGACACTGGTTAATAGCAGTGCGATAGTCCATTTTTTCATTATTGTGCTCTTTATTCGTTAAAACGCACCTTACTACTTTTAAAATATTTATCGGTAGTGAGGTGCGAGATAGTTAATTTGCTCTTTTACCGTTAGGCAATCGCATGATTTTACTGAGCTGAAAAGCCAACATCTTTAATGTTCATTTCAGATATCTTGCCATATTTAGCGACTTTGTCTTTGATTTCTTCAGCTTTACCGATCAAAACAAATTGTAGATTATCTTTTGGAAAATACTGACTAATTAGTTGTTTGGCTTTTTCTGTTGTCAGTGAATCCACTTGCTGTTCAAAGGTATTAATATAGTTATCGTCAAATTGATAGCCATACATATTACTCATTAAAGCAGCCAATTGAGATGAGGTTTCAAATTTAGGTGGGAATAGCCCTTTTACGTAAGCTTTTGCTGAAGCTAATGTTTTTTCATCAATGCCTTGTGTCCATAGCTTGTTGTAGGTTTTTAATGCTAAATCAATAGCTTCTACCGTAGTTGCTGTTTTAGTAAAGGTTGAAATAGTAAAGCTGCCTGAGTGGCTATAGGAGTAAAATCGACTTCTTGCGCCGTAGGTTAAGCCCGCGTTTACCCGAAGCTCATCATTTAACCATGAGGTGAAACGACCGCCTAAAATGGTATTAATCACTGAAATGCCGACACTATCGGCATTTTTGCGGCTAATGCCTTTACCGCCAATTAAAAAGGTGGTTTCGACAGCATCTTCTTTGTTTACTAATAAGAGGTTTGATTGTTCAAACTCAGGCATTTCTCTCGCCGATATTGCTGTTAATTTACTGTGGTTTTTCCATTGGCCAAAGAGTTGTTGTAACTGTTTTTTCATTTTAGCGGGTTTAAAGTCACCAACAATAACAATGGCTGCATTGGCTGGCTGATACCATTTTTTATGGAAGGCTTTCACTTGTTTAAGTGATAGTTTGTTGATGCTATTTGTATCGCCATCAACGGTAACGCCGTAACCTGAATTGCCAAAAGTAAGCTGAGCAAAATAGTCGTCAATAACTGATTTCGGACTTTCTTTGCTTTGCTCTAAAGCTAATAGATGACGCGTTTTGTATTTATCAAATTCTTGTGATTCAAATCGTGGTGACAAAGTCATGTCACGTAATAAAGTCAGTATTTGCTTTTGGTCTTTAGCGGCAAATGATGCCCCTATTTTTGTAAACTCTAAATTGGCACTGCTGTAAACGTCAGCACCAATGAAGTCGAGCGCTTCGTTAACTTGTGCTTTGGTTTGTGTTTTTGTACCAAAGGTAAGATTTTCTGCGGTAAGGCTTGCTAGCCCGGCATTTTTACCGTCGGCAATTGCCCCCGCTTTAATAACAATATTAATGTCAATGAGCGGTACTTCATTTTGCTCCATTAAATAAACAGTTAAACCATTTTTTAAGGTCAGTTGTTCGTAGTTTGGTAACTTGTATTGTGCAAATGACTGCACACTACAAAGGCAAAATACTAAGGTAAGTAAGCGTTTATAAGTCGGCATCGTTGGTATCCTCTTTTGCTGATAATATGCCGACAGTTCTATTGGCTTTGATCAGATATTGTTTGGCAACACGTTGCACGTCTTCAACAGTAACTTTGTTATATTCTTCTGGCGCATTAAATAATTTTTTGTAGTCGCCAAAATACATTTCATAGCTGCCAAGGGTATTGGCTTTACCGTTAATGGTCGACATCGTGCGATAAAAATCAACTAACTTGCGGTTTTTCACTTTAGTTAGCTCTTTTTCACTAATGCCTTCTTTAATCAATTTATTTACTTGTTCAATCATGCCTTTTTCTAAGGTGTCTACTGAGATACCTTTTGCGGCAACTCCGTAAAGATAGAAAAGATTGGCATCAATAGACTCAGGTAAATATACAAATACGTCACTGGCGATTTGTTGTTGCTCAATTAATGCAAGGTTTAAACGTGAACTATCGCCAGAAGAAAGAATATTGGCGAGGATATCTAAGGCAAAATAATCAGCATGTTGCGTATTTGGTACATGGTAAGCCATCATGATATTTGGCGTAGAAACTGATTTTTTCTGCAAATAAACGCGACGTTCACCTTTTTGTTCGGGTTCAACCGTATGTACTTTACGTGGTTCAGGTTGTGCTGCAATAGGCTCGAGGTATTGCTGAGCAAGTTTTTTAACTTCGGCAACTTTCACATCACCAGCGATGACAACTACCGCATTATTTGGTGCGTAATAAGTTTTGTGGTATTGCTTTAAGTCGTTAAGGCTCCAATTCTCAATGTCTGAAGCATGACCTATTACCGACCAACTATAAGGATGTGCACGAAAAGCAGCGCCTTTAACTTCTTCCCATATAGCTCTGAAGTTTGAGTTTTCAAGACCAGTTGAACGTTCAGAAGTAACAACGCCACGCTCACTTTCAACCATGTCTTTATCAATGGCGAGATGCTCAATGCGATCAGCTTCTAAATCAAAAATAGTTTCTAAAGCGCTTTTTTGAAACCAGTTGGTATATACGGTTAGGTTTTCGGTGGTGTAGGCGTTATTTTTACCACCCGCAGCTTCCATGGTGCGATCGAACATTTTAGGTCCGTACTTTTTTGCACCATTAAACATCATATGTTCAAAGAAGTGCGAAAGGCCGGTAATGCCAGGGTATTCGTTTCGAGAGCCGACTTTCCAGAATAAATACATATTGGCATTTGGGATTGAATCATCCTCTAAGACCATAATCTTCATGCCATTTTTTAGAGTGAAGGTATGAATATCCTCTACTTTTGTTGCCGCATTTGCACTAAGTGCAAATAAGGAAACAACAAAAAATATTCCTTTGTATAAGGGCTTCATTGTTTAACGTCCTATTTTATTGTTTTAGCTTTACTGGCTGTTTTATAAGTAAATTGTGCTTATCTTAATGTTAACTGCCTGTCGTAGGCAATTAAAAAAAGAAAATAAAAAAAGATTAAATGTAAGCAAGCGTAAGGAGAATTTTTTATTGGAAAACAATAGCGTTGGTAAAGTAGTAGGGATTATTTTTTGAGTGAATTTTTGGTAATAAAAAAGGCAGCTAATGCTACCTTTAGTGTGCAATGAATAAGCAAAATTAATCTTCTTCAGAAGATTCTTTTTTCTCTTCAGTTTGCTCTTGTTCTTTTTTTGCTTCGTGACCTTCGCCACCACATCCGCCACAACAACCCATGGTAAATCTCCAATGATTAATAATAATGGTGTAATAATACTTGATTAAAATACTAGGGTATTTGATCGGGATCAGGAAAAGCTTAGCTAAATGAAAAAAACAGCCTTGTTTATGATAGATTGCCCGCCCTAATTATCTTAAGCGTATTCAGGTAGCCTTTTATGCAGTTAGATCAGTATGTAAATACCCTTGGTGTTTACTTAAAGCAAAAATATAATCAACGTATCAAAAAATTAACGATTGATGCCGCTTTTACTTGTCCTAATCGAGATGGCACTTTGGGTTTGGGCGGTTGTACTTTTTGTAATGTAAAGTCATTTAATACCGACTCGACACAGCATTCTATCGAAGAACAATTACAACGTGGCAAGGTAGAGCTAGGTAAAAAAGCGAGCCAATACCTTGCTTATTTTCAAGCCTATACCAGCACTTACCAAGAGGTTGAATATTTAAAGCAAAAGTATGAACAAGCCTTATCTCAAGCTAATATTGTTGGTTTGTGTGTAGGTACTCGACCTGATTGCGTACCTGATGAAGTGCTAGAGTTACTTAAAGGCTATGTTGAACAAGGTTTTGAGGTTTGGTTAGAACTTGGCCTGCAATCGGCGAGCAATAAAACCTTAAAACGGATAAATCGTGGTCATGAATTCTCAGCTTACCAAGATGCGGTTTCTCGTGCTCATCAAGTAGGCATTAAAGTTTGTACCCATTTAATTGTTGGTTTACCGGGTGAGGGGCTAGAGGAGTCAATGTTAACACTTGAGCAGGTGCTTGCTCATCCCGTTGACGGTTTAAAGATTCACCCGCTTCATATTGTTGAAGGCAGTATTATGGCGAAAGCTTGGCGAGCCAAGCGCTTAGCTGTTTTATCCATGCCTGAATATGCTGGAATTGCCGGAGAGCTTATACGTCATACTCCAAAAGATATTATTTATCACCGTGTTTCGGCAACAGCAAATAAACCTATGCTACTCGCACCTGATTGGTGTCAGTTGCGCTGGCCGTCTATTAATGAAGTTTGTCGAAATCTAGAACAATATGGCAGCCAAGGCGCTGCGCTAAACAATTCTTATCGAAATTGATGTGCTTGTTCTAGCAGATATTTTATCTATAAAAAAGCCCGCAAGAAATGCGGGCTTGGTCTGTCTTCTTAAATATTAGAACTAATGAGGTAGGCTAGTAAAACCCATATTAAATAATGTGAAGCCGTAAATATCAGCATATTGTTCAATGGTTTTTGAAACTGGCGTGCCAGCGCCATGGCCTGCGTTAGTTTCAATGCGGATCATCACGGGTGCTTTACCAGCTTGTTTATCTTGCAGTTCAGCGGCAAATTTAAATGAATGTGCTGGAACAACACGGTCATCATGATCGCCAGTAGTTACAAGCGTTGCCGGGTAATGAGTACCTGCCTTTACGTTGTGTACAGGTGAATAACCTTTAAGGTAGTTAAACATTTCTTTGCTTTGCTCAGCTGTACCATAATCGTACGCCCAGCCTGCGCCAGCAGTGAATGTATGGTAACGAAGCATGTCTAAAACACCTACCGCAGGAAGTGCTACTTTCATCAAGTCAGGGCGTTGTGTCATTACTGCACCAACAAGTAAGCCACCGTTTGAACCACCATTTATTGCTAAGTAATCACTTGAGGTATAGCTTTTGTCGATAAGAAACTCGCCCGCGGCAATAAAATCGTCAAATACATTTTGTTTTTGTAATTGCGTACCCGCATCGTGCCACTTCTTACCATATTCACCACCACCACGAAGGTTAGCTACGGCATAAATGCCACCTTGCTCTAACCAAACCGCGCGAGTAACACTAAATTTAGGCGTTAAACTAATATTAAAGCCACCATAACCATATAAGATTGTTGGATTTTTACCGTTAAGTTCAATGCCTTTTTTATAGGTAATGATCATCGGGATTTTAGTGCCGTCTTTTGATGGATAAAAAACCTGCTTAGATTCGTAGCTATCGCTATCAAACTTTGCGCCTGACTTGCGATAAGTCTCAGTATTTCCTGAGTTCACGTCAAAGGCGTAAATAGTTGATGGTGTTTTGTAGTTAGTAAAAGAATAATAAAGTGTAGTTTCTTCTTTTTTACCATCAAGTGAGCTAGCGCTGCCCACGCCGGGTAATTTAATTTCTCTTACTTTTTTACCTTGATAATTGTATTGGTAAACTTTTGAAATAGCATCAACCATATATTCAGTAAAGAAGTAACCACCACCTTTAGAAGCCGTTAGTACATTCTCGGTTTCAGGGATAAAATCAACCCAATTATCAGCCGTTGGATTTTTAGCATCTACGGTTACAATTTTTTTATTAGGCGCATTTAAATTAGTCACAAAAAATAATTTGCTGCCTTCATTTTCGATTAAATAGGTATCTGAATCGGTATGATCTAATACAGTCATTAGTGGGCTATTTTCTTTTGTTAAATCTTTAATGAAAAGACGGTTGCCTGATGTTGAAACAGCACCTGAAATAACAAGGTAGTGACCATCTGAAGTTACCTCACCACCGACATAACGGTGTTTCTGAGCATCAGTGCCACCAAAAATCACTGGGTCGTCTTTTTGAGAAGTGCCTAGCTTATGGTAATAAAGTTTATGTTGGTCTGTTTTGGCTGAAAGCTCACTGCCTTTAGGTTTGTCATAGCTTGAGTAATAAAAGCCTTCATTACCTTGCCAAGAAATGCCTGAAAACTTCACGTCAACCAGCTCTGGTTCTAAAACTTTTTTAGTTTCAACATCAATAATAATAACTTTTCGCCAGTCGCTGCCACCTTCAGAAATGGCATATGCTGCAATCGAACCATCATTTGAGAAACTTAATTGCCCAAGTGAGGTTGTGCCATCTTTACTGAATTTGTTTGGATCTAAGAAAACCTCAGCTGCTCCACCTTCCACTTGGCGATAAACAACGTATTGATTTTGCAAACCGTCATTTTTGTAGAAATAAGTATATTTACCTTCTTTAAAAGGCGAGCTAACTTTTTCATAGTTCCATAATGTGGCTAAACGCTCTTTTAACTGTTCGCGATAAGGAATTTGCGCTAAATAATCAAAAGTTACTTTATTTTCGGCTTTAACCCATGCCGCTGTTTCTGCACTACGGTCATCTTCTAACCAACGGTATGGGTCGGCAACTTGTGTATCAAAGTAGTTATCTACCACATCACCTTTTTGGGTTACTGGGTAAGTAATTTTTGTTGAAACTTGATTTGATGCGGCTTTTGTTGCGGTGCTGCTTTCATCTGAGAGGTTACCGCTACAGCCAATTATTGATGCGCCTAGTAAACTGAACATGAGCAATGATGCTGATTTATTCATTGTATTCCTTATTGTTAAATGCCGAAATATTGCGGCTGAGTGTAGCAACAGCATTTAGTGAATACTATCGTGTAAATAAATTGTGAAGGAGCATAGGTGGCAAAGATGTTTTACATTGAGCAATACTTTGTTGGTACTTTGTAACAATGGGCTGATTTTTATTCGCATTGAGTTAATTGTTAAAGTTAAGGTTCTTGAATCATGATATTTTAAAATGTGGTGCTCCAGCTCTGTACTTATAAGCGAGATATTGTCAAAGTAGAAAATGTTTAATTGTTAGCAAAAACCGAAAGTTAAGCTAAACTTTTGTTAAAATTTAATGGTTTTAGTATAGGAAAGAAAAATGGCAAGAAGAGACCAAGCGATAGTAAATGAAGAAGTTTTTTTTGATGAGTCAGAACAGCTTGTTTCAATTACCGATACTCGTGGGATAATTACCTATGCGAATGATGTTTTTTGTAAGGTTGCTGGTTATACCCAAGAAGAGCTACATAGAAAAAACCATAATATTGTTAGGCACCCCGATATGCCCAAGGCGGCATTCAAAGATTTATGGCAACAGTTAGAAGCAGGGAATCATTGGCAAGGTGTTGTCAAAAACTTGTGTAAAGATGGCCGTTATTATTGGGTGAATGCTTATGTAACGCCTGTTTATGAAAATGGTGTAATAACGGCGTATCAATCGGTACGCATTAAGCCCTCTCCGGCACTTAAAGCAAAAGCTGATGCGGTTTATAAAGCCATTAATAATAATAAACTTGGCCTTTCTGAAGAAAAGAAAAATCTAATTAAAAAGTCTATTGCTTTGCTAAGCACCATGTTCATTATTTTTAGTGCCTTTATGAGTGCAGGTATTACGGTTGGTATTGCCACGACCGTTGCTTTTTTTGTATTGTTTTTTAGCTTATATGACGAACTTGTTGTTATGCCAAATTACCTAAAGCAGCAAAAAGAAGCGTTTTCTAGTATTTGTCGAGTGGTATACACAGAGGCAGGGCCACAATCTATATTAGAGTTTAGAAAAAGCTTATATCAAGCACGTATACGTACTATTTTAGGACGAATGCATGATGCGATGAGTACTATCGGCGCTGTTGTTAGCGACTTAAATCATGCTGTCGATAATACCAATGGTAAAATTACCGATCAAAATCAAGAAACCGCGCAAATTGCGACATCAATGACGCAAATGTCAGGCACCATTGCTGAAGTTAGCGGCAGTATTATCAATACTTCTGAGCGAGTTAATATCGTTTATGAGGAATGCGAGAAGTCGAAAACACTGATGGCAGCCTCGGTTGATAATATCGCCTCTTTAAAAAATAAAGTCAGTGATGCTCATGCTTCCTCTGCTGACTTAGTCAACATTGTCAGTTCCATTAATGTGCAAATGACAGAGATTCAAGGTATTGCCGATCAAACCAATCTACTTGCATTAAATGCAGCAATTGAAGCAGCTAGAGCGGGAGAGCAAGGGCGAGGATTCGCTGTTGTTGCAGACGAAGTACGCTCATTAAGTGCTCGTACACATACGGTTTCAGAAGGGATAAACGCTTCTGTGCTGCAAGTAACCAGTAAGCTTGCTGATGTTGCTAAGTTGATGGAAGACAATATTAAGATAAGTGAAGACTGTGTAAATACAGGTAAAGAAGCGCAATTATCTGAAGAGGCTATTTATCATGAAATGGTTTCAATTTCAGAGCTGACCGGACAAGTTTCGACAGCGTCTGAGCAGCAAACATCTGTAGCAGCAGAAATTGATCACAATGTTCAGCGTGTATCTGAGCTAGCACAAGAATTAGTAGACTCTGATGTATTATCTAAAAATATCGCTCAGTTGAACGATCAAGCTAATCAATTAACTGAACTCGCCAATACGTTCAAAGAGTAGGGTTAATGAAAGGCACATAGCTTTAGCATGTGTGCCTTTTTAGTCTTTGTGTTTTATAAGCTCAATGTTTTTTCTTGTTTTGTTAATTCATTAACTAAAAATTTTTCAAAATCGTTTATCGGGATGGGTCTTGATAGCAAATAGCCTTGACCATAATCACAGCCAATGTCTTGCAATAAACGTTTTTGTTCTTCGGTTTCTATCCCTTCAGCGATGACCTTAATATTTAACTTTTTCGACATAACAATAATCGCTTCACAAAGGGCTAAGTCACTACTTGCTTGTGACATTTTTTGCACGAAGCTTTTATCAATTTTGACATAATTGGTTTGAAACTCTCTAAGGTAAGAAAACGAAGAGTAACCCGTACCAAAGTCATCAATAGAAAGCTCTACACCAGCATTCTTAATATTATCTAAAACAGCTTCAAGCTCGCTTTGGGATTCCATTAAAAGGTTTTCAGTTATTTCAAAGGCAATTGATTTTGGGTCAATCTCTTGTTCATTAATCCAGTTTAGCCATAGTGGGATATTGCCATCACTTTGTTTGTATTGTCTTGGTGAAGTATTAATACTAATTTGAATAGCGACATTATAGGTTTTCTGCCAATGCTTGATATCTTTAACTACTTGCTGAAATAGCCAGTTGCTTATTTCAATAATCAAGCCGGTTTCTTCCGCTAAAGGGATAAAATCAAGTGGGCTAATAATGCCTTTTTGGGGGTGTTGCCAGCGAATTAGCGCTTCAGCTTTTGAAACCGTTTGGTTACTCAAATCGATAATTGGCTGATAAACTAAAAACAACTCTTTATTGGCTACAGCATTGCGCAAGTCTTTGATTAATGACATACGTTTTACCGCGGATACTCTCATTGAATCGGTAAAATAATGAGAGTTATTACGCCCCATGGCCTTTGCACCATACATAGCTTGATCGGCATTTCGTAATAAGGTATCAATATCGTTTGCGTCGTCAGGGTAAATGGTAACGCCAATGCTCGCCGAGCTGTGAATTACCTCATTGATTAAATGATAAGGAGCAGCAAGTGTTGATAGTAAATTTCCAAGAATACGTTCAACCCCATGAATATCGTTTAGTTCAGTGATGAGAATTACAAACTCGTCACCGCCCAAGCGGGCAACAGTATCATTCTTACGAATGCATTGTTTGATGCGTTCAGCAGATTCAATTAGTAAGAGATCGCCAAATTCGTGGCCGAGGGTATCGTTAATATCTTTAAAATGATCCATATCTAAAAACATCACGGCCATTTTATTCTGATTTCTTTGGCAGTTTTTCATCGCGAATTGCAAATGCTCATGCATCATATGACGATTAGGTAATTGGGTTAAGGTATCAAAATTAGCTTGTTTCCAAATGAGTTGCGTTGAATGTTCGCGCTCAATAGCAATGCTCGCCATTTGGGCAAACAGTTCAATAATGGCAAAGTGTTCAGCATCAGGCATTGTTGGTAGTTCATGGTAGAGCTCAAATACGCCAATTACTTGATGCTTGGAATTAATAATAGGCTCCGACCAGCATGATGTGATTTTCTCGTTTGCATAGGCGGCAGATAAATTTTGCCAAAAGGGATGGTCAGCAATATTCTCTACTGTGACTCTACTTTTTCTAAAGGCTGCTGTGGCAGTAGAACCATTGCCTTCTTCTATTTGTAGGCCTTCAATCGTGCGTATAAATTGATTTGGTAAGGAAGGTGCGGCGCCAATAATTATGCAATTGTGCTTTTCATCAACTAATGAAATACAGCATTTAACTTGGCTAAACTCTAGTTCAGCGCTTTTGGTTATGGCCACTAAAATATCTGCCAGTGGGGTTGATTGCACAATAAGTTCAAGAATGTTATTTCGGTAATTATTAATACGCTGGTTTGCGTTTATTTTGACATTATCTTGTTGAATGGTTGTGATGAAAACAGATGATAAAATAATAGTTAAGCTGTAGCTTGCTAGAAAAGAGATAAATAAAAGTGTATTGAGTTCTGGGTAAAGTAAACAGATAAAGGCAATTAAACCAATAATTGAAAATACAATTGCCCCTCGCAATGAAAGTAAATAGAAAGCGGCCATTAGGGCAGGGAATACCCATAAACTGTATGCCGCCCCTTTAAGGTAAACAATGCCGATAATAGCTAACATTGAAAAAACAGCTAAAACAGTTCCTGCACCTCGTGTTTTACGGCTGAAATAAACATACGTACTAATCATGTACATAACTAAGACAATGGTTACGTCAAGCAGCGCAGCTAAAAGTTCACCATTTGCATATCGAATAAAGGCAAACGGCGTAACCATCACTGCGGAAATTAAGGCAGTAGCTAATACCGCTATCTCTCTTATGGAACGACTTTGCATTTAATAAACCACTCTACATTTTAATAGTAAAAATAATGTAACCCCATGTAATAAATAAAAATTAAATTAACTTTTAAAATTACAGAAGCTGTTTAGTATCATAGTCTGATATAGATGTGATGGCAATTAAGCTTGAAAATACAAGAAATGCTTAGGGTTTACTGATTATAAACGCTGAGAGAATGGGCTGGAGCGAGAATTTATTATCTTACTTTTGGCTCAATCACCGATAAAAGAAATTGAACCAATAGTTATTTTAATTGGGTATTAACCTTTGTTTTCGGTTATTTCATCGGGTTTGAAACTTGGTAAATTTGCAGAGCCAATCGCCTGTAATACAATACCCACCATGAAAAAGAAAAATGTGCTGGCTCCAATGCTTGCTTTATATACTTCGGAAGTATTATCGCCAGTAAATAATAAAAAGATCCCTGAAACAGCAGCAATTGCAAAACTTGTTTTTGCACAAATTGATGAGCACTTTTGGAGAAATCGTTTTTTCATTGAATATTTTACCGTACTAAAGAAAGTTGCAGTGATTATAGTGTTTTTCAGTTTAATAGACTTGACCTTAATCAACTATGATTAGTACGGCTAGGCTAGCTGCCAGTCCGTTTACCGGTTTAAGTGCGGTAATCAACTCATTGTTAAAGGGATTTTGATAAAAAAACCCAAACCTTTAATGCGGTCATTATCTACGGTAATTTCGCCTTTGAGCTGTTGAGTTACAATATTATAGATAATATGTGCGCCTAACCCGGTGCCACCACTGCCCCTTTTAGTGGTGTAAAAGGGCTCAAATATATTTCCCTTCCCTTCTGCTGAAAGGCCTTTACCGTCATCAGCATAATAAAGTTGCAAGGTATCATTAATGGATTTTACTTCAATATATATAGTCCCAGGCTCTTCTGGTTCATAGCCATGAATGACTGAATTGAGTATCAGGTTAGAAATGATTTGTGAAAAAGCCCCTGGGTAACTGTTAAGCGTTAAATCGTCGCTACAATCTATTTGGATATCTAACTGGGTACGTTTAAGTTTTGGCTGTAACGATAACAAAATATTATCTAAATATTCTTTAACGGCAAATAAGCGTTTGTCTTCGCTTGTTTGGTCTACAGCAACTTGTTTGAA
>PJEL010003085.1_pt1 | contig 14561 bp, 11 predicted proteins | sample 1853271 | NCBI WGS metagenome assembly PJEL01 (sample SAMN08108733, study PRJNA415343) | Invertebrate metagenome, whole genome shotgun sequencing project. | host: Globobulimina | place: Sweden: Gullmar Fjord | collected 2015-08 | reverse complement strand
GGCCTCAGCAAAATGGCCGATGCCACCAGCTCCCACGATTATTTGCAACTCTCGCGTCTCTCCCGTTGGCATGTTGAAAGAAGCAGAACGGGTTTTGCGACCAGGCGGATTCCTAGTGGTGATAATGGAGATGCGTCCGACATCAACGATGAGCATGTTGGAGGAAGAGCATTGGTATTTGCTCCATGAACTGGTTACACAGATCATGTCGACCTACTCATTTGTCATCATGACGGATGTAGATAAGCAACCTTATCCGAAGCATTTCGTGTTGGCCGCTCAATTGCAGAATGTAAATGCATCAACTACCAATGATGGTGACGTGAAGAACAGGCAAACATCGAAAGAGAAATCGCGTGAACCGGCAATGGCTGCACAACGTTGATGATAGCCTATTCGCTATTTGTCGACCGTCGAATCCAGCCACCACGACACTTGCATAATGTCCCATTGCAATTGCGCGATTGATTGATCCCACCAAACCAATGGTGCTATCGTCTGGTACGATGCAGGGCAAAACCGCTCGATCAACCACGCATAGCGGAGCAAGGCCACACCTACCTCTTCAGATGTTTCCGAGTTTGCGTACTTCTCAAAAATCCACTTGCGTATATCGAGATCGTTGCCGGCGAGCAATGCTAACGTGATGTCTAATTCTGCTGCGCCCACGTTGCCCATCTCTTGGCGACTCGACTGCAACAATCGCCAGGCAAAGAGTCGGTCGTCGCTGCTCCCCTGTTCATCCTCATTTGACATTTGGATGCGATCATTGTTCACCATGAAGTTCGCCAGCCTCGCATACTGTCGGGTTGCAGGGTTGTTTTGTTGGTGCAACAGGATTTGCAATTGTTCGGAGTGCACACCCAGTAGCCCCGCCAACAATGCTCCAGCTTTGTTCGTGTCACCGTCCCACTGGTTAAGCCAATCGAGAGCAAGTTTCTCCGCATCACCCTTCTCTAACAACCGCTCTGCTAGGAGCACCGCCGCCCACGCTGAACCATCTTTCGCCACAGGAGACTGGACGACTTCTTGAAACTCCCGCAACGATATCTGCTTACTACGACGCCAATGTGCCCACCGCACCGCAACCGCGTCCTCGCTGAATTTGTAGACATCAGACTTTGGCATTACAGATGAGCGCACATCGTACGACGTAAGCCAATGGAGTACGGATAGCCGGTCTTGCATCAATGGTGTGGACATTTCTAAGACCTGCAATTGATCTGGATTCGTCGCAACAGCCGCCCACAGCATTGCCTCACGAACAGAACTGTTGGATTCTGAATCAAGATTCGCTGAATAACCGGCTGTAGGGTCAGTCAAGCCTAATGTAATCCATGCCATTCGCCGAACGATTGAATCATGATGTTCTAACGCATGTTCGAACAGATCGAGGTCAGCAACCGATGGGCCGTATCGATTGCAAAGTTGCAAGTACACTTTCATTGCAAAATGTGACTCGCCGCCAGATTGCAACAGCGCATGCCAAATCGCGTGCACTCCCTCGGGATGATCCCGCTCGCTTAACAAAGGGAACGCCAACGCATCTTGCAATGCGATATGTAGTGAATCCAGTTGTGCAGTTCCGATCAGTCTTTCAACATTGCACAGCCACAACTCAGGTGGAATGATGTCCGGAGTCCATTGATCTGTTTGGCGCAACAGATTGACCACCTCGCTGAATTGTGTCTCCGAAATAGCGTCATCATGAGCGATTCGGCGGATGATTTTCGTTTGCAATTGCGGGAACCGGTGGAGTCGAAATGCTTCATCGCCAGTGAGAACAGAAGATTGAGAGTTGTGCAACTCGTGCACTGCCAAAGACTCTCCCAGCCACGCCATAATTGCCGCACGCTCTTGTGGGTCAGGTGAGAACACCATACGGCAATAGCGAGCCTCTTGAAAGGTCGGCCACGCTAGCCATCCCATCACTGCGCCCGCAACAATCGCAAGGGCCAAGGACCAAACCCATCGCCGGGAACTTGCCTTTGGAAACGTGTTGCCCATACCCACCTTTCTTCTATTTCAAAGGAACAGATGACATGCAAGCGACCTGCAAAACGTGGTGCTGAGCGCATCGTATGCTTCATAGTGCTCATCACATGATTGGCGAAACTCTCCTAGCGGCATATTTATCGTTCCCAGTGGATCGGCCGCATCGTTCGCACTTTTGAGAATGTAATCTCTATCCATTTCAAAATGGAATTGTATCCCATACATCACGGGACTTGCTTTGAACATTTGCACTGGGCAAATCTCTGACGATGCGAGAACTTCACATCCAGATGGTAGATCGATGACATGACACGCATGCGAATGGAATTGCCAAAACGTAGGTGGCAGTGTCTTCGCCAACGAGTCCTGATGCCCGGCTGAAGTGCGCTCGACTTCATGCCAACCGAATTCAACTTCAACATCCTCAGTTTGACTGTCGGACAAACGACCGACCGTTCCACCCAGCGCGTCCGCTATGACTTGACTTCCTAGACAGATGCCGACGGTAGGAATGCTGCGAGCATGCGCTTCTTGGACATATTCGAATTCACGTTGCATCCAAGGCAACTGCGCCAATTGGTCTACGTTGGGCGTACCCCCAAGTAATACTAACCCGTCGTACTTTGTGATGGACTTGGGCATCTCGGCGGATTGCCACACCCGTAATACTTCAGGTGGTTCCGGCAACATTTGCATAAAAACCTCGCCGAGTCGGCCGGGCGGATTATCGAATTGTTGTTGCACAATCAGGATTGGCATCAGCCGCCCATCTCCGACTGAAGGATTTGAATGGCACGATCAACCTGGTCATTCGAAACATCGAGGTGGGTAACGAATCGAATTTGAGAATTGCCCGTGGCGAGCGATCGCAGGCCGGCCGATTCTAATCGTTGAGCAAGATCGGGCGCGGGCTTTGTTGAATCATCCAAATTGAAATAAATGATATTTGTTTCGACGGATTCTAGATCAACTGAAATTCCAGGTAAGTCAGCCAGTGCTTCCGCTATACGCTTCGCATTCTGATGATCTTCCGCAAGTCGATCGACATGATGATCCAATGCATAAATCGCTGCGGCCGCGAGCAAACCTGATTGTCGCATCCCTCCGCCGAACATTTTTCGAAAGCGATGGGCACGGCCAATGAGTTCGTTTGATCCCGCGAGTATTGAGCCGACCGGTGCTCCGAGCCCCTTGGAGAAGCACATGGAAACGGAGTCGAAGTGTTGAGCATACTCTGCAGGCGCGATGTTGGATGCGACACACGCATTCATAAGTCGCGCTCCATCAAGGTGGCATGCACAACCCAAATCATGAGCCTTGGCCGTTACTTCTTTGATTTGTTGAATCGGCCAAACCGTGCCGCCGCCTTTGTTTTGCGTGTTTTCGATGACCACAAGTTTGGATTGTGGAAAGTGGGCGTCGACCGGGCGCATGCCCGCCTGAACATCTATCGCATTAAACAGGCCGCGATCGCCCTGCAGCAATCGAATTGAACATCCAGCCAAGGCCGCATACCCCCCACCTTCATATTGATAGATATGACTGAATTCGTGCGCGATAATTTCGTCGCCCGGCTCGGTTTGGCTGCGGATGGCGATCATGTTGGCCATGGATCCGGACGGGACAAATAGGGCAGCCTCCTTGCCGAGCAATTCTGCAATTTTCTCCTGCAACTTGATGACGGTTGGTTCATCACCAAGCACATCATCTCCCAACGGGGCCGCCATCATCGCGTCACGCATCGCAGCAGTCGGCTGGGTTACGGTGTCACTTCTTAGATCGATTCGTGTGTCCATTCGTCATTGTCTCACAGATAAAAAAAGAGCAAAGCACTCTTCACTCTATTGAAGTTTCCAAGTAAGCATCATTGTGGGAGATCTGCGATGCACTTACGATTTTCTTCCTCAATCGCGTCGTTTGCAATGGCCATCAATCGTTCATGTTTGAGTGGTTTGGTAAGGTATGTCATCACACTAACTGCGCCAAGCCAAGTGAGCACAATAAAGAATGCGCCGATCCCGCTACCAATTACGAATACTGCCCAAAGTGCACCAGGGCTGATCTTAGAAAAAACGATCAACCCAAAATGAACAACTACCAGAAGTATGGGCACGATGATCGTCGCCTTCACGGTGTGGCGGAAGGATCGGTCATGCCGCTTGTATTTGCGACTCATGACATCATGCTCACATCGACCGAACACTGCATAAGAGAATCTCGCCAATGAGTAGTTGTTCACCGCCACGATGCTGAAACACATGAGTGATCCGATCTCGATGACCATAGGTTGGGCAGCACCAGCAAATCCTGACCACCGTGTTACTGCCGCCCAAAGAAATCCTGTGGGAATCAAGGCCATGGACGACCATCGTAAGAAAATGCGGATCCGGTGTTCTTCCTCATTCTCAACGGGGTCGGGAATCGTCGCTCGCCATATACCTATATGAAACAAGATCACACACAGAAGAACAGCAAGGCCGACGAGACCAATGAGGATATTGTGAATCCAATCTGGGTGAACATTTGAACTCGCCATGAAAATGATGCCAACCGTCAGCGAACCTCCGATTGAAAACAACACGTACCAAAAGACTGAGCGGTAGGCCATGACAATGCCACGAGACATGCACTCCAAATACGGCCGACTCGCAAATCGGAGTAGATTTTCGTGCAGTGATTCGCCAACCGGAAGATTACACTCCGGACAGCGATGATCCTTCTGCAGACCGCGGAGGTTATACCCACACCCTTGGCACAATACATCGATGTTCAGCCCTGCTTCCTCGACTATTGGGGTAGGCTCATTGTGATCTGTATCATTCATTAACGAGTCGATTCTCTGTACGTGCAGTGCGATTCTGCTTGATGGTATGCGAGAAACGGCGATTCAGGCCCATTTCTAGCAGATTCTGCCCGATTGGGAGTACCTTCTGCATCTCAATGAGACGATGACCCTGACTACACTCAGGTCTGTATACGGAATACCATCCCGCTCCAATTCTCGGACGTCACGGCTGCGATTGTAGGAGACGCCGATCACAAGCGGATAAGTGCAAACGACATGTCCGCTTGGCCTTGCTGATTGTCCGGACATTTCCGACGTTGCACTGATATACGAAATGCTACTTGAAACACTTAGATACACCTTTGGGTATGGAGTTTGTGAGACTAACAATGAAGATGATCAACCTAAAAACAGCAAATTCATGGATGATGGCAACAGGAATGTGCCTTATCGTGTCGCCTTATGTTGCGTTTGGCTACCAAGACACCGCTACTGAGACCAACAGCACAACGGAAGCAACTGCTGAAGAAATCGTGCAGCCGGCTACCGATGTAACGGATGACGAAGCTCCACCGATGCCCGAACTGGGCCCCGCTGCGATTGACAAAGCGCGTGAAGTACTCAAAAAATCGGCCGCTGCTTACAAGAGTGCGACTGCGATGCGCGATGTCATTTCCGTACTCGCACCAGATCCATTTACCGGCGGACCAAAAGAGCAGATTGTGCGGCTTGAGTTCTATGGCGGTACAGATGCATTGGTAGACCTTGACGACCAAGGCTACATCTTCTTCTCCAAAGGCCCAAAGGTTTACGCAACTCGAAACAAGGTACCATTCCAGTATGTAGAGATGGATCTCGTTACAGATTTAGCGACCACACTCGTCGAAAAGAGCGGGCCAGGCATTGTCTTCCCACACTTCGATTTCAGACGTACATCAGATATCGAAGCATTGGAGGCCGTGGTCGTCCGAACTCTACAAGGCGGGAGTATCGAGGGGTATCAGCGTTATGAAATGAATGGTGTCGATACACATGAGATCTACTGCCAAAGCGATATAGGCGATTCCTATATTAGCATTGACCCCGAGACCTACTTCTTCCGCGATATTACCATTCAATACGATCCTGATCCGGAAAAAGAATTCGAAGGCGCCATCGTGTCGTTTACATTCCGGCCCGAGATCACCAAAGATCTCGCCCCGCCGAATCCTGACAAGTTTTCTACTGTCGAATTTATAAAGCGCCCCAGCGTTGCAGACTTGGAGCCCATCAAGGTCATGTCTGGGGATCGGTTACCCCGGATCACGTCAAAAACACCTGAAGGCGAAGAGGTTCAATATGCTGAGGATTTGGATAAGATCAACCTCTTGGTGTATTTCTCCATTGAAGGCCAGATGTCTGAGAACATGATGAAGACTGCACACGAGTTGTGGCAAGCCATCAAAGATGAGAATCTACCCGTCAATTTGGTGGCCACCAGCACGCTTGAAGGACTTGATCAGGTCCCCGATGAGTGGAACACGCTCGCACGCGAATGGGTCGACTCACATGGCTACGAGATGCCGCTTTTAGTCGACATTGGTGCAATGGCTGCGGACAACCATAACATTGGCTACATTCCAACCATAATGCTAATCGACACTGATTGCATCATCCGAAATCGCTTCGAGTTGGGGGATGCTGCCGATACCACTCGCATTCGCAAAGCACTCGATCGACTTCTTAGCGAAATGAACGAAAAGGGTGAGGACGACGGATAAACGCGTTTTCTGTATTCTAGATTTCGAACTATGTGCCGAAGCAGAATCAAATCTGCTTCGGCATTTTTCTTGAGAGTCTTTTGAGTGCAATTCGCTAGCACCAATGACACAAAGCCCCCTATGATGCGCTTCATGCTCGCAACCCAACCCCAACAATCTGATGAGGCGATGACATCCGCAGATTTTGATTCCGTGGCCAACGTCGTAGAATTCGATGGCGTACGCAACCGGGTGTTTGGTGGGCAAGCCATCGCTGCACTCGCACTGGATATCAAAATTTCGCATAGCGTATTCGCTTTGCCGTTTGCAGTGTTGGCGGCGTTTCTCGCACAGCCATTACCCCGCCAATGGGGTCGATTCGGCACGCAATTGGGGCTGGTCATTCTGTGTATGATTCTGGCTCGAACCGCAGCGATGATTGCGAATCGAATCCTTGATCGAGACATTGATGCAGCAAACCCGCGCACGCATAAACGCGCCATTGCCAGCGGTCGAGTCGCTTTGCGTGATGCAATCATTGTTGGATTGTGTAGTAGCATCGGCTTTGTTGTCGTATGCATGATCTTCGGTTTTGCATTTGATAACTGGTGGCCGTTCCTGTTATCCATCCCCGTCCTTCTTTGGATCTGTGCGTACCCGTTGCTCAAGCGTGTCAGTTGGCTTTGCCACATCTACCTCGGTGCATCGCTTGCGATCTCACCCCTAGCCGCTGCAATCGCCATCGAACCAACAGCGATTTCATCATCGCCTGCCCTTTGGTTGATAAGCGCGATGGTGCTCTCATGGGTTGCAGGGTTTGACATCATCTATGCGTTGCAGGATATTGCAGTCGATCAACAAGCATCATTGAACAGCATCCCGTCAAGATTCGGGTATGGACAGGCATTGTGGATGAGCCGTGGCCTGCATGTCGTCAGTTTGTCGTGTTTGATTGCAATTCCGTTTGTGGAACCAAGCCTGTACTCGTGGTGGTTCAGTAGCGCGATTGGATTGGTGGCGTTGCTCTTGATCGTTGAACACATCGTCACCCACCGGGACGGAACAGGAAAGATTCAACTTACATTCTTCATGCTCAATGGGATTATCAGTTGCATCCTCGGCTTGGCGGGCGTACTGAGCATTCTGAATCACGCAGGGTAAGGGCCCCGCCTTTCAATGCGTTCCACACGTCCCAGTTGATCACCTCATCCGAGATATTCCGTTCGAAATTCAGCGCTCTGAGCAATCTTCACCCGTTGATAGACATACACCTCGTCTAGGTAGGCCAACGAATCGTTGTGCATTCCTAGTTGAGGCATCCACGGTATAGATTGTGCCACCCCAAAAACGCAAAAACCCCTGTTCTGCAACTCATTGCCGAACAGGGGTCGTTCGCTATAACGGAGAGGGCGGGATTCGAACCCGCGGTAGCGGTATAACCACTACGTCGGTTTAGCAAACCGGTGCCTTCAGCCGCTCGGCCACCTCTCCAATACACGTGAAGCCCATTTCTCTGGCTGATTCCGTCAAGGCACCAGGGGAGCAACACACATGTTTGGACCGCCTATCGTTGGTTCATCCCGCCCATTTGTCAAACCTATCAGCCGTACGATCTCATCCCGTGCAGTGCAACGGCGGGAGTTCATCTGTGGCAGATCGGCCCGGTATCATAGTTTATCAATGCTCATTACCCGAACCTACACCAAGACGCTCCCCGTATCTGCACAAACGGCTATGGATTGGCATGAGAGGCCGGCCGCCTTTGACCGACTCAACCCGCCTTGGCAGCGAATCGAGGTCTTCAAGAGGACGGGAGGCATTCACACGGGCGATCAGGTCCTATTGCGGTTCAAGTTGGCGGGATTGATCCCGTTCATGTGGCGAATTGAGCATCGTGGCTATGAACCGGGCCGCAAGTTTGAGGATCATCAGATATCTGGGCCGTTCAGATCGTGGACGCATATTCATGAAATGACACCGGCCGATGATTCCAGTTGTTTGCTCTCGGATACGATCCGGTATTCGTTGCCGCTCGGGAGAATCGGACATCTCTTGTTGGGCAGGTTCACCGGCCGATCACTTGATGCAGCCTTTCAGTATCGACAACAGATGACGCATGATGATCTGCTGTTTCAGACGCTATTCAATACAAATGGAGACAGTCCAACCATGCGTATCGCAATCACAGGTGCTAGCGGCCTCGTTGGCCGTGCACTTACCTCTCTCCTCACCACAGGCGGGCACGAGGTCATCCGATTAGTTCGTCAGCCAACGACGAAGGCAGACGAAGTTCAATGGAATCCAAATGGTGATATGGATGCGACCTCGCTTGCCCGACTAGAGGGCATTGATGCAATCGTCCACCTCGCGGGTGAGAACATCGCCGGGGGCAGATGGACGACTGCGAGAATGGCGAGGATTCGGAATAGTCGAATCGAGGGCACGAAGAATCTCATCGCCAATCTGGAGAAATTGGACCAGCCGCCTCGTGTGATCGTTGCCGCATCTGCGATTGGTGTGTTTGGTGATCGAGGTAATGAAATACTCACCGAGCAATCAAAGGCGGGCACCGGATATCTCGCGGACGTGTGTACAGATTGGGAATCCGCCACACATTCAGAACCGCTGCGCAACAAAGGAACGCGAACAGTCATCGCCCGGCTAGGCGTGGTACTCACCCCTCAAGGCGGAGCCCTCAAGAAAATGTTGTTGCCCTTCAAAATGGGTGCAGGCGGACGGCTGGGATCAGGGAAGCAATGGTTCAGCTGGGTCTCACTTGATGACACTATCACTGCGATCCAATATGCTCTGATGACGGAATCAATCTCCGGGCTGATCCATGTCGTATCTCCAAATGCGGTGACTAATAAGGATTTCACCAGTACGTTGGGTCGTGTATTACACCGCCCAACGATAGTCCCCATGCCCGCCTTTGCTGCCCGTCTTGCATTCAGCAAGGGGTTGGCGAATGAAGCGTTGCTCGCAAGCCAACGAGTGGAGCCGGCTGCATTGCTCGCCCACGGATTCACATTTCGTGATTCGGAATTGGAACCTGCGTTAGTGAAATTGTTGGGAAAGACCTAAGCCTGCAACAATAGGTTACAATACGCCATGATGATAAACCAATCAGAAGAAGACCCCCCTTCCCCCACGTCCAGCGAATCGAGTCCGCCCTCCGCCTCCAATCAGGCGCATCAAGAGCAGGCGGCTGCATTGGCAGCACAACAGGTGATTTCGTGTGCCGTGTTGACGATTTCAGATACGCGCACCAAGGAAACGGATAAAGGTGGTACACTCATTTGTGATTTGTTGACGAAAGACTCTGATCAACGATTCACCGTTGCAGATTACACGATTGTCAAGGATGATGCGGACGCTATTGACGCACAACTTCAATCGTGGTATCAGGCTACAAATGTGCAAGCAATTCTGACCACTGGTGGGACTGGCATCGCGCGTCGAGACACGACGATCGAAGTGGTTGAACGATCGTTTGCAGCCAAGCTCGACGGGTTCGGCGAATTGTTTCGGATGTTGAGCTGGGACGAAGTACAAGCCTCTGCGATGCTGAGTCGAGCGACCGCAGGCTTGGTGGTTAGCGATACAGAAGATGAACAGTTGGACACGTTCATATTCTGCATGCCCGGTTCAACGAATGCGGTGCGACTCGCAATGAACAAATTGATTCTGCCCGAGTTACCTCATCTTATCTGGGAGCGATCGCGGTAACCTGGTCATTCCACAGGATTTGCTTCCATTCAAGGTTCAATCCTGAAATTGTTCTTGCGTCAGTTCTCCCCAAATGGCGATCATAACAACGTCCCAAATAGATACCTGAATAAAAAACATGCCTGCTCAAGATGAGCAGGCATGTAGCTTCATTTATGAAAGTTTGACTGCGTGAGTCCACGACCTCGTTACCACTTCGAACTCAATGTGCCATGATGTTTACCATGAGCGTTTAGGTGTACCAGAATAGTTACTCAGTGGGCGAATAAGCCGGTTGTCGAGATGCTGTTCCATGATGTGCGCACACCAGCCAGTGATCCGTGATGCGACGAAGATGGGTGTATACTGCGGAACGGGGACACCCATGGTGAAATACGTCATGCCACACGGAAAGTCGACGTTGGCATGTATGCTCTTTTCGGTAAGCATGATGTTTTGAATGGCATCGCCCATCGTAAACCACTTCTTGAATTCGGGCTTCTCATCCGCAAGCTGCAGTCCCCATTCCCGAAGGATGGGTGCACGATGATCGCCATTCTTATAGACGCGATGCCCAAACCCCATGATCTTCCGTTTGGTGGTAAATGCGTTTTGCATAAAGGCGTCTACATTATCTGGCTCGCCGACTTCCTTGAGCATTTCCATAGCCGCTTCATTTGCGCCGCCGTGCAACGGCCCTTTGAGTGCGCCAATACCTCCAACCACCGCAGAATGCATATCTGATAACGTACCCGCAATCACACGGGACGTAAACGTTGAAGCATTGAACTCATGCTCCGCATACAAAATTAACGAAACATCCATGACTTTGGCGGTCAATGCCGACGGCTCTTGCCCAGTCATCATGAACAACAGGTTGGCTGCATGATTCAGATCATCGCGAGGGGCGACAGGATCTTTGCCATCAATAGCCCTCTGCCCACAACCGATGACGGTCGGAATTTGAGCCAACAGCCGCATGGACTTACGCATCTCAGCCTCCGGCGAGTTATCCCCGGTGTCCGGATCGTCATGCGAGAGCAGGCTGATCCCGGTGCGGAGCGTATCCATCGGATGCGAACCCGGAGCAACCTTGCGAATCACGTCGCATACCCACTCAGGGATCGATCGCATAGACTTCAACTCAACGTCAAACGCGGCCAACTCTGAGTCGTTTGGCTTTTCACCCTTGAGAAGCAGGTAGGCTACCTGTTCAAAGGTTGCACGTTCCGCTAGATCATGAATCTCATATCCACGATACAAGAGTTGCCCTTGCTCGACAGATGCGACCGCGGTGTCACCGGCATAAATCCCCGCTAGTCCTTTTGATTCAGTTGCTGTAGTTGTCATCTGAGATCCACCGTTTCTCTGTAGTTGTTGAAAGTATTCTCAATTAGTATGACAAGAGGAAACAAGCCCACTCTCGCCACGCCGGATCAGATTGAATCGTCAATCTATCGTAGCCCCGAGATTCGACACGAGACCGCGTGATTATTTGCGGAGCGATCGGCCAGATTTGCCCGGAAAATCCCATTGATCGCCTGGCGTGTAATTCAATAACTCGTACAGTTCTGCTCTTGTTTGCATCTCATCGAGGAACGGCTCAACTGAACCTGATTCCTTAAGCTGAGCAAGTGATCGTTCAACATGCCCCATGGCAAGTCGCATCATACTCAAGGGATAAATCACAAGGCTGTACCCCATTTCCGCAAACCGATCGGCTGAAAGATAGGGCGTCTTGCCAAACTCAGTCATGTTGGCAAGCAGCAATCCGGGTGACTCTTGGGCGAATCGAACAAACTCATCTTCGCTCGTCAATCCTTCAGGAAAAATCATATCCGCGCCCGCATCACGGTACGCATTGGCTCGCCCTATTGCAGCCTCAAAGCCTTCAACGCCTTTCGCATCGGTTCGAGCAATGAGAATGAAGTCCGGGTCGAGTTTCGCGTTTGACGCTGCCTTGACTTTCTCACACATTTCATTGGCTGAAATCAATTGCTTACCATCCAAATGCCCACAGCGTTTGGGGAATTCCTGATCCTCTAAGTGGCAGCCCGCAGCACCGGCTCGTTCATATTCGATGATTGTTCGGACTACACATTCTACTTGCCCATAGCCGGTGTCAGCATCGGCAATGACGGGTACGCCTGCCGCCTGTGAGATCTCTGCGATGGTGCGCGTAACCTCGGTGAGTGTGAGCAGGCCTATGTCGGGATACCCTGCGACGTTTGCGGTCGCTCCTCCTGAAACATAACACGCTTCAAATCCAGCTCGCGCCACTGCTCGTGCGACCAGCGCATTAAATGCACCCGGAGCCATCACACATCCATCGCGTTCCATCATGTAACGTAACAGTTTGCCAGGATGAGCGGTTGCTTTGCTACTCATTCGTACCCCTCTCGCATGTTGATCTCAAAGTCATACAAATCCCGGATGTGATCTGCGGTTTGATCATGCAGCGCGAATCGTGTTACCAATGCATTGGTATCATCCACCGCCAACTTCCCCAGCAAATCAAACTTGTGGGAAAGTACATCATCGAGATTGGTCGTGGTGTTGCGAGCGTGACCAGAGGGATACATGACAAATCCAGAGTCATGTGAATTGCCATCCGCATCCGTTATTACCATCGAAGTCGGAATGCCGTCCGGGTACTTCGCATCGTACTCAGGACCACCGTGCTCAAACGCGATCCGTTCCATCAACGCGCGAGTACACGGATGATGAATAGCCTGCTCATCATAGTCGTAGGGGCTAAGCATCAGCGCTTTCCACCAACCCTCGTTGGAATCGGGCAAATTGCCAATCCCATTCGTCTTGGCTAATTCCAGTGCTTTGCGTAGCTTTGTGGCGACGATATAGACCATTGAGTGATCTGCAGACTGTCGGGTCTTTGGATCACGCTTAGCCGGGTCGCCGATGATCCCGAAAGCTGGCTCATAGGCCTTGACCAAAATCTGCTGAATCTTCCCGCCGTCCTGATCCTCCAGCAGACTTGGCGAGCTTCGGAGCAAGTCAATCAACCCCTGCAAAGCGCCCGCGGATTGGTGTTCGTACAATCCCAATTTGAAGTGCATTCCCATTACCGCAAAATCTGAGCCGGTGTGCGCGAGCACGAGTTCGAAAGGCGAGCAATCGCCCGCAGTTGGCTCATTGAATCTCCAAATTGCTTCTGGATTGCGGAAAATATCGCGGGGGCCGAGGAATCCTCGCATGGACCGCTTCATACTCAAGATTGCAGCTTCGGTTGAGATCGCTGCAGATGCGCCTTTGGAATCACTAAGCTGTTTGCCCGCTCTGATCGCGCGGAACGGAATGTAGTGGGCAACGGTCATACCGATTGCAGATTCGATCTGCTCTGCAGTCGCGCCCATCAGAGCGCCGTACACCGCTGCGGAAGCAATCGCACCGTGAACAACATGATCGATTTTGTACGTTTTGAGTGAGAATACTTCGGCAAGTCTCCCTCGTATTTCGTCTTGGGCGATCATGGCTCGCAGGGCCGTATTTCCATCGAGGTTCTGCATTTGGCATGCCGCAATGACCACCGGATAGAAGTCGTTGTGTCCAAATTCACCCGCGACATGATTGAGCCGAGCGTTGAAGCCGAAATTGGTTCCGTTGGAGTCCCATTCTCGGACAGCAGAACTGTTAGCCACGATCGCTTTCTCGGCCTGCACCTTTGACCTAGATCCAAAAATGGGTGCACCATCAGCACAAGGATAGTCCGCTGACTCCTCGCGTAACACCGTGGGCGCGTTGGTGCCCAAAGCAATAGCAGACAGTCCACACACCACTGAATCCGTAAAGAATCTATTGATGTGATCGAACACTTCGCGATTGGGGTCTCCAATTGTCCCACCAATAAAATCGATCGCATATTGTGCAATGCCTAATGCTTGGTTGGAATCGGCGGCCAAATGCGTGTAGTGGGTTGCGTCAACAGATGAGTTCATGGTCTTGTACGCCCTTTTGGAGATGAAAGTCGGGTGCTTTCCCGATGGGTTATAGTCTAGGCCGATTTCCGGCCACAATTCCGCTCGGCGATGATTTCAGGCGATACCCCCAAATACCCCCGCGCCCCCCTTCCTGACCCAAAACCGCTCCTATCACTCTAGTGAAAGCGAACTGCAATCGGGCGGTATGAAGCGTACGGCGTTTGTACATTCATAGCCCCAAGGACAGGAAACCAGACCCATGACCGCAGCCAACCAGACCCCCGTCATTGTCTCTACCAAACGAACTCCGATCGGGCGATTCCTTGGTGGCCTGTCTCGCGTCAAGGCGACAGATCTAGGTGCCATCGCTCTCAAAGCAGTCCTCGATGATGTACC
>PJEL010003084.1_pt1 | contig 14563 bp, 9 predicted proteins | sample 1853271 | NCBI WGS metagenome assembly PJEL01 (sample SAMN08108733, study PRJNA415343) | Invertebrate metagenome, whole genome shotgun sequencing project. | host: Globobulimina | place: Sweden: Gullmar Fjord | collected 2015-08 | reverse complement strand
ACGACGGGATCAATCACGTTCCAACCCAGCAACTTGTTTTCAAGTGTCGGTGTCTCAAAGTCGTCTCGTTTTCCGAGAGCATCAAATCCTATGAGCCGTTCACCCGCAATCCCACCCTGAAAACAAATCACACAGGGCAACATGCGAATTTGAAGCTTTTCTACAAGAAAGGGAGCATTCTCCACCGACACCTGGACAAACCTCGTGTCAAAGTACTTGCTCGCAAGAATCTTGAGATGTGTATCCATGATCATACATCTCTCGAAACCTGGGTGTGAAAAATGTGCCACAACCTTGTCTGTACTTGTGCTAATCTCCAGGAAGGATGCCTCTGATACGTTCTCCTCATACGTACCATGTCCCTTTCTTTCCATTGCTGACCGTTTCTCTTTCATCTCTTTCATCTTTTCTAATCTCTCTCCATGCAGCCGTTCGAGTTCTGGATCATCAAAGAGATCCTTTACTGCTACATGTTCGTGAGACGATTGGGCCCGTTGGTGCTGCTTTTCTTCTTCTGCTAGAATCTTTTTATAATCCTCTGCAGCAGCCATGAACGCCTCCCCATAGGCAATATTCTGCATCTGGCTATTATACTTTTGTGTCGGATCCATAGTCGTTGTTCGTTTGATTGACGGTTTGAAAATGTCTCTCACGCGCGAGACCAACCTATCGTCTCTATTCTCTTGCACAGGAACGATGTATGATACTGATATACTGCTGATACTATTCAATCATACTACTTTCATACAAGATGATGGTATAGTGTTCTATTGAATGAATGTCAACGTGAGCGTAGACCAAGCACGTTTATGTTGAAACGACGTTTGTTTGGCTCTGTACACAACAGAATCATGGGAATGGATGTTGGTACCATCACCAGCGGATCCATATTCATTCATTCATTACTTGTTTGCTTGTTTGCTTGCTTGGTTGCAACTGTACTCCCAAGCATGGAATGGAATACATACCAAGCATGCCTTGGTGGAGGCCTTGATTCATTCATGCAATTGATGCCATCATGGATGGAGAAATCTGAGTATTCCCATCGGTGACAGGGTCAACCTTTGACTACATGATATAGGTATATGATTGATTGATTCATTCATTGATTGATTGATTGATTGATTGATAATACTACATACATTGTATGACTTCATGTCTCAAGTCTCCAACACAACAAGTCCAATTGGAGTTTCCAAACAGGAGGAGCCCTCTCAACAAGGATCCATGGTGTCATCAGACAATGATTTCATGAGGGAAATCTCTGGGTTTCTCCACGAATACGAGGCATGTGTTCGGGATACATATCTTTCGACACCTGGAGATATTCCTGCTGCCATGGTGGTTGCTACTGTTGAGGATGAGATGGAAGAGGCTCTGCAAACCACTGGAGACACGTCTCCAGAGGCAGAATCTGTTGTCGGTTGGAAGCAGTATTCCATAGATCAGTACCTCAAGGATTTTGATACTATTATTGAAACGTCTCGAGAAGCTCAGAAGAATGCCCTGGGGTTGGCGAATAGCCTCCAGGGGGTGTTTCAGTCAGTCATGAATGAACGGAACCAAGCTATTGATGATTTGAAGAAATCGGTGGGGTTGCTGCGATACTCTGTGGGTAAACTTCATACCATGAATCAGATGCTTCAAGCTATGTATCAAAAAGATAAAATGCAGCATACAAAGGTTGAAGAGGCCAACGAGAAAGTACGAGCCATGGGCATCTTGCAAAGCTCCCTCTCTGAGAAACAAAGACTCCAGGCGCAACGGGAGAAAGAAATTGAAGAGCGCTCAAGAGTATTAGATGAGAGACTTCAAGATCTTGAGGAACGTTGGAGGTCTCTGCATGAACGGGAAAAGGTCCTCGGCTCCAAGGAGATTGACCTGCACGACACGGCAGAGCAACTCCAGTCAAGGCTGGAGGAGGTGGCCTGCAAAGAACGACAGGTGCTCGAGCAGATGGAATCTGTCCAGGCTCAAAAATCTCTGGTGGATACGATGACTAAATCCATACAAGAAAAGAAGGAGAAGGAAGATCAGGAAAGGGCTGCCCTCGAAGATGAGAAGGAAAAGGCAAAAGATTTCCTAGAGAGAGCTGAGGGTGAGGTGGAAAGGCTTTCCAAGGAAAAGAGTGCCTTGCACCAGGAGATGCAAGAGATTTGTGAAAGAATCAAAGATGGTAAAGTACACTTGAAAACACTCGAGGAGACATTCTCCCATGGAGAAGAGAAACTTCGGTCCATAGAGGATTCCATCTCACAAAAATCACTCCAACTGGACCAGGTTGACGAAAGCCTTGCTATAAAGCAAAAGGATATGGAATCAGCTCTGGAGTCTCTTACAAAAGCTGTAGAGGACTCAAAAGATGAGATTGAAAAAATTCGGAGGGAAAAGGCAGAATTTGAAAATCTCAAGCGAGACATTGTTGTACAAGGTCACAAAGCATTGGAAACAGCAGAAGTTGCTCGACGTGAACAGATTACATTGGCATGCTTGAAGCGTGATAGCATCCAAAAGGCTTCTCAACTATATATCAGCCACTTGGAAGCTGCTATGAAATTCGATTCACCAGACTTTTTGCGAAATCTTTTGGAAAAACACTTCTCTGCCAATATGCCCCTTCACAAGGAGCATTGTGCTGATACTCGTGAGAATGTGGGCGTTTCTGACGATGAGGATGCGTTTGTCATTTCTTCGGCAGTTTCAATATAACACACACGCACGCACGCATGCACGCATATTACATCATGTCATTGATTTCAAATTCATCAACTGGAACAACACCTTGGAATTTGCATATTCCGGTTGTGATTCAAGATATGTAACTATATCATCTATTGTTATTTCTAACGACGTATTATTCCTGGAAGAATCTGGTACTACAACAGGTTCTGGTGTGCTTTTTGCCGGCTCTGCACTCTGCATGGCTGGCTCATCAACCTTTCCAGGCACTTTTGCAGCAGCAGGAGCAGGCGTTGTGCTGCCAGAGCCCCATTTCGTCCATTTCGCATCTCCTCCTCCTAATGTAGCAGCTAATGCTTTATTTGCAGCGACGGCCTGCTGTTGGCCAGCCTTTTGTTCCTTTAACTTTTGTGCCATCTCTCGTGTCTCTTCATCAGCCCGGCGATGGGATGCCAACTTTAACAATTCTTCTTCCTTCTTTTGTTTGATCTTCTTGGCTTCTTCCTCATCTCTTTTCCTAATTTCTCCTAATCCAATACGTACATCCTCTATAACTGTAAAACCGTCTGGTTTATGTGAACCCTGTCTTCTCTGCTGAGCCACCTTCAAAGCCCCCAGGACTATATCTCTCAAATGCGACGTGGCACCGAGTTGCAGCACATCCAACAGCTCTGGATCGAAACCCAAAATTTTCTTACTTGTATCAGCAGACCCTTCAAGCCCCCGACGCAGGGCTGTGAGACCAGTCCCCCCTGAAGGATCTTTTTGTTGCTTGGCAAACTCTTGGAATAAACGCCACTCGGAAAGCAGCTGCAACTGTCCAAACGGAATGCTGCTATCTTTAACACGTTCTTTTTGCCTCCTTGATTCAATATCTTTGATCAACAGGGCTGCCTCCTTCTGTTCTTCGAAATAGAGCAAGTTTGGCGCACCGGCCTTGCCTTCACCATCCTTGATGTCTGCTTCCTTTTTCTTTGCTTTTGATGTCTTTCTACGCTTCTGTTGAGGCGCTTCTATATTCGTCTGATCTTCGTTCACTCGCTTCGCTGTGTCCACCATTGTGAGAGAAAGCTTCAGATGTCAGTGACAGTCGTCGTTTCCTTTTCCGATATACCACTAGTGTATCGAGGTACTAGTGTAATCTCATTTTAAAAGTACTGCATACGTTCAAAATGAGAATATATACATGATGATGATTCATTTCCAGAGGACTACTTGTATGGTGATTCATGGACCAGTAGCATCTCAGCATAGGACCTGATATCCATAGATTCACGTCTGCAAAAGTCTTTCACGGCGACTGCAAAGTCTGGGTTCGCAATGTAGTGGCTCGAGTGGGTTAAAGTGGGTAAGTAACCCCGCTGGACCTTATGCTCCCCTTGTGCTCCTGCTTGAACATACTGCAACTGTCTCTCAATTGCATGCTCAATAGCCTGATAATAACACAATTCAAAGTGCAGCGAGTTGATGTATAGACCTGGATGACAACCCCAGTTCCTCCCAAAGAGGGTATCCTTTCCGATCAGGTTGAGCGCAGCAGCAATAGGGTATTTGGTCTGACCCGGCTCGTACGCACAAACAAGCAAAATTTTATTAGCCATTGTTTCCCCGATACTATCGAAAAATTCACGGGTCAAATATGCGGTACCCCATCTTTTATCTACTGTGGACAGGTAAAACTCGTAAAAAGAATCCCAAACATGGGGTTTGAGATCGTCACCAGTCAAACGCTTGATTACCAGATTGCTGTGAACCTTTTTCCTTTCTTGCCTGATTGATTTCCGCTTTTTCTGTTTCAGGGTGGCCAAAAAGTCATCAAAGGAAGAATACCCCTGATTTTTCCAATGATATTGCACTCCTGTTCTACTGATCCACCCTCGCTGTGAAAGTGCTTTGTTTTCATGTTCCTCTTGAAAGGTGATGTGAATCGAGGAAACACCCATGCGTTTTGGAAGAGTCCTCATGGTGTCAGCGACTGCCACGAAGAGATCTTCCTCAGAAATGCCACATGATTTATTCATTAAAATTCTACTTCCTGTTACCGGAGTGAAAGGTACTGCAGATTGCAGTTTTGGGTAATACCTGGGGCCAGACACGACATTCATATCATATGACTCTGCCCATCCAGAGTCAAAGACATATTCTCCATAGCTGTGTCCCTTGATATACAATGGTGCCACAGCAACAGGACGACTTTGACCGTCAGATTTCACAATGACATGCTGCGGAGCCCATCCAGTTCTGACACAAGCAGATTTGCTGCTCTCCAACGCATGCAGAAACTCGTAGGACAAGAAAGGATTGCCTTCTGGGTCAGCGCAGGAATTCCAATCTGCCTCTCCAATCTCTTCGATACTCTGAGCCAAGGAAAGCTCTAGTTTTGGATATTTACTTTCATCGGTACTCTGTCGGGATGATTGGACGTGCCGGCGAAAACCCCTCGAGAACCTGCCATGGGCAAACTCCGACTGGAGGGTTGTAGGACGACTCGTTGAAAACATCTCTAGGATTCTACATGAAAAGATAATTCATGTGTATTTCATTATGTTACAGTATACTTTAACGACGTTTATGTTTTGCTTTCGATTTAAAAGCATTCTTGCTTTTGCCTCCTCTTTTGACTTTGCTGAGAGCAAGGCCAGTGAGCTTGTTGGATGATTTGTTGGGTTGACTACTTCTGGCACCACCTGCGTACACTTTGCTTTCTGCTTTAACAAGATCCTTATCTGAAAACAGTTCTCTCTTCTTCTGTTTCTTCTTTTTACCTCCCTGCGAAAGAGAACTGGCTGCAATCCTACCAGCCTGAGTGGCAGACAGACCTTGCTCCCTCAGTTCCTGTTCCTTTGCTTTTAAAAGCCTGACTCGTTTGGCGACATCTTTTGTCTCTTCCGTCAGTGCCCTGCTCCTTCCAGATCTCTTCTCTCGTTCCTCTGCTTCTTTCACTGCCTGTTTTTTTTCCAAGCGCTTCTGGTTTTTAGCAGCAGTCTTTTGCTTTTTCGGATCACCTTGTCCTTCATCCAACAGTCCTAGTGCAGCCTTCCTGGCTTCACCTGCAATTGTTGCTTTTTCTGATTTGGTCTGGAACCATGTTCTAGCAGGTCTAGAATATATCTCATCGTGGTGGTCAATCATATTTGATGCCTTTTGAGCCTCCATTTCAGCTTTTCTAAGCTCCTTTTCCTCCCTCTCGGATTTAAGAATCTGGATGACATCACGTTCAAATCCTTCCACCTGTGCCTGCCAGTCATTGATGGCAACAGAAGCTACTTTCCTGGAGAGAAGCTCAATCTTTCCCTTTTTAATTATCTCTTTCAAGAGCGATCTGTCCTGATCCTCAACAAAAGTAATACTTCTACCAGATGAACCAGCTCTCGCAGTTCTACCAATTCTATGCAAATAGGATGTCAGATTCCGTGGAGCATCAAAATTAATCACAGTCTCAACCCCTAGAATATCCAAACCTCTTGCTGCAACGTCCGTTGCAAGGAGAAACCCAGCTTTGCCCGTCCTGAAATCCTCAAGACTTTGCAGCCTTGCTGCTTGTGTCATGTCTCCATGGAGCTCTACTGCAAGAGGCAAATCTGCCAAACCAAACAAAATTTTTGCCCTATGAGCCTTCTGTTTCGTCGAAAAGAAAATGATAGTCCTGCCTGATTTTTTGAATGATCTCGATATAAGCGCAAGGAGGGTAGCCTCCTTCTTTAATGCTGCCTTGCCCTTGAGTCTGAGGACCTCTTGAGTCAGGGCCTTTGGTGCTGCTGCTCGTTCGTCTGCTGCGAGACGGACTGGGTGCCTCAATGACAAATTTATTAGATCTTTCACCTGATCAGTCATAGTTGCAGAAAAGAGAAGAGTCTGTCGCTTCATAGGAGCTAAATTGACAATTTCGTGAATCTCTTCTTTGAAACCCATCTCTAGGAGCCTATCTGCCTCATCCAACACAAGGGTTGCAAGATCCTCAAGTCCGAATCCCTGACTATTACGCAAATGATCAATGACTCTTCCGGGAGTTCCTACCACAATTTCTGGACCTGTTCGTAATGCTGCCGCCTGGGCATTCAATGATAATCCACCAACAACCAAGGCAGCCCTGATGTCTGTGAATTGTGCCAAACGTTCAATCATTGAGTGCACCTGAACAGCCAGCTCTCGAGCTGGCACAAGTATAAGAACATATGTAGCAGTTACTCTCTTGTCTCGATAGAGAAGGCGCTCTAAAATTGGTAGGGTAAATGCTGCTGTCTTCCCAGAACCTGTGATTGCACTCCCACATATATCCCTTCCAGTGAGCCCAAGAGGTATGCATGCTGCCTGAATTGGTGTCGGCTTGGAATACCCCAAAACTTCACAGGCTCTTACCAAGGGTCTTGACAGGTTTAGATCACCGAAGCTAGATGCTGTAAACTTTGTATTCTTGGGAGTCGAGTCAAAAAACCCAGACTGGGATGTCTTTCCCTCCAATGTGCCATTTCTACCTAATTTCCGCTTTTTTGTTACAACTTCTGCTTCTTCCTGTTCAATATCACTTTCAGAAGAAGAAGAAGAAGATTCTTGTTCACCTTCTTCTTCAACTGAACTGTCCTCTTCATCCTCGGTTACCTCTTCCTCACCAGGGAGGAGTACCTCATCATCACTCTCTTCGCTAACACTCTCCTCCTCGGACTCTTCTACTGCTTTCGATGATCTTCTATGTCTCTTTTGAGCGTTAATTTTGTGATCGATACTGGTTCCAGTGGCCGCCGCTGCATCTTTAAGAGCGTCTGCATGACACACATTTCAGTCCTTGAACAAGCTTACATACATCCATTATACATCATTCTTTAAGGTCTATGAGTCTGTGTATTTTCTTTAATTTCAAACAGTTGAGCATATCATCACATGGAACTGCCTCTGACTTATGCAGGGGTGGTGAAATCATGCATGGCTGTTCCACTCGAACATACCTGAGAAATCCCAGGGCGTCTGTGAAGGTACAGACCGATCATTTATTTCAAATGAAAAACTTGGGTTGAATTCTCCCATATTTTGGATTCCTTTCTTTCAATTGTGAATGCCTCTTGTTGAGGGCTCTTCAGTCATATCTTTGAAGTGACAAGTCATTGAATTGAATAACTGAATGAATGAATGAATGAATGAAACAACAAACAATACAAGGATGTGATGTGATGTCACGCAGACTTTTGTTTAAGCAAGTTGAGACTGACTTGTGAAGCTGCCTTCCTCAGGCTTGATGTAGGAGAAGGCTTGAATGTCAAATATGGGAAGAAGACCGCCCGTATACCCTCTGTTTTGATTATTGGTAAAATGATGCAGCAGGCTGTATAAATCAACGAGATACTTGAAATGACTCCGCGTATTGATGGTCTGGGCAGTAACAGCCTACCTACACCGTACAGAGCTACCATGAAGAAGTGGGCAACCAAGACAGATGGGCGTGGGTTGAGTCCAGACAACAAGGAAACTGGCCCTGCAGAGTACATTCCACCAAGCTTCAAATAGTCAAAGCACGCCTGCCTCATCTCCTCTTGAGCAGTGCTTCCTGTTGAGCAGAATACCCGATATAGAGCATTCGCCAAGGTGTTGACAGTGGCCGAGAGAGGCTTTCTCTTGACATAAAATGCTGATGTTGCATCACATGTCTCTATAGAGCTGTTGAAATTGGGCAAAGGCTGCAACATCTTGCACAGCAAAAGTGTATCTGATAGGGCAACTGTCATACCTCCACCTGTCAGAGGGTGTCTCATGTTGAATGAATCTCCCAACAAGAGGGCACCAGGCTGGTGGAGTGGAGAACACGTGAGCTGTTTATTTTGCATGGTTCTAATTCTCCCCTCGCCAACCGCCTTGCGGAACGCGTCCTGCAATCCATCTGGAACCTGAGGCGCAATTTTTTCCAAAAGGTACTCGTGAAGAGCACCAGAAGTCATTGGAGGCAGTTTCTCCCCAGGATAATCAACCAGGCAACGAACTTCTGATGATGAAATGGGATAAAACAAAACTGGGGATGGAGACGCGAGAACAACGTGGCCATAATTCGAATGTGGTAATGCGACATCCTTGAGCAAGAGACCCACAAAGTATGATGGATGCTTGATATCACCCTTTCCCAACTTGGCCCTGAAGGATGAATACATTCCATCGCACACAATTGTAAGGTGCGCCAATGCTACCTTGTCTGTTCCATCAACAGAGGCCTTGTACTTCACACCGGTCACAACTTGCCCTTCCTCCCAGTCTTCACCCTTATCATTAATCAGCTTTTTCACGATTCCTTGCCGGACTGTCACCGTGGGACAGCTCGCAGCAGCCTGTCTCAACTTTTGAACAAATCTGCCATGGTGGAAAGACCTTCCTGCAACATCCTCCCCCATGCCCTTCAACGGATACCCCACCTTTGCTTCTTCTCCATTCTTAAACATACAGTATCCATACACTTTTTGTGAGTCGATGCCATCGACACAGGATTCCAGACCAAGGGACTTTAATGCCATATATCCACCAGGCTGTAACAACTCCCCCACAATTCTATCGGGCTGTTTCAAATCTCTCTCGAGCAACAAGACCCTTCGACCACGCTGGCCTTGCTCATATGCAAAGGATGCTCCAGCAACCCCGGCACCAACAACAATCAAATCCCAAACCTGCAAAGGCCACGTGACGCTCGTCAACCAAGCAACCACAACAAGTTACACCAACTGACACATGCCACCCCATGGGCACGCCATTCCCTCTTAACTACTTCTCAACCATTAAAAACTACAAATGGACACTACAGGACATGTTGAAAGATTAGCGGGAGGAGGACAACGCTCGTACCTTTGGATCGCTCTCAAAGTCGTCTCCAGACGGGATGGGAGGAATGATCATCCCAGTATCTTCTACTTGAGTTTCATGAACCATTTTGTCGTAGTTCGTTTATGCAGATGTATTCCCTATTTCTTTCCTTGTGCGAATTCGCATGTGCCGGTGCACGTCTTTTTGCTGCTTCTGTTCCAAACAGGCGATGATTTCCCTGTGTTTGATCCAGAGGATTGTATATGTAATTATAATAGATCTATAAAAAGACGTAAATTAGACAATTAATATCATGCGTGGACGCAGGGACCACGTGGCCATGAACTGTTTGTCGACGTGAAACGTCACAGTATCTCATGGTTTGTTACATACATAAAATGAATCATTCAAGGTTTTGCCACATCTGGAGGCACCTGTCCATCATTTTCAAACATGTAGACGAGATCTTGGGGTGCTGAAATGTGCTCCTCTGGCTCCCAAGTCTCCAGACCATCTTCCCATCTGATCAGATATGACCTTGAGTCTCCCTTGTTCCTCACATCTATAATCTCCTTGGCCATGGCGTACTCGAGACCATCCTCGTAATCTGCGATGACTTCCTCGGATAAATACTTCTCCTGAACCCAACAAGCCTCCTCTTCGTCGGGGAACTTGACCAGGTATTCTTTTAATCCATCCGATGCCTTTTCTTCAGTTTCTATAGTGCGGCAGTCCAACACGGCATCGGGAAGGACGTCTTCGAACAGGTTATCCACCAAGCATTTAAGTACCTCTTCCAATGCTAATCTTCTTCCTGCAGTTGCAGGATTCCCTGGAGGCAGTGCAGCCCGTAGACTTTCTACCAGCTCCAAAGGTGACCGCCCTTGCAAGTCTTGCTGCTCTGGATCTGCTTCTCCCTCTATCAAAGCATAAATAGTCGAAGTATGGAGATATCCTGCAGCCATATGCAATGGAGTATATCCTTCTTTGTCTCCGAGGTCAACCTCTGCCCCTTCTTTAACGAGCCGTCTCACCAAGTCGGCCTTGCCAAGGGCAGCAGCAAAGTGCAGGGCGCTCCTCCTATCCTCGTTCAGTGTCCGGGAGAGAACTGCGCCTCCGCCATCCAGCATCTCGTTCACAGTTACCTCATCTCCTTTCTTGACTGCATTCCACCACTTTGTTTCGTAATCTCGTAGCAAATTATCTGCTAGATTTGTTACTGGCTCCCAGGTATCAGGAGACCCATCCTTCCATTCCACCAGATACTCAACCATTGGGCGAACATTGTTCTCCTCGTCCTCTTTCGTCCTGGCCTTCATCCTAATACCCTTCAGATTCTTGACTTCGATAATCTCTTCGGTTGCAGCTAGGATATTTCTATACGCTTCACGTGATACACGCATATTCGACACAACCCTTGTCTCCCTGGAGGGACCAACAGGCACGTGCTTCACGTTGAAGGACCTGGATGAAATTCCGCATTTCATCCCTGATATAGGCCTGATTGTAGTACCATTGCTAACGACATCCCCTATGCAGGACAATGACTGAGACATGCTGCTCCTGAGGAAAAGACTCTCCAGGCAAAATTGTATTGTTACTGGGATTGCCGAGGATGTGCTCACGTAGGAACTCGACAAATGTATTCAAATAAATCTTTAAAAGCTTCCCTGGGCCTGTAGATCCATCGTATCTCCGTGATCAGTTGCACTCTATCCGGATAATGACGTCGATCGACGTTGTGGAACATAAAATGTTAGCCAATATTTGAGCCCATGCAGTGCACGTTTTCAAAAATACTCACCCAATTCTTGACCAATTTCTATTGTTGTCAAACAATTTGATCGACCTGTCGGTGATTTTCTCAACCCGAGGATTCCAGGGCACGGTCACTTGCATGTCATCTGTGGGAAAGAGAAACGTATGATATCATGGCGAAAGCAAAGCCAAAGAAGCACACTGCTGCTGAACTCAAGGCAAAGGAATATAATGCAACAGTCAATAGAGGTGGAGGCAAGCAAGGTCAAATAGACAGGAAAGGAGGAAAGGTGGGTCATTCAAAGTACAAGTGTCCCATCCCAGGCTGCAATTTACAGGTGCCTGATATGAAGACGATGCAAATTCACCATGAGAGTAAGCACTCAAAGATACCATTTGATCCAGTGAAATGTGAGAATGTTCATGAAAAGGTCGGAGGAATCACCACACAGGGTGTTGCCGTCCTTGGGGGACATGGAAAGAAGAAGAAATAGAATCATATGACTCATTCGAATCACGTCCTGAATATTTAAATTGTAAATGTACTCATCAATTTACCATTGAGTGATCAGATGCTCTGTGGCAGCACACCGCGGAGACTCATTTGTACGTATGCCAAAGCTATTGTACTCTTTTCAACTCGATCTGACGCATTCACGAACGATTGCACCGTTGTAGGTACCAAATACAAGATTCATTCATCTTTGAGGAGTGGTCGAGCACTTTTGGGTACGTGTTATCTTTGGAATCCTTTCTAGCGCTCTGGCTGCTGCAAGTAAACCACGTCCTCTAACCAGGTATTGCGTCACCTCATGCAGGCTCTAGAAAGATAATGACCAGTAAGGTTACTGAAGCGCTGTCAAAATTGGATCTCATGGTTGAATCTGCGACAGCAAACGCTACCGAGGCTGGTGCCCGTTCTGTTGCCACCCAGGCTCATACCACAACGGGGGAATTCCGCACGGTTCGCGAGGAGCTTTCAGATGTCTTTGGAAAAGCCATTGCAACTGCTTTTCCTTCCCTTGGGCCAAATGTTGATGCCCTGGTGGCTCCGTGCAATCAGCCAAAGCATGGAGACTACCAATGCAACAATGCCATGCCCCTGTTTGGCAGATTGAAGGGCACAGACGGAGCTCCTAAAAATCCCCGTGCCGTCGCTGAGGCCATTGTTGCAAATCTTCCTGACACTGACATGATCGGAGAGACAAGTCTGGCGGGGCCTGGATTCATCAATATCAAGTTGAACCCAACTTGGCTTGCAAACAGGACAACAGCAATGCTTTCCTCTCCAGACGGTGTCAAGTGCTGGGCACCAGCGCAGTACAAGGGCAAAAAGATTGTAGTTGATTTTTCCTCTCCAAATGTCGCCAAAGAAATGCACGTTGGTCATCTTCGCTCGACAATCATTGGAGATACCATTGCAAAGACCCTGGAATTCTGTGGTGCAAATGTTCTGCGCCTGAATCACATTGGTGACTGGGGAACTCAGTTCGGTATGCTCATCCAATATATCTCGGAAAAGAGACCAGAAGGTTTGAATGCTGCAAGTGATGAAGATGTGGCAGACTTGCAAGTTCTGTACAGGGCAGCCAAGCAGAGGTTTGATGAAGAGGAAGATTTCAAGACCAGGTCTCGTGAGGCGGTCACTGAACTTCAGCGAGGTAAACCAGAATATGTCCAGGCATGGCAACGAATCTGTGATGCTTCAAGAAGAGAGTTCGAGAAAATCTACAAACGCCTGGGAGTAACTATTGAAGAGCGTGGGGAATCTTACTACAATCCATTCCTCGGGGATGTTGTGGATGACTTGATGAACAGAGGTATTGGAGAATTAAGCGATGGAGCAGCTTGTGTCTTTGTTGAGGGTCACAAAATTCCATTGATTGTTAGAAAGTCTGACGGTGGATATGGATATGCTTCCACTGATATGGCAGCCCTCAAGCATAGGATTGAGGAAGAACAGGCTGATTGGATCATCTATGTGACAGATTCTGGGCAGTCTCAGCATTTTGAGATGGTATTTTCTGCAGCAAAGAAGGCTGGCTATTTCCCCTCTGATCGTGAAATCAGAATTGATCATGTTCCATTTGGTCTGGTTCTCGGTGAAGACGGTAAGAAATTTAGGAGTCGAAGTGGAGACGTTGTGAGACTTGTCGAGCTCCTTGACGAGGCTAAGCAGCGTTGTACGTCGACAATCAAGGAGAGAAGACCCGATATTAGTGATGAGGAGCTCGAACTATCCTCTTCTGCCATGGGATATGGAGCTGTGAAATATGCAGATCTAAAGGGACATAGAACAACCAACTACAGGTTTTCCTTTGATGAGATGCTTTCTTTGCAGGGTAATACAGCTGTGTACCTCTTGTATGCCCATGCCCGTATCGCTTCCATAATAGCCAAATCAGGAAAGAATCCAGAGGATCTTGTTGCAGCAGGTACAAAGCTTGAACTGTCTCACGAAGCAGAGATTGCACTTGCAATGCACATTTCCAAGTTCCCTGAAGCCATTGAAGCTGTTTTGGATGATTTGACTCCTAATAGAATCACAGATTTCCTATATGACCTTTCAGGTGTCTTCAATCAGTTTTACAATGAGTGCCAAGTTGTTGGCAGCGAACAGGAGGACAGCAGACTCTTGCTTGCACATGCCGCAGCAGTGATCATGAGACAATGCTTTGATCTCTTAGGTATCACAGTACTGTATCGTATCTAGAAAGGTGGATGGAATGATTCATCAAATTGTAATAATTCATCAAATTAGAGAATTCTCTTCTGGCTGTAATGCCGCTACAAATACACACATACCTAGAGGACTATTGAAACCTTCCAGTATGCCTTTCGATGTGGCAAAACACTATGATAAGACTTGGTTTCTGTATTGTATGAGCAGGTAGCATCCGATCCGTTACATGTGAAGAACAATCACAGAGATGTGATTTGAAAGTCTTGCCCTTCCATGATCATGGAATGGGACGAAGTTTCCAAGGGAATCTTCCCAAATAATGTGGACCCATGCTCCGTTGAACCAAACCTGGACGTTCGAATTCCCCGAGTGGATGGTAATTCGCGGAAACTTAAAATTCTATCGTAAACATCAGGGTGGCTCATGAGCCTTAGCCGTACACACACCATTCCAAGATACATCATATGATCAGGAATAGAATGTAAGTACTTCATACTCTCCGTAACCTCTTCTTACGCATGCCGTTTGGTTAAGGATCTTAAGGAAAGTTTTTACCAACAACCACCTGTGGTTGTGCAGGAACCTTTGTTGGAAATGAACTTATTGATTAAATATCTTGTGGAAAGATTGAAAAATATATAGATACTACATGTACTCCATTTTCAACAT
>PJEL010003083.1_pt1 | contig 14575 bp, 14 predicted proteins | sample 1853271 | NCBI WGS metagenome assembly PJEL01 (sample SAMN08108733, study PRJNA415343) | Invertebrate metagenome, whole genome shotgun sequencing project. | host: Globobulimina | place: Sweden: Gullmar Fjord | collected 2015-08 | reverse complement strand
ATGAAGTTCTTGAGGTTTTGGGAAACAGCCCTAGAGATAAAGACCTTCTGATAGAACATCTACATCTACTGCAAGACAGATTCGGTCATTTAAAAACAGAGCACCTTGTTGCTCTTGCTGCTGAAATGCATCTTGCCCTTGCCGAAGTATATGAAGTGGCAACGTTTTATCACAACTTCATTGTTGCTGATGATGAGTCAAAAGTGCCCTCATTAACGATTAATGTGTGTGACAGTTTATCGTGCGAAATGGCCGGGTCATCTTCATTGGCGAAAGAAATCACGGGCAAATACGGCTCGAACATACGGGTCACTCACGGCGCCTGTATGGGACGATGTGATCAGGCCCCTGTGGTTCGTATTAAGGACCACTATATTGCCCACGCAACATTGGAAAAAATTGAAGAAAATCAGACGACATGGGAAAAACCGCTTGAGCATCCCGATACGGACCACATGTCCTATCAGGAATATTTGGAATGTGGTGGATTTTCTATCCTTCAAAAACTCTATGATAGATCGCTATCTCAAGTCGCAATAATTGACCAATTGAAAGAAAGTGGTCATCGCGGATTGGGTGGGGCTGGATTTCCTCATGCCCTTAAAATTCAATCCGTTCTTTCTGTCCCGGGTCCAAGATATATGGCCGTCAATGCAGATGAAAGTGAGCCGGGGACATTTAAGGATCGCCATTATATGAACAGCAACCCCTATCAGTTTTTAGAAGGTATGCTGATCAGTGCGACCCTTGTGGATGCCCAAGAGATTTTTATTTTTCTGCGCGATGAATATCCAGATACGGCCAACATTCTTAAAACCGCAATTGCCGACTTAAAAATAGCCGGACTAACAAAAGGCAGAAAGATACAGCTACGGCGCGGCGCAGGCGCTTATATTTGCGGTGAAGAAAGCGCCATGCTTGAAAGTATTGAGGGGAGACGGGCCTATCCAAGACATAAACCACCCTTCCCTGCTCATGTGGGCCTTTTTGGCAAACCAACATTGATCAATAATGTGGAAACCCTTTATTGGCTTCCTGAAATTCTGGAAAAAGGGTCTGAGTGGTACCAAAGCGGCGGTCGTCATGGATCAAAAGGTTTCAGAACATTTTCTCTATCCGGTCATGTCAATAATCCCGGTGTCTATATCACTCCCGCAGGCATCACAGCGAAGGAACTCATCGACGAATTCGGCGGCGGCATGAAAGAGGGCCATACGTTTAAGGCCTATTTACCGGGCGGTGCTTCGGGTGGTGTTTTACCAGCCACGATGGCAGACATTCCGCTCGATTTTGGCACATTAGAAAAACACGGCTGTTTTATTGGCTCCGCTGCGGTCATCGTTCTGTCGGACCAAGACAACCTAAAAGATGTTGCACGAAATCTGATGCGATTTTTTGAAGACGAAAGCTGCGGACAATGCACCCCATGCCGTGTTGGTACTGAGAAAGCAGTTGAGTTAATGAAAGCCGAAAACTGGGATCATCCACTATTGAAAGAACTCAGCGACGTGATGCGAGATGCGTCTATTTGCGGATTGGGTCAAGCGGCACCGAACGGACTACTCTCGTTGATTAAACATTTCCCGGAGGAATTGGCATGACAAACTCCATTTCCTTTACTCTGAACGGCAAACAAATCACGGCGCAAGACGATCAGTCTATCTGGGATATCGCCAAGGAAAATGAAATCACCGTTCCGCATCTCTGCCACGCAGATCGCCCGGGTTTCGAAGCCGATGGAAATTGCCGTGCCTGCATGGTTGAAATTGAAGGTGAACGGGTTTTAGCTGCGAGCTGCGTTCGCACCCCAACCGAAGGGATGGTCGTCAACACAGCATCAACACGCGCAACCAAAGCACAGAATATGGTGGTTGAACTGCTCGCAGCAGATCAGCCGGATAGACCGGCAACCTATAATTCGGACAGCCACTTTTGGAAAATGGCTGATCTCAACAATGTCTCGGAAAGTCGGTTCCCTTCTCATTCAAAACCATGTGAAGACCTAAGCCATCCTGCAATGGCTGTTAATTTGGATGCCTGCATTCAATGTAACCTTTGCGTTCGGGCATGTCGCGATGTGCAGGTCAATGATGTGATTGGCATGGCTGGACGGGGTATCCATTCCAAGATCGTTTTTGATTTTGACGATCCTATGGGAAATAGCACCTGCGTGGCATGCGGGGAATGTGTACAAGTCTGTCCGACGGGTGCTTTGCTTGAAAAACCGATGTTGGACTCTCACGTGATTGACCGAAAGGTTGATAGTGTCTGCCCGTTCTGCGGTGTTGGTTGTCAGCTCACTTATAATATTCGCGATGACAAAATTGTATCGGTTGATGGTCGCGACGGACCTGCCAATCAGGAACGTCTTTGTGTTAAAGGGCGTTTCGGTTTTGACTACATCCATAATCCGCAACGTCTGACCAAACCTCTGATCCGTAAAGATGGCGTTTCGAAATCAAATGTTGCAGATCTCGACCCATCAAACCCTTACACCCATTTCCGTGAAGCAACCTGGGAAGAAGCGCTGGATGTTGCTGCAAACGGTTTACGACAAGTCAAATCGGAAAAAGGAGCTGGCGGTCTTGCAGGTTTTGGGTCCGCCAAGGGATCGAACGAAGAAGCGTATCTGTTTCAAAAACTCATTCGAACAGGCTTTGGGACAAATAACGTCGATCATTGCACACGCCTGTGCCATGCATCTTCTGTTGCCGCGTTGTTAGAGACCGTGGGATCAGGGGCAGTTTCAGCCCCCTTTAATGAGGCGGAGAATTCCGATGTTATTATTGTCATCGGTTCCAATCCATCGGTTAATCACCCCGTCGCAGCAACTTTCTTCAAAAATGCGGTAAAGCGTGGCACAAAACTGATCATCATAGATCCGCGGGGTCAGTCTCTATCCCGGCATGCAACATATTTGCTACAGGAAAAACCTGGCTCAGACGTCGCGCTTCTTAATTCGATCATGCATGTAATCGATAAAGAAGGTTTGACCAACAAAGACTATATTGAAAATTACACGGAAGATTACGACGCTCTTAAAAGCCACCTGACCGAATTTTCTCCTGAAGCGATGGAGACTAAAACAGGGATCGACCCAAATACAATTCATGAGGTTGCCCGCCTTTACGCGACAGCAAAATCAGCGATTATTTTCTGGGGCATGGGTGTCAGTCAACATGTTCATGGAACGGATAATGCACGGTGCCTGATCTCACTTTCACTCATGACTGGTCAGGTTGGAAGGCCCGGTACAGGCCTTCATCCACTACGCGGTCAGAATAACGTGCAAGGGGCCTCAGATGTGGCTCTGATCCCCATGTTCTATCCTGACTATCAATCTGTGGAAGACCCGGAAGTGAGAAGTCGGTTTGAGAAACTGTGGGATGCCGAACTGGATCCAAACAAAGGTCTGACCGTTGTGGAAATCACCGAAGCGGTTCATAAAGGTGATATTCGCGGCATGTACATTATGGGCGAGAACCCGGCGATGTCGGATCCAAATGTGACCCATGCACGTGAAGCCTTCTCCATGCTGGATATGCTGGTGGTGCAGGATCTATTTTTAACAGAAACAGCCGCCTATGCTGACGTTGTTTTGCCGGCCTCCGCTTGGCCAGAAAAAGATGGAACTGTGACAAATACCAATCGTCAGGTGCAAATGGGCCGCGCAGCGGTGCCTCTGCCTGGTGATGCCAAGCAGGATATCTGGATCATTCAAGAGATGGCTAAACGACTGGGACTGAACTGGAATTACACCCACCCAAGCGAAGTTTTTACTGAGCTCACAGAAGTGATGAACAGTATCAAGGGTATGAGCTGGGAAAGGCTTCAGACAGAAGACGCAATCACCTATCCATGTGCGACGCCAGACGATCTGGGTAAATCCATTATCTTTGATGAAGGTTTCCCGACACAATCGGGGCGCGGCAAATTTGTGCCTGCCAGCCTGATCTCTCCTGACGAAATCCCCGACAAGAACTATCCGACGGTTCTGACCACAGGCCGAATATTGGAACATTGGCATACTGGATCCATGACGCGCAGGTCAGAAGTACTGGATGCGGTTGAGCCAGAACCCATTGTCCATATGCCGCCTGCCATGCTTGAAGATCTTGATATTCAAGCAGGTGATCTTGTTACAGTGCGATCACGGCGCGGCAGCATCAATATCCGTGCACGATCTGATGGCGCTATCCAAAAAGGTATGATTTTTATTCCTTTCTGTTTCGCCGAAGCCGCCGCGAATGTTTTAACCAACGATGCTCTTGATCCATTTGGCAAAATAGCGGAAGTCAAATACTGTGCTGTTCAGGTAGAAAAAGCGCAAGCAGCAGGAGCTGCATAACTTCAAAGAATGAACGGTACTGAGTTGAAAAAAATAGGGATCTTGCAAACAGGCCTCCTTGGTGGAGGTTTGGGTGAAAAACATGGTGAATATCCAGAAATGTTTCAGAACATGCTGGGTCCTGATTTATTCACCTATAAGACTTATCCAATTGTGAATAATATCTTTCCGGAAAACCTCTTGGAATGTGACGGATGGATCATCACAGGATCTAAACACGGAGCCTATGAAGATCATAATTGGATTGCTCCGTTAGAAGATTTCATTCGAAGCTTATTTTCTGCTAATCGACCGACTGTAGGCATCTGTTTTGGCCATCAGATCATGGCACAAGCCATGGGTGGCACCGTTGAAAAATACACAGAAGGTTGGGCTGTCGGTATGCAGGAATATATAGATGTTCCTTCAGGCGAAACTATTCGATTAAGGGCGTTTCATCAGGATCAAGTGACCATAGCCCCCGAAGGCACGGAGACAATTCTCACCTCAAATTTTTGCAGATATGCCGGCTTGAAATATTCGGATACATTTCAATCTCTTCAACCTCATCCCGAACATTTGGAAGCGTTTAGTGTCGACCTCATCAAGGATCGGCGGGGTAACTTGCTTTCATTTGATGTAGCCGATAAAGCACTTTCAGAAAGAAAGCTTCCAAATAATCACGAAAAAATTGCGTTGTGGATCACAGAAATACTCTCCTGAACCCGATCCTCTGAAGCCTTATTTTGAGGGTGCTGTCTGGCGCTGTTCCCGGTAAAAAGTATATATACCGGTGACAACAACAATAGCGCTTCCGACAATGGTCCAAAAATCGGGGATATCGCCAAAAACAACGATGCCCAGCAAGATCGACCAAAGCAAAATTGTGTAGCGGAAAGGAGAAACAAACCCGATCTCACCTGTCCTCATGGCAGAAACACTGAGAACATAACCAAAGATCACGAACAAAGAGGCTGCAAAGAGCAGGGATGTATTTCCAACGTCAAGCGGTGTCCAATTTGTAAAAGGCAACAGAAGACCTGTTGTCAACATGATCGCCCCTGACGACAATAAAGATACAAAAGACGAATGAATTTTGGCTGAAATTCTCCGTGTCGTTAAATCTCGCAACACAAGTAAAGCGACAGCTGCAATAGCATAGAAAGAATAGGAGTTAAATCCATCAGATCCGGGCCGAACAATAATCATTACTGCTGAGAACCCGATTAAAACGGCCAAATATCGACGCCACCCGACCGGCTCTCTCAGGAAAATTGCCCCACCGAGTGTTACAGCTAGAGGCATGGACTGCAATATCGCCGTTGCATTGGCGAGTGGCATATTAAAGATCGCTGTCAGAAACAGAAACGATCCCAATATTTCACCAACTACCCGAAAGAAGATGAGCATTCTGTCCTTTTTGGGGACTTCAATAAATAAAGCCTTCTTATGCCAGGCAAACCCGCCCAATAGGATCGTTGTAAAAATTGATCGAACAAACATTGCCTGTACAAGGCTGAAATGCTCGGACGCGAGTTTCATCAAGGCGTCATTAATACCAAAGGCCGCCATACAGACGGCCATGAAAAACGCACCTCGTACATTATCTGACATATTCTTTATCATGGCCTATTACTCGGTGAGAATTCATAGAAGTACAAATGAATTTTTCTAATGCGCGACATTTGACAACTGGCCGCATTTTTTCTTAGGATCACTTTTTCTGCTAACTCTTGGTACCCCTCATGCCTTTATCAACGATCGCCTTTGATGCGGATGATACTCTTTGGGAAAATGAACACATTTTCCATCTGACGGAACAGCGGTTCCGGGATTTACTGACCGATCATACGGACGTTGAGAAACTGTCGGATAATCTTCTGGCGATGGAGAGGAAGAACCTTAGTTACTATGGCTATGGCATAAAAGGGTTTACCTTATCCATGGTGGAAACAGCAATTGAGGCTACCGGTGGTCAGGTTCCAGCCACTATCATTCAGGAAATACTGAATGCGGGGCGGGAGATGCAGGAACATCCTGTTGATCCTCTCCCCCATGTGCAAAATATTCTGAAGGAATTGAAGGGCCAGTTCAGGTTGTTGTTGATCACTAAAGGGGATCTGTTCGATCAGGAAAGAAAGCTGGCACAATCGGGACTTGGCGATTTTTTTGATGCAATTGAAATTGTCAGCGAAAAAACGACCGAGACCTATCAACGAATATTTGAACAATATGGAGATGGGCCTGAAAGAAGCATGATGATTGGTAATTCGCTCAAATCAGACGTGCTTCCCGCCATTAGCGCGGGCTCCTGGGGTGTTTATATTCCCTACGCATTAACCTGGGCGAACGAACTGGCAGAGCATCCGGAAGATCACCCAAAATTCAAACAGCTCCCCCATATAGGTGAGCTGCCTGATCTCATAAAATCCATTTCACAGTAGATTATCGGCTCGCAGTTACTTCAATTTCAATTTTCATCGCAGGATCGATCAACCCCGCTTCAATCATCATTGCAGCAGGTTTAGCAACACCAAATGCCTCCCGCAATGCCGGCCAGCAAGCTTTGAAATCATTTCGGTTCGGTAGCACGTAGTTTACGCGCACCACCTTATCCAGGGACGAGCCTGCTTCTTCTAGCGCCATTTTTATGTTTTGAAGGCAAAGCGCGACTTGCTCTTCAACACTCGCCGGAACTGTCATGTTGGAATAGTCCGTACCAGTTGTTCCGGAAACAAACACATAGTGGTCATCTACAACGGCTCTGGAATATCCGATTTCTTCTTCAAAGGTAGAGCCTGAGGAAATATGTTTAACCATTCCTGATCCTTGTTTGAGAATAAAGAAGGTTAGAAATACAGCTATCGGACCGGGCGTCAATAACTGTTGATATGGCGGCTAGAATTAACCGCCATATCCAGAATACCTGAATTAATATCAGGATTTACGGATCATGTTGATAATACCAGAGAAATCAGCCGCATTCCCTTCACCAGAGACATAACTCTCGTAAAGCTTTGTTGCCGCTTCTCCCAATGCTGTTGATGCATCAAACCCATCAGCAGCTTCCTGAGACAGGTTCAAATCTTTGAGCATATTCTGTGCAGAGAATCCCGGCTGATAATCGTTATTGGCAGGCGACGTTGGAACCGGACCCGGCACTGGGCAATAGCTTGTCAAAGACCAGCACTGACCAGAGGCCGTTGAGGCAATATCAAACAAAGTCTGATGATCCAATCCCAGCTTTTCGCCAAGAACAAAAGCTTCGGACACTGCAATCATGGAAATACCAAGGATCATGTTGTTGCAGATTTTTGCCGCCTGACCATTTCCAGAGGCACCGGTATGAACAATATTTTTGCCCATAACCTCCAACACCGGTTTGGCCGCTTCAAACGCACCTGCACCGCCACCAACCATGAATGTTAGTGTTCCTCCAGATGCTCCGCCAACACCGCCGCTTACCGGGGCGTCAACCATCATCATTCCAGCAGCAACCGCTGTTTCGGCAACTTCTCTAGCTGTTGCGACATCAATGGTGGAACAATCGATAAAGAGAGTGCCTTCATTGGCTGCTGCGATAACACCATTGTCGCCTAAATAAACACCGCGAACATGATCGCCCTTGGGGAGCATACTGATCACGATATTGACGTCTTTGGATGCATCAGTGGCGCTTGCCGCGGCTTCACCGCCAGCATCCACACATATTTTCACTGCGTCAGCGGAGAGATCAAATACTTTTACTGAATGACCTGCTTTTAATAGATTGAGGGCCATAGGGCCGCCCATATTTCCAACGCCGATAAATCCTACTTTTGCCATTTATTCCTCCTGCATATGCGAACGCCCCGGGTTACCGGGGCGCTGCTTCATGTCGAAAATTTTTATTTATGGGTCGGCATAACAAATTCGGCACCGGCCTTGATTGAATCGGGCCAACGAGATGTTACCGTCTTCACTTTGGTGTAGAAGCGAACCCCTTCCGCGCCATGTTGGTTGTGATCACCAAAGGCAGAGGCTTTCCAACCACCGAAGCTGTGGAATGCAAGCGGCACAGGAATTGGAACATTGACACCAACCATACCCACTTGAACATTGTTAGAGAAAGCACGAGCCGCATCACCGTTACGAGTGAAAATGGTGGTTCCGTTACCAAACTCATGATCATCCACCATTTTTATGGCGTCATTGAAGTCTGGTGCTCGGACAACGGATAGAACCGGACCAAAGATTTCTTCTTTGTAAATCCGCATGTCTGTTGTCACGTTATCAAACAGGCAACCGCCCATATAATACCCATTTTCATAACCTTGCAGCGTCAGATCGCGGCCATCGACAAGAAGGTTAGCGCCCTCTTCAACACCAAGATCAACATAGCCTTTTACTTTGGCCAAATGTTCTGCAGTGACCAATGGTCCCATATCACCATCAGCAGCACTTGGGCCAACTTTCAACGCACGCACACGAGGTGCCAGACGCTCGATCAGCTGATCACCAGCGTCCCCAACAGCAACGGCAACAGAAATTGCCATGCAACGTTCACCGGCTGAGCCATAACCGGCACCGATCAAAGCGTCAGCTGCTTTATCCATGTCTGCATCTGGCATAATAACCATGTGGTTTTTTGCGCCGCCCATGGCTTGAACACGTTTTCCGGCAGCTGCAGCGCGGGAATAAACATATCTGGCAATTGGAGTGGAGCCAACAAAGCTGATCGCTTTTACGCGTTCGTCATCAAGCAATGTATCAACAGCGACTTTATCACCATGAACAACGTTGAGAACACCTTTGGGCGCACCAGCTTCGTGCAGTAACTCTGCAAGACGAATTGGCAATGAAGGATCTTTTTCAGATGGCTTCAAAACAAAGGTATTACCACAGGCAATCGCAACAGCGAACATCCACATAGGGACCATAGCCGGGAAGTTGAACGGTGTGATACCGGCAACAACACCAAGCGGTTTGCGCATGGAATACATATCAATGCCGGAAGAGACGTTATCGGAGAATTCACCTTTCAACAGATGCGGAATGCCGCAGGCAAATTCAACAACTTCCAGACCACGAATAACAGAGCCTTTGGCGTCTGAATGAACTTTACCATGTTCACTGGACAGCAAAGCCGCCAATTCATCCAAGTTTTCTTCAATCAGTTGCTTGTATTTGAACATAACCCGCGCACGCGTGATCGGTGATGTCGCTGCCCAGGCAGGAAAGGCGGCTTCTGCATCTGCGATTGCATTGCCGACTTCGGCTTCTGTAGCAAGCGGAACTTCCGCGGACTGCTCACCTGTACTTGGGTTATAAACTGGGCCAAAGCGCCCAGACGTACCGGCGACATGCTGGCCACCAATATAATGTTTCAACTGAACTGTCATTCGTCTCGCTCCCGATTAAGAATTTCGTAGCCTGAACTTTACATGGGTAAAAATGCAAAGTAATTAGATAAGATTGCACAGACATTGTGCAGGAATACACATTAGGAGAAACTCAATGTTCGACTGGAATGATATTCGATTTTTCCTCGAACTCAGTCGCAAAGGACGCCTGACCGAAGTCGCTAAATCCCTTAAAGTGGATCATACCACTGTCAGCAGGCGTATTCTAGCCCTTGAAAAACAACTGGATGCCAAACTTTTTGAAAGCACACCTCGCGGGTATGTCCTGACCCAGGCGGGAGAGAGATTACTCCCGCAAGCCGAAGCGATGGAAAGTGCATCATCGGCTATTGAAGATCATGTGGGTGGAGAAAACCGCAATCTAACGGGTATTGTTCGTTTGGGCGTTCCTGAAGGCTTTGGTAGCCAGTTTCTGTCCAAATCCATGCCCCTTTTTCATGAACTGCACCCTGAAATCGAATTGGAATTCGTGGCCAATGACCGTTTCGTCAGTCTTTCAAAAAGAGAAGCTGACCTTTCCATTACGCTTGAGCGACCACGCTCTGGCCGGCTGATATCTAAAAAGCTGACCGACTATACACTACGTTTGTACGCAAACCGCGATTATCTGAAAAACCACGCTCCCATTCAGTCCTTGGACGATCTGAATGATCACAACTTCATTTCTTATATTGAAGAGTTAGTGCCGGACCCACAGATGCTCTATCTGACAGAATTTGTCAGCAGCCCCAATGTAATTTTAAAAAGTTCCAGCATCGTATTTCAGTTTCAGGCAACCCTAAACGGGGCAGGAATCAGCATTATGCATTGCTTTGTTGCAGATGAATATCCGAAACTTGTTTGCCTGCTGCGTGACAAAATTGAAGTGAAGAGAACATTCTGGCTCAATACGCCGGAAGATATACATGATCTTGCGCGAATTAAAGCTGTGACGCAATTTTTAACAAAACTGGTTGAAAACAAACAAAAAAAGCTACTGGGCATTCGCTAATTTCTTGACGGAACCGAAGGTCGAAGCGTAGCATTCGGTCATGACTTCAATTCATCTGCAACACCAATTCACACGAATTATGAGCCCGGCTCTCACCTGCTAGAGCTGGGGACATTAATTGCAGGCTATTTTCAACCCTCTCCAATAACGGAACCATGACGTTCCTAAAGAGGTATCAAAATGCCACTGATGAATACCAAACAAAGTTATGAAAACGAGACTCTCATGCCTCTTATAGACAAGCATGAAGTCATCTTCGCGATAACCGCTTTTTCCGAACCTTCCACATTACCGCGAATCCTTGAAAATTTTGCCCTTCGTAATCTTGTGCCTCATGAGATGAAAAGTGAAAAACAAGGGGAATATTTACACATATCCATCGCGGTTCATTCATTACCTGTAAAAGAGGCTAAGCACCTCAAGCTTAGAATGAAAAATATAATGCCGGTTCTTGCGGTCGAATTAAATATTACTGAATAAAGGCACTGCCATAAATAAATTAGCTTTTTGTTTAAGGTTTTATTTTAGCGTTTTTTGATATAACTTTAATATCGTGGGAAGAAGGAAGGAAAGAATGCTCCAAATCGCTGTCGAAAAGGTTTGTGATCTGATTATTAATTCACTCGCACTAAACGCAACAGTGGAGGAAGAAGGCGGTGATTTTTCCGAACTTCCTGACATTGACGATGAACTTGAATTTGCCCCTCCCCCAGAAGATGGTTATCTCGATCTGAAGCGTATCATTGATAAATTCAATGAAGAAGAACGCTTAAACCTTGTCGCCCTTGCCTGGGTTGGCCGGGGAACATTTTCCGTCGACGAATGGCAGGATGCACTGGAAGAGGCAACTAATCTGAATGCCGCGCACATTTCAGAATATCTCGTCAATATGGCTCAGCTTGGAGATTATCTAGAAGAAGGTTTGGCTGAACTTGGATATTCATCTGAAGGGTTTGAGACGGGAATCCGATAGCGCAACTAGCTTAGGCCCAGCATCTTACGAGCGTCTGCAAGGTCTTCAGGACGGTTAATGTTGAAAAACGGGTCCCCTTCCTCATCTGACCAACGAACACTGGTTAAATTATATCTTTCCGCGAATATCAAAATCTTTCGAAGTCCTTCGTCTTGAAGGGCAGCTTTAAGTTCTGTTGCGAGAGCCAACGGCCAAAGAGCCACGACAGGATGTATCCTTTCTTTGGAATACGCCATAACAATAGATTTCTCACTTGAAGCCAAACCACTCTTCAGGCGGTCAACTAAATCCAGAGGAATGAATGGCGCGTCGGCCGGAATACTCAGCATATGCGTTGCTTTCGAGCCCTGCTCAATAAAATAATCAAGACCCGTCAATATTCCGGCAAGTGGTCCATGATGCCCTTCAATCGTATCGGCGCGAACAGGATAGGCCGTCTGGCGCATTGGCGCATTACAGCTTATCAAAATCTCGCTGACCTGTGGCTTCACACGTTCAATGACATGATCTAGCAAGCTTTTGCCGCCCATTTCCTCTAGAAATTTTGCGCCGCCGCCCATTCGGCGAGATAGTCCACCGGCCAAAATCAAGCAGGGAGTTGCCGTATCCTGTATCATTAGCTGGATTTCCTTTGATGTTTCTTGTCTTCATCTGGTATCTGTGCAGGGTCCGCATTATAGATCAAGCGTTCAGCCCCCGACAGACAGATGAACCGCTTTCCTTTGGCGCGCCCGATTAAGGTCAGCCCGGCCTCGCGCGCAAGATCAACTCCCCAGGCTGTAAATCCACTGCGGGAGATCAAAATAGGGATTTGCATTTGCACAGTTTTTACAACCATTTCAGAGGTCAAACGGCCTGTTGTATAGAAAATTTTATCCGATGCCTCGATCTCATGGCGCCACATATACCCGGCTATTTTATCAATCGCATTATGCCGCCCTACATCTTCCATATAAATGAGAGGTTTTTCCTCATGACACAAGACACATCCGTGAATGGCCCCGGCTTCAAGATAAAGAGAAGGCTGCTGATTTATTTTTTTTGAAAGCGCATAGATCCAGGATGTTTTTAAACGCGCATCGGGATTGAGATGGGTATCATCAAACTTTTCCATCAAATCGCCAAAAGCTGTCCCTTGTGCACATCCGGATGTTTGGGTCTTTTTCTTCAGTTTTTCTTCAAAATTTGTTTTACGGGCGGTTCGGACAACGACAACGCCAAGATCCTTGTCAAAATCAACGCCTTCAATAACATCGTCAACCTGAAGCATATTTTGATTAAGCAAATAGCCAATTGCCAGATATTCAGGATAATCCCCAATCGTCATCATCGTAACAATTTCCTGAGAATTCAGAAACAGGGTAAGCGGTTTTTCGACAACCACGGATATCTCGGTCAGATTGCCAAACTGATCTTTTCCAGTGACTTTTTCACTTAAATCCGGCGACGTTGGATCAGGCGTAATTTCAAACTCGTTCATTTGTCCACTATTGCCCTTGAGTATGTTCCTGTAAAGAAGCAACAATCAATTGATGACAGATAGCACAATATCGATATTGTGCTGTTCATATAGATCAGCCTCAGACAAGGATTGAGAATGCTTGAAGACCGGAAAACACTATGTGCCGAGATTACAAAACTCGCGATCTTGGCAGGAGATGAAATCCTCAAAATTTACAATAGTGATTTTGATGTGAACACAAAGGATGATTCATCACCGGTTACTGAAGCCGATGTTGCTGCAGAGAAGATAATTCTGTCTGGTCTTTCAAGATTGACACCAGAAATTCCAGTTTTGGCGGAAGAAAGTGCTGCTGCGGGGCAGATCCCAGATTTGTCGGGGGGTGTTTTCTGGCTCGTTGATCCGCTAGACGGGACAAAAGAGTTTGTCCACAAGCGTGGTGAATTCACTGTCAATATTGCCTTGATTGAGCATGGAAAACCAACAATGGGGGTTATTCATGTTCCGGCAAAAGACACGACTTATTATGCTTCCGGTGCAAATGATGTGTGGATGGTTGAAAATAACAACAAACCGAAACAGATCGCAACAAGAGAAGTTCCCGCTGAAGGTCTAACGGTTGTCGCAAGCCGCTCCCACCGGACACCAGAAACCGACGACTATATATCTAAATTTAAGGTCGCCGACCTTATCTCTGCGGGATCATCCCTGAAATTGTGCCTGGTTGCTGAAGGCAAGGCGGACCTTTACCCCCGTCTTGGACGCACCATGGAGTGGGATATAGGTGCGGGACAAGCGATATTGGAAGCTGCCGGCGGTATCGTCGAAAAACTTGACGGCACGACACTTAACTACGGCAAATCCGGACACGACAATCCATACTTTGTCGCAAAAGGACGCCCCTAATTTTTGATCAATAGCTGCTTCAGGAATTTTCCTGTTGCAGCTATTGCAAGTATTTCTGAACCCAGATTTTTGCTTCTTTTTCGCGAATACTGGCAATCTCTCGCCAAAAACCATCAGCCAAATCTTTATTTTCGCGAACCAGTTTTTTACTGAGCATCACATAATAATGCTTAATCACCAGAGGTGGTTTAACCAATTCAATACTCGGAAATACGCCGCTGGAGACAAGGGCCTCGCCCGCAGTTGTTTGAACAGCAGCAACGTCGACTTTTCGGGAAACCAACATTTCAAAAACCATTGCAGTATCATCAAGTTCCATCAAATTCAGACCTCGCTTTTTCAGGTCTCTGACAATTGAGTATCCTCGCGGCGCCCCAACCTGCCCTTCAATACCGGTAAAATTTTGACCATCCCAATTTGGAGACGATCCTTTTCGTCTGAAAAAAGAATAGGAACTGGTTGTAATGCGTCGCGACGGATCAACTTGGTCGCCAGTCATAGGATATGCCGCAAT
>PJEL010003082.1_pt1 | contig 14578 bp, 37 predicted proteins | sample 1853271 | NCBI WGS metagenome assembly PJEL01 (sample SAMN08108733, study PRJNA415343) | Invertebrate metagenome, whole genome shotgun sequencing project. | host: Globobulimina | place: Sweden: Gullmar Fjord | collected 2015-08 | reverse complement strand
TTTGAATTTCCAAACCAAAAAACATTATCATACCCCCCGGTATGTGTCATTTAATGGCTTAAAATGTGTCTATGTGTTTGGTTCTAGCTAATTTCTCTATTTATTATACGTGCTATTAGCCCTCTGCGCATTATTCTGTCATTGCGCCTTTCTGCATAATATATACTATCTCGTTGTGTGCTTTTTTCTCTAGTAAGGTCTCTCTTTTGTTCCTTTAGGTCTGCCACTGTTGTTTCTTTGGCTTTAATCTCCCTGTCTAGCTTAGTTGCTAACTCTTTAATAGCCTCGCTTGTTGTATAGACTGTGTATCTATCAGAATAACCAGAGTAGTGGACACTATCTCCTTCTTTCATAGCTTTCTTGATGTCTCTTAGAGAATCATACTCTTCGATTGAAATTGTTACTGTTCCTTTCATAATTCTATTTTAACTGTTGTTTAAATCTTATTTCTCCGTCTATATCTGCCTCTAAATAGTGTGATATATCAACCCACCTGCCATTCTTCCTGTCTAGTATGTTCATTTGGCTCAGTGGTATGTTGTTAGTTATTTCGTCCAATAGCGCCTCAAGCTCATCGCAACTGTCTTCGATGTATTCAGCCCACATATCTGGGTATATTTCGTGTTCGCATATTAATATAAACCTCTCTAGTGTGTTATGTGGTGGCTTCACTGGTTTGTAAACTATTTCTTCTTCTTTCATAATTCTATTTTAACTGTTGTTTAAGTTGTTCTACTCTCGCTTTATACATTCTTACTACTCTGTTTAGTCTGTTTATTTCGTGGTTGCAGTTTTCCTGTAGGTTATTGTATTTTCTCCAGATCCTTATTAGGGTTATCATTAGTACTATTATTGCTAGTAAGAATAATGTTGCTGCGATTTTCATTTGCTTGCCTCTAGTTTGAATATGTGTACCAAGATTACTAGCGAATATGTTAACCCGTTTCTGTCTACTGTAAAGCCGTGTGTATTCACTATGTAGTCTTTCCTTAGTTTGTTTAATGCTTCTGCGCAGCTTTCTTCTGAGCCTCTTATTATTTTAAATTCATCGTACATCATTGTTTTATCTATTAGTGGTTATTGTTCTGATTTAATATTTCTTTACAAAGTTCCTTTGGTATAATAGACCTTTGATAGTTGTCTCTCTGCCCCTGTACCCCCGTTTTACTTCCTCTTGGCGCTGGTTCGTGGTGGCAGTTCTTGTTGTTGTTATAGCACATACCTTTAGGTTCCCACCCATTTATATGTAGCCTCTTGGGTTTTCGATGTAGTAAATGCAATTAAAGTGTTTAATTAATATTAAAGTATTTAAAATTAGCCTGTCACTTTTAGCCGCAAAGTCTGTTTTCGGAGTCCCCATGTCTCTATGGTGGCTTATGGCGGCTATTGAGTAGGTTGTACATGGTGGACTAGCCCAAATAATATCTGGCCTAAATGGGATGTCTTCAGAAGCAAGAAATTCAATATCTTTCACTAAGTCTATTCCTGGAAATCCTACAATATCAACAGAAAAGACTTGATAGCCTAGCTTTTCGGCTTCCTCGCCAATAGACCTACTCCCTGCGAATAATTCTAAAACTCTCATTGTTTCCAAATTTTCATGATCTTCTCAAATCCTCTGCTTCCAAAATAAAACGATATAACAGCACCGATGATAAACTTCCAGTGCTGTACCCAATGTGCTGGGACATCAAATCCTATTGCGTTAATAGAGTCTAATGCTGTGAATAGAAAAATACAGATAATGCAAAAGGCTGCTATTATTGGCCTTACGTTTTTGGATAATTTGTTATCTTTTGTGTCGTTTTTGTTGTTCATTGTTCTTCTTTAAGTGTCTCTAATATATGTTTCGTATATAAAAACATCATACTCCTAACCACATCATTACAAAGCCAACTATGGCTATTGTTATACCTCATCCATTTCCCAATTTCAACATCAGAATTTTCTATTTCTTTACTCATTGTTCTTTGTCTTTAAGTATTAAATCTTTATGCTTTTCTAATATCTCAGATACCATCCATTCTGCTGAATTTATCTCTGGCCAATAGTATTTGCATGTCCTTTTTTTGCCTAAAAATTTAAACTCTGATTCACAATTTTCTAAGGCTTCAATCAATTCTTTCTTATCCTCTTTGAACTTCTCAATAGCTTTATTTACTTGCTGTTCTGCGAATGCTGATGCAAATTCCTGTAGTGATAGCCAACTATTATTTTTTTCTGAAACAATCACTTCTCCGTTTCTGATTCGATAATCATTAGATTTAATCCACTTTTCAGCTTCTTCTGTGTACTTGTTCATTGTTCTAAAATGTTTAAGTTAAAATACTGATGTTCTGCGCAATTTTTAACATTCTCTCTCCATGTTGACTGCTCCACCTTGCTAAGTGAAGAATAACTGACATCACAAACAGATTCAAACCATTTTTTATAAGGATACGGCTTACCGCCACTAATATCATCCCAGTTTTTAATTACTTGCGCTAAATCATCCCTGTTCATTCTATTCCATTTAATTTATTAAACTCTCTAAATAATCCTCTACCCTCTCTAGTTGAAATGCTTGAGGTATTCCATAAGTGCCTTTTGATTTTAGCCGCTGTCGTCTCATTCCCTCTTTTACTCCTGCATTAAAAATGTCTTCTAATAATGGTAGCATGTTTTCTGTAAATATTTCTGCTTCGCCTACTGTGAATCTTTCGTCACATCCTGGACTCGTATTAGTCGCCTTTTCTTTTGGTTGAAATTCCCCCCAGAGTGTTATCTCTGTTCCTTCTATTTTAATTGTTCTGCTTTCCATGTTTTTCTTTTAAAAAGGTGCGTTTCCCAACGTGCCTAAGTTTTTAGTATGGCCTATGTGACCAAAGTTTTTAATCAAATTTAAGTTGTGTTAAACCCTTAGCAAATTCATGATTTAGGTCGTCTATTTTAAAAGACCCATACCTCTTGTTTTCTTTAATCTGTTTTTTTAATATCTCAACATAACACTTAGCGGAACAAGCGTGATGTTGCTCGTGGCTTTCAATGCTGTCGTTCCCCCAATCAGAATGTCCCGAACTAAACTCGTGCCAGCTTTTAGGGAGTCTGTAATATTGATCTACCTCTTGTATATTGTGTGTATCCCCGCAGTGGTCGCATACATACTGATATACTGCGTCTCGGACTACTGTTATTTTCTTGGTTTTATAGCTCATAATTCTCCTAATTCTTTTTTAATTTCATCTATCCTGTTTTGTAGCATTTCTATAGCGTTATCACTTAATGATAATTCTTCTGTTAGCCTCTCAATCTTTTCCTGTCTGGTTTCTTCGATAACCTCTTCCATGTCGTTTATAGCGTTAGGGTTAAGGCTCATAAATACCGCTTCCCACGGTTTTTTGCTGTCAAGTTCCATAATTTTTAATTAATGTCTTTTCTGTTCTTTGGTGGTGGTATAAATTGCATTTCTGTCGTGATATACATTGCTAATTCTCCGTCTTTTAAAAATTCCTCTTTGCTTCTTACTACCGAAAAATGTAGCTGGTATACTACCCCGTCTTTTATTACTTCCTTCATTAATACAGAAGTTTTGCTTACTGAGTCCTCTTGTTCCTCTAGGCTGTCAATTAACTCGTTTATGTCGTCATTGTTTAGGTTGTGCATTACTTATTAAATTTTACAATGTTATAAATCGTCTGATATGATATACCCCACTTTTCGCTCATTTTCTTGATTAATAGTGGTCTCTCATTCCTTCTTAGCTTGTGGTAGTAGTGCTTGCCCTTTTTTAGTTCTTCCCATTCTGAGGTAAAGTCCTTTATACAGGCTGCTATTATTTTGCTTAGTTTTGATGCTGATAATTTGCTAGTTTCAATAGCTTTTTTGATTATCTTATTTTCATTTTCTGTTCTTTGCCTCATTTTTGAATATGAAGCAATTAATTTTTTACCGTCTTCTTCGCTCATCTTGCCCATGATTGATTCGTTGATTTTATTCCAGGCTTTTATTAATTCGTCTCGTTGACCCATAATCTATTTTTTTCTAAAGTCATCACCTATTAAATATTAAATTATATTCCTCTGTTGCTTCTTTGTAGTCTTTTTTTATTTCGGCTATCTCATCCCTGTAAATAGCTGCTTTTTCGTAATCTTCATTCTCAATACAGGCGGCAATTATCATTTTACACCACTTGATATACTCTTTTCTGTAGAGCTTTTTGGTCTCGTCAATATCTACCCCGCCATCGGCTTTAAAATCCTTAGAAATAATCTCTGATTTGTTCATCGTTCTTTATTAATTTGTCGTAAAATTCTAATATTACTCGCTCATAAGCCTTTGCCTTTGTTTCTGATTTCACTAAATTAGGATCTAGGTTTGAATAGTTCCTATCTGCCATGTGATTTAAAACGTCTCTTTTAGCTCTCATTTCGTCTTCTTTGGTCAAATTAGCGTCTACAAATCCTTTCTTGTTCCAATAGTTATAAACGGGCCAATTAAGCCACAAACGATTCTTGTCGCCTGTGGCTTTGTATCGGTTAAATGATGCAGCAATGCTTTCTAAAAACTCTTTCCTGGAATCTTCTCCAGCTGGAAGAGACTTTTGTTCTCTGGATTGTACCTGCAACAATTCTTTGCCTTTAATTTTTATGTATTCCCGGATAACCGATAAGAAAAATTCAGAAGAAAATACACCGTAATGTGATGTAACCGTAAATCGTCCTATTAAGTACATTTCAAATGCCTCGTTTATGTTAGCGGCTGTAATATGACCAAAATGAGATCCTAAAAGCTTTATAAATCGCAATTTCTGAACCTCTGGCGGTGTTTCTCTTATCCCTAAATCTTGACAAATTAGGTCTATTGTGCTGGATAATTCTTCTATTGCTTTCATTTCAGTCCTAAATGTATCTTTTCTGCGCTGGTCATTGTTTCTAGTGTAAGTGGTTTTTTAACTGTTACTAAGTTGCCAGCTTGCTTGTCTTTTCTCATCCAACTGCGTGCCGTTGCTATCCAATCTTTTCTTTTTTCTCCTTTTGATGCCGACCAGTCTTTTATTGCTCCATGATAATACCATAAATTAGTACTTAATTTTTCTGCGTCTTCAAGCCTCTTTCTAAATTTTTCGTAGTCGTAATATTCTGAATCTACAAATAAACACCCCTTAATGTTTTTTTCATTTTTAATCCATTTTTTTAAATGCTTTTTTATAAGTGGGCTATACTCTTTTATTAGTTTAATAGTTTCTAAGTTTAATAGTTTATATAAGGTATCACCACCGTTATCAGTACTTGCACCACTACTTATATCAGTACCCTTATCAGTACCTTTATCACATCTGATAATAGTTACTTTAGAGCCAATAATAGGATTGTGTGATGGTTTATAGACGATGTATTTCTTATTATGAAGATCTTTTAAGAGTTTAGTATAGGTGTTGGCGTTGCCAATTTTTGCCAATTTCATAACATCCGTCCTGTTGATAGATAGTTCTTTTGCAAAATGTGCGTTATTCCAAATCATAAATAATGCGTTATACAGGGCGATGTGAGTGTGCCTCAAATCATCCTCTGCCATCCTATTGTTGACGGCGACATGGTGTTTTATATAATTAACACCCTTAGCCATTAAAGTAAGCATCCTCAAAATACTGAGCTATAACATCAAACCTTTCTGTCATTGACGCCACCCTAAGCACTGTTGCTATTTCCCTTAAATCAACCGTGTTTAAATCTTTGTCGGATAACACTCTACTAAGGATAGATTTAAATTTTTCGTCTTCTGGATGAATATCCATCATAAAGTACATACATCCTATGACAGTATTTCTCATATTTGCGTTTACTTTCATATTATTTATTAGCTAAAATAAAACTCCCCCAGAAGTGTAGCCACTCGCAGAGGCGTCCGCTAATGAGGGAAGTTTCTTGTGAAATATTTTGAGATTGCGAGTCATTTCCCTACAAAGTTAATCAAAGATATTACAGTATACAAATTAGTTTTCAACATTATTTTTTGTTTATAATTGGTAATTGTATTAATCCCAGCGCATCACCTCTAGGTGTGGGAAATGTAGACCCTGTGCACCACCTCCACCCTCTTTTAGTCTTCGTCCAATAACCACCCATACTAGCTTTAGCTTGTGTGCCAATTGGGTATTCACTCCAATCTCTATCTTTTTTTATCCATTTTTCTGCTTTCATTTTTTAACCTTTATTGATTCCTCGTATTCTTCTATAAGTTCGTTTTTAGCCTCTTCTGCGGCTTGCCAGTCGTCTATAGGTGCGAATCTTGACGAGCAATACCATCTTTCCCCACCAAAAGGGCTTAAATTTCTACCACAGTATTGACACCCAATGCCGCCCAATGTTTGAGAGGTGAAGCCAACACCTATGCTTTGTGTACAACATCTTTTGGTATTACAAACTTGGTATGTGTTGCCGTAGCTGATAAGCTTAATTATTTGGCCTGAATCGTCTATACAAACTACTTTTTGTCCTATTTCAAATGCCATAATATTTTAATTTATGTGTTTCCATGTTTTCTTATTTACAATTCGGCTAACCCTACTTTGGTTTACCCCAAACAACTTAGATATGCGTTCTTGTGTAAGGCCCTCTTTGTATAGTTGCCTTATTTTTATAATATTTACAGGTCCTAGTTTTGAATTGTGTTTAAGCAACCCTTTTGCTTGTCTGTTCTTAGAGACCATATCTTTTATATTATCAGCCTGAGTCCCTGCCATTAAGTGTTTTGGGTTACAGCATTTGGGGTTGTCACACCTATGCAAGATAAATGGATTTTCTGCGCTTATTTCTGAAACATATTTTTCATAAAGAACCCTATGTAGTCTAGCCCCTTTGCCCTTATATTGGACTATTATATATCCTGAATCATTACACTTATGGGAAACACATTCCCAGCAACCAACTTTAGACACCTTTATAATTATTGGCTTTGTGTTTATGCCACTCCTATTGCCTATATTTATTTCAAACATAAAATATTAAATTAAAAAACCCCACCGTCTTAGCCGCTAGGGAGCATGACACTAATCCGATGAGGTAAATTAAAAATATCTTGTAGTCGCTCCCTAGCAACGATATACAAATATACAAAATATTCTCTAATAGTGTCATTATTTTTTAATTTTCCATAAATGATTTTTAGCCCCGTATTGGCCTGTTCTAAATTCGTCTAGCTTAACTAGGTGTCCTTGATTGGTTAGCGTGTTTATGGCTCTGCGTATGCTTGTGATGGGGTAATTTTTGCCGTACTTCATTAGCCACTTTTGAACCTGGAAAGGAGTTAAACCATTTCCGTTGTAAAGAAACAATTTCAAAATCAGATCCGCTTGTGTTAAGGTTTTCTTTGTTGCCGTTTCCAGTCCTTGACCGGATAGGCTTGTTGTGTTATAATACGTCATTACAATCTCTTAATGTTTTTGCGTAATCAAAATGCTCGTTTAATAATAATTTTGCTTTATGTGCGCTCATTCCAAGTCTAAGCCCTAGATTTTCCATAGTGCAGAAATCGGCTTGCTTCCAGATAGCGTATGCGTTTTTGCTTGTCATGCTGTTAGATTTTCAGTATGGCACATTTTTTAATTCTTTTTGCCACGCCCTACTGAGTGCATACCAAAAATCCATTTCTTCGGCAGGGAATACAAAGGCCCCCGTTATTAACATCTCTGCCTCTCCTATCGCATATTCTTCAAATGGTATATTGTGAAATTCCTGCCTCTTCTTTTGAAAGCGAGTGTAACATCTTTTTTTTCTAAGGAATTTTTCCAGTCTTTCTGCTTGTTTTATATCTCTTTTCATATCCTATTACTATTATTTATCTGCCCTGCCATAGAGTCTAAAACCTTTCCATACGTAGAAAGCATTGTTTTAAATCCCTTTAGTTTCCCTTCGGCTTGCGCTTCTTCCATTCTTAATTCTTTGGCTATCGCTTTGCTTACTCGTTCTTGCTGTGTACCGTCTGCTACTAGATACTGTTCAGCTTCTTTAATTTTCCGCTGATGATAGGCAACTTTATGAGCTAACTCTAGTCCGCTGATTTCTTCTGCTAATCCGACACAATAAACCGATAATCTTTGTCTATTTGTTAGTAATTCGCTTGTCTCGCCTGTTAAAACGTCAAATGAATCGTACCAGTGGATGATATGTTGCGCTGTGTTCATTTTTTTAGTTGTAATTCTTGAAGACCAACCTCGTACCCTTGATTAAATCCTTCTTTTTCTATAGCCTCAAAAAACTTTCTGTATTTGGCAAATGTTTTCATACTATGGGCTAATGTGCCAGAATCAGGCTCTTCTGATGCCTTATCTGTTATTGCGGCCATTTCCGCTAGTCTGTCAATGAACTCTAGTTCTGTCATACGTGTGTATCTAATTTTTTCTGTATATCCTTTGCACTTGCACTATTGCCCTGATCTATCGGATCGTCTGGCAGTTGCCACTTTTCTAGTTCTTGCTTTACTATGCTAAATGATAATTGATCGTCAATCATTTCTATTGAATCTCTCATCTTATTGAAGGCTTTGCCCTGTAGTGTGGAATTAAACAACATATTATCAAGTTTTTCTCTGTCAAAATCGTAGTCCAAAGTTAGCTCATCTTCTCCATGTATACCCTCTTTATAAAGTCCGGTTAATTTTAGTACCACTCTAGATAAAGCTCTTTTTTCTGCCATTGCAACGGGGTATCTATCTGCCATTCCTTTTAGGTTGTCTGCGTTTGCTTCTCCGAATGTTTCCATTTTTAACAACTTATTCCCGTGTGGTTTCATGTCGTCCCTTACTAGTATTTCTCCGTAAGCTTGAATGACTGCGCTTTTGCCATTCACGTGTATCAAATTATAAGATACCTTAATCCCCCTTTTCGCCTGAATCTTCTCTATCCCTGTCCTGGTTATTATAGTTACCTTGTTGCCTTTGTAGGAGGTGGTAAATATATCTTCTTTGGTTAATCCGTTTTCTTTGTATAATCGGTTTAACGTTTCGCTTTTAGTTTCACTCATTTTAATAATCATTTTTCATTGTTTTTTTATATTCTAACATTGCAGCTTTAGCCATTCTGATGTGTAACTCAGACTTTTCTCTTGCTATAGGATCAACTACTCCTGTCATAGACTGCTCTACTAACACTTCGTGTTCATCTAAAAAATCTGCCATCGACTCAAGCAACATTTGTGTTATATTCTCATAATGTAAGCCCATGTAATATTTCTCGTTTCTCACAATATAGCCGTTTAAGCCGTTAAATTAGTTTTATGGTACAATACCACTATAAATACTTTAAAGTTCCTTATTTCGTATCTTATACGCCAAATCATCGAATCCTAGACGCTCTGCCCTTGCTGCTAATTCTTCACCAGATTGCCAACTAGCCAAATTCATAGCAGATTTATTGAGCTGGATTTCTATCCACTCCATGTCGGTATCAAAAATGGTAATCGTAATCATAAGACATTAATGACTCTCTGTAAGTGTTTGCATTTTCAATAGCCACCCTCAGGAGTTCAATTACTAAAGGCTTGTTATTTATTGTAATGCTTCTAGCTCTGGATAGTAAAGACTGCACCATGTTTAATGATAATCCGCTTGCCTCTGCTATTTTTATTTTATCATCTTTAGTTAGATTAGCGTTTAGTGCCATTGCTAACTGATTTGATAATACTTTTCCGTTTTCTAATTTCATATCTTTTTATTAACTGCGTCTATAAATAAGAACAAACCGTAATTTTTCTTCAAATGCCTGTTCAGTTGTTCAATGTTGTCAAACCCCAAGTAGTCAATCACTTTCTTGTTCGTCACTTTCAACATGTATGTTTTCCGTTTCATTTGCTACTAATTTTTTAAGGTCGTAATATATCGGCATGTCTAAAACCATCGCAGCACGTACTTCTTTATCTGCTCCTGGACTTTCGCCCTCTAAGCGTAAAAGACAATCACAAGCTGGCAACCATTCTAAATCTAGTGCTAGCCATTCTTTGTAAGGTCTTGGATGTGCCATGTGCTGAAAATGCGAATACAGCGGAACAAAGGGAACAAAGCCTAAGTCCAATAACTCGTTAGCCATGTCCATTTGACGTTTTACGTTTAGTGCTGTGTCTCCTATTGAATAAGCGGAGGCTATGTATACTCTCTTTTTCATAATATTGCTAATTGATTGCTTTTGCTAAACCTTTCTGATACTGCTTTTAAATTTTTTATAGCTTGTTTATAGTAGCTTTCCTTTAGTTCTATTCCTATTGCTTTTCTGCCCATTGATACAGGGCTGTATACTTCTGAACCCACGCCCATAAATGGAGTTAAAACCGTTTCACCGGGATTAGAATACAACTCTATAATCCTATCTATTACATCTAATTGTAGCGGGTGTACGTGCTTTTCATCATCCTCATCTTTTGACTCTTTATATTTAAGAACGTTGTCTATCCTGATGTCATCCCACACACTAGAGGCATACCGTTGCCAGATAATATGACTGAGTTTATTTGTTTTAGGATCTATGTGGTCCTTATATCTTTTGTTCAGATCCTCAAACGTTCCGTATTTATCTTTCATTGCTGGTAGTATTGGGGTTTCTCCAAAATAAGTATCTAATCCTAGCTCATGAGTGACGGGTACTTTATTTTCTCCATGCTTTTTGAATATCAAAACATAATCAGGCATAGCTGTAAAACACTCTGTAGAATCCTCTACTATAAATTTGTGCATTAATGACCGGACCATTGTTCTCATTCTAACCTTTAGGGGTTCTTTCCAAATGGTTATCTTATTCCGGTATCTAAAACCATGTTTCTCATGTAATCTAATTACCTCGTGTGGAAAGTCCCACAATCCACCCCCGTTTTTATGACTTATCACATCAGCTACATGCACCGCTGTAATTCTACCAGGCTTTGTTATTCTTGAAATTTCTTTTATTAGGTATTCGTAATGTTCTAAGAACTGGTCCTTATCTTCGCAGTTACTAAAATCATTATCAGAGCTGGAATAATTATAAAGCCCCGCAAATGGTGGAGAATATACTGATAAATCAATAGTGTCTTCTGGTATAGTTGGAAGCACATACATACAGTCGCTATTATAAATAGCATACTCTTCTGTTATTAGTTGTTCTTTAATCATAATATAAAGGCTGGTAATGTTACTTGTTTATTAAATTCTTTTTTATCGTCAACGTATACCGAGTTTACCGATGAATTAAGTTTACTGAATAGCTTATTTGCTTTGTCTGCTTTTGCCAATAGACCATCTAAAACCCTCTTTTGACCGTCCGAATATATTAGGTCCACTGTTACATCTTTGTCTTGTCCGAATCTCCAAAACCTGCGGATAGCCTGGTAATATTGTTCATATGAAAACGTAGGGAAGTACGTAGTATGATTGCAGTGCTGCCAATTAAGACCAAACGCTGTCATTTTTGCTTTAGTTATCAGTCGTTTAATCTCGCCACTAGCAAAGGCTACTAATATTTCTTCCTTTTTGTCAATGTTCATGGATCCTTTTATCTCATGTGCGGACCTGTCAATACTTCTCAAAGCGTCCCCCTCTGCATTCAAATTACACCAGTATACAGAGGTTTCTATATTCTCTGTTAGTTGTACGGCCTTTTCACATCGTGCTTGTATGGTCATTCTATTTTCAATTCTAACCTCTGGTAAGCTTCTGGCTATTTGGTTAAAAACTTGTATCTGACCATTTACTACCATATTTTCTTGATTCTTGATAGAGTGGTTTTTTACGAGTAGCTTTGGTAGTACGTGTTTAGAATCGTCAAACCCTAAGTCGCTGGGTTTGCGCATAGATATACTCCAGCTAGATACCCAATCAAAAAAAGCATCTGTAGCGTGTCCTTTTAATATCCATTTTGTACCAATGTGTTGAGGACTTATAGTGTTCTCGTTATTGGTAAAATACTTTGTAAGCATATCGGTATAACCCATATATCCAAGTGCCTCAGAGCTAGTCCCAAGCTCTATAAAATCATTCGGGCTAGGTGTGGCTGTAAATAAATATCTATACTTAACCCTTTTTAAGAATAAGGTAATGCTGTTTTTTAAAGCCCCTTTGAAGTTTTTAAGTATTGAACTTTCGTCAAGTATTACACATTCGAAGTCTTTACTATTAAAGTAGTGTAATCTCTCATAATTACATACTACAATATTAGAAGAAAATACCCCGTCTTTTGAATATTCTATATCCCCAATATTAAACTTCTCGGCTTCTTTTATAAACTGAAATGCAACGGCTAAAGGGGTAATAATTAATACCTTCTTATTGGTTTCTCTTACGTAGTTTTTTGCAACAGCTAGTTCTATTATAGTCTTACCTAGCCCAGTGTCCAGAAATACAGCACACCTACCCTTATTGATAGCATATTCTGTTACATGCTTCTGGAAGTCAAACATTTTGTCTACAGTAAAATTCTGCTTAATACCATAGTTTATGTTGCTGTGTCTTTTCTTTTCCAGGAATTTATCGTAGTTCATAATAATTTCAAATGTATTTCTTTTAACCAGGATTTTTTTAGTTCTGATGAGTGTGCTTTTTCGTGGCATGTTCTACATAGTGCCATAAGATTTTCTATCTTGTCTTTTAGTCCTTTTGGATCTCCGCCAGATTTTTTATTCTCTATGTGGTGGATGTCGACACTTGTTGTTCCGCAGACTTCGCAGGGAATCCAACTCGATATGTCGTAGCCGAAATGCTTATAATATATTTTCGTGTGTCTCTGCATATTACCACTTTATGTGGTTATCCCAACTACTAATATGCCGACCACATTCCGTTCTCCTTTCAACCGATTCAACAGTATATCCAAGCTTCCTTAATGCTGTAATCTGAGGCGTGTCGATCCATTTTTCACTTATTTGTGACCGTCCTTTTTTCGCCACCATTTTAATTCTCTTTAAAACATCCTGTAAAGAAAATGGGTCTTTTACTATTGCACTATCAGTGATCTTTCTTGCTTCTTCTGCTTTCATATTTTTTTCATTGAAGCCCCGAACCTTTTTAATTGTTCAGGGCTGTATGAGATGTAAGTAATTTATAATTAACCGTCACCGTAACCGTCACCGTCACCGTCACCGTCACCGTCACCGTAACCGTAACCGTAACCGTAACCGGAACCGTCACCGTAACCGGAACCGTAACCGTAACCGTAACCGGAACCGGAACCGTATGAGATTATTCCTTCCATGACGCTACGTTTTGAATTGATTGTTTTGCTGTTTCTGTCATACCTATAACCTCAATAGCCTCTGTTAGCGTAATGCTTGTAATTGGCATACCAAACTTGCAATTACTAGCATCATTAGTCCCCTCCATTGATAATTGAGATAAAGACGCTGCGCCGCTCCATTTCCAAATTCTAATAGAGTCTAACAATACAACTTCTTTGCCCTCTCTTGATTTTAGCCATCCACAATGAACGCCAGCTGAGTAGGTTCTTATCATGACATACTCTAAACCGTCTTTACTTTCGGCCTTTTGTGGTATTGATCCTTTTGGTACATAGGTGATACCGTCAATTACCATTTCCTCTACTTTTATTTTATTTGTCATAATTCTTTGTTTTCGTTCTAATTATGCCGTAAAGATACAAAACTATTTGATATAAACTACAAGAAAGTGAATTAATTTGTAGTATGGAATGATTCTAAATTACCTATTCAGCACCCGCCATGTAAGCAAGTCCATGTACGCTTTATTAGATATAGTATAGTACTTCTGACATTTTTTGCAATTCATCTGCCTGCGGATAGTACCCATTGCCGTTGTTGTTGATCGGTTAAGAATGACATTGGTAGATAAACATTCAGGGCATTGCCACTTCTCAGCATCTTCGTTTACTCTTGCATGCGCTCTGTGTGGTACATAATTATTAATTCTGTCGAATACCTTTTCTAAAATAACTACATCACCTTTACAATAATCAATCATTTTTTTCAATGCCTTTTCGTCTCCGTTCATGCAATCAACCCAAAGTTGAAAGCCTCCAGTATCTTTTTTACCCTCAAAGCCTAAGAATTTTGCGATATAGTCCAGCCTATTAGAATTAAAATTGAAGTTCGCTCTGGCTTGTTTTAAGGTGTCTATGGTTTGGTATTTTGGAAAGGTCGGTATATCATGAAATAAACATCGTGTCTTTATCCATTTCAAATCGAATCTATCTCCGTTGTGGCCGACTAGCTGATCGGCTTTGTTGGCTATTTTGATGAACTTTTTAAGTAGTCCTTTGTCAGATTGGCCTTTACCCCAATCTAGTGAATAGGTTTTATCCTCGCCAGCCCACTTGTAGCAGACACATATTATCTGTGGTTCCTGAACGATGTTGTGATAAGAGATGTTGATTTTCCATCCTGGACGCCAGAAATAACCAACAGCTGGCGAAGTTTCCAAATCGAAGTAGAGTCTTTTTAACGCCATAAATGCTTCCTGAATATTGCGTAAATAAATAACAATAAGAGAAAGACTAGTGTAAGTGCTGTAAGAATCTTCATAAAGCGATTATTTTTAACTGGCTTTATGGTTTGTGTATTTTTTATTATCTGTACCGTGTCTGGCTCTACCGTCTGCCAAACGAATA
>PJEL010003080.1_pt1 | contig 14583 bp, 13 predicted proteins | sample 1853271 | NCBI WGS metagenome assembly PJEL01 (sample SAMN08108733, study PRJNA415343) | Invertebrate metagenome, whole genome shotgun sequencing project. | host: Globobulimina | place: Sweden: Gullmar Fjord | collected 2015-08 | reverse complement strand
TGAGCTACTTGGATTAGAATAATCGCGATTACAGGAGTAAAATCCATCCCGCCAATTGGTGGAACAAGTCGCTCTAGCGGACCCAATATTGGATCTGTTACTCGATTTAGCAAGCGGACCAACGGGTTATGTGGATTCGGTCGTATCCAGGATATTACCGCGCGAACAATAACAGCATAAGTGAGCAAAGTTAGAATTCCATCGATAAGTGTAATGATTGTGTACATCGGGTCATTCATTTTTATTATGAAATAATCAAGTTTTGTTTTCGTGTTGAGAGTATCACAGTGATGAAGCGAGTTTTTTATGTCAGATTAATCCATTTTTGGTGAAATCGTAAAGTCCCAGTTCATCTCAATGGCTAACCAGTGGGGAAGAAGCATAATAGATCGACAAAAATTTAATCCCGATTTCTCGATTAAATCTTTTATTCGTGAAGAAAAATGATTCGTGACGGTGAGAATGGATTTGATAGATTCCGGATCATCTTCTTTTGATTCCGGATCGTAAAAGGGGTGGCAGGCGGTTGGATCGGAACTAACAAAATGCCTTCTACATATAAGGGGTCTCACAGCGTATGCACTACATTCGCCATCTACCAGCATAGGACAGTAGTTATGGGTATAAAAAAAATTTTGTTCAGGATCAAGGCTTTTGTGAAGACGATGCAGTCTTTTATTATCCCATTTATGCCATAGTTCGGTACGAATCCTCAACGCCTCGATTTGTTCTAGAGTAAATTCTTGATGAATATATTGTGTTAAGGCTCGGGCCTCCGCTATATTCGTCAAAATGTGCTGTCCACAGCACTCGAAACATCCGGATTTACAGGTAGCAACGACACCCTCTTCCACGCATAGCCGATGAAGCTCACTATTGGCGGCTGCGTCAACAGCAGAGTAGACAAGACGGACGGGGTTTTCTTGTTGTAGAGTCAGGAAATCACTACTTTGATTGTTGACTTCAGTTGTGCATTTGGCTACTGCTTCTGCATCCATAGTTCCTCCCTTTAATCACACTTTCCTACTCTGTTGTCAGCCGAATTCAGAAAACAGATCTTGAAAAAAGTTATTGACTGTTTTGAACGTCAATTTTTCTAAACTACAACAAGTAAAGAGATATAGATCGAAGGGGAAACCAACATTAAAATGAATGGTGCTTATACCGCGATTACATTAACAGCGGTCGGCCCTTTTTGCCCCTCTTCTATTTCAAAAGTAACTTGAGCACCTTCAGCTAGTGTCTTAAATCCAGTGGCATTGATATTTGAATGATGAACGAATACGTCAGGTCCGTTTTCTTGCTCAATAAATCCAAACCCTTTTTTATCACTAAACCATTTTACTGTGCCATTCGCCATTGTTACAAACTCTTTTTAAAATTCTTGAAATAACTACTCGGTGTGAGCCACATTTTAACCTGGAACTAAGTGTCTATTGACTTTATATTTCTGTCAACCTATTAAAAAGAAAAATTTATTACTTCAGGTTTAACTCTATTGAAGATCTGAAAGAATTTTTCTTCATTGAAAGCCTGCCCACTCCTGTGAAGTCCTCTTTATGCTAAATTTGCATAAATTTTTATCAATAAATCCGAGTGTAATTTAATTGGATAGTGATCACTACTTCTCTTAATGGACATTTATGCACCACTACAGTACGGTTACAAAAGACAAATCACGATTTTATAGTGCCATCCACTCCTAATTCGTCCCTGTTTAGTTCCTCACTGTGTACCTATGAGTATCTACTAAGCTTAAGACGCTCTATACTAATATTCCAACCATATGAGACTGTGAAAAGAGTATCCTTGACACCGGCAGTGTTTCATCTCCCGGAACGTGTAAACAAAATTTCAGAAACATATGGGAAACAACCTATCGTTCCCCGAGGACCGGCATTAAAGCCGATTCTGGATCGCTTACGTACAAAAGTGTCAGAACAGTTAGACGTTGCAAACACGCATGAGACTGTTATATTCACTGCGGCCGGATCTGGCGCAATTGCTGCTACTGTTGGATCCTGCATCGATGAACAAGGTATTTTAATCATCGCCAACGATGTATACGGACATCGGCAAGCAGATTTTTGTGAACAGCTTGGCATTCGTACTGTTCGTTACACCCTGGATCCTGGAGCAAAACCTGATATCAACGAAATCGAAGCTCTATTAAAAAAACACCAACTCGGAACAATTGGAATGGTTCACGGTTGCACCAGTGTTGGCCTTCTCAACCCGGTTAAAGAAATTGGAGCATTGACCAAAAAATTGAATATCCGATTTATTGTTGATGCCATCGCATCCGTTTTTGTGGAAGAGATCGATATCAAAAACTGGAAAATTGACACACTAATATGCTCAACAAACAAAGGTCTACACTCAAACCCGGACCTTTGTTTTTGCGTTGTTGAAAAGGAGTATTTAAAAGAAATCTCAAATAGGCCGGGACGTATTCCCTATTTTGATCTCGGAAAGACTTGGTTGGCTCAAAAAAGTGGCGGACACCCCTATACAATTAACATCAGGGCTTTACTAGAATTTGAAGCAGCTCTCGACGACTTTATTGAAAGAGGAGGGCTATCAGCGCGAATTCAAATGTATCAGGATCGCTTGAAGATTCTGAGAGATGGCTACGAAAGATTAGGCCTGAAAACCTTTTTGAAAGAAGGAATGGCACAGCAAAATATTGGAACCGCGCTGTTTCTACCAGAAGGTGTTAGTTATGATGATCTTGCTACTGCTCTCGCTCAATGGGACGACGGCAGTGAAGAGTGCTATGAGATCTATTCAGCGCAGGGTGATCTATCCGGGGTTGTTTTTAGAATCTTTAATATGGGAGAATATGACCTTGCGATCTATAAACGGTTTATTTCTGCTCTGGAAACCTGCATCAAACGCCTACAGGCCTAATTATCAGAACTGCCGAAGAATGGAGTTCGCCCTTCAAATGCCGTCGCGAGCGTATTTGAATCTGCGAATTCCAGATCTCCTCCAGCCGGCATGCCCCTGGCAATTCTCGTGATTATAGGAACCTTGTCCTTAAACAAGTCCATCAGATAATGAGCGGTCGCTTCTCCTTCCAATGTGGGGTTTGTCGATATGACCAATTCCTTAATGGCATTAAGCTGAATACGCTCCTGCAGTTCTGCGATTCTCAGGTTTTCCGGAGTGATACCCTGCAGTGGTGAAATAGCCCCCTGCAGAACATGATAAATACCTGAGAATACGTTACTATTTTCAATTGTAAAGATATTTCTGGGATCTTCAATTACACAGATTATTTCATGATTGCGACGAGGATCTGCACATATGTCACAGATTTCCAGGTCGGTGAACCCAAAGCAACGAGAACAGCTGTGGATTGATTCTTTGGCTTTTATAATCGAAGCCGCCAGTGCTGATGCATCTTGCTGCGGGCGCATTAATAGAGAAAAAGCCAATCGTTTAGCAGTCTTTTTACCGATGCCCGGCAATTTCGCCAGCTCGTCAATCAGTTGGATTAATGGAATTGGAAGATTCATTTCTTCATCAAATCGCCTAGATCAGGAATCTTCATATCTGTCATCAGATCTGACAAACCATCGGATACCAATTGTTTTGCCTGCCGAACGGCTTCATTATTAGCCGCACGTACAAGATCCTCTAGCGTCTCAACATCATTTTTATCAACTATTTCAGGATCGATTTTAATTGATAGGGTTTCCAGATTTCCATTCATGATAATGGTCACCATTCCACCTCCTACTGCTACTTCGACCGTTTTCGTTGCAGCTTCTTCTTTCTTTTTAGCCATGCTTTTCTGCATCTCCTTGGCTTTTTCAAGGAGTTCCTTCATGTTGATGCCTTCCATCACTTTTTTCCTTCTACTGGTTCATCCAAAATGGTTATATCTAAAATCTCTGCACTTGGAAATACCTTTAATACCTCCCGGGCAGAGACGTCATTTTTTGCGACCGTTTTAATCTCAACGATCTCCTTTGCCTTTGCGTTGTCATGTTTGACTTGCAGCGAATCATCTAAGCCATCATCACTTTCCGTTAATACAACTCTGATTGAATCGTTAAAAAAACTTCTGGCAATTTCTTCAATCTTCGTACGTTTTGTTTCTGTGAAAACCTGAATGTTCTGATAACCAATCACCAACTCTTTTTCTGATAGTTCCAGAACAACAGAATTTCGGAGTAAAGATACCAGTGAAACACTGGCATGGATAGCCACTTCATCAACAAAATGACGCCAAATTTTTGACGTTATCGATTCTTTTGGGTCAGCCACCTCAGTCTCATCCTTCAGGTCTGGGGGTGTCCCAAGTTCTAAATCATCACTCGAATCATCGGAGGTATCAAGGGTAGGCAGTTGAGACGGCTCGCTTACCAAAGTGGGCTGATTTTCGGTGTGGCTCTGTTCAGAAAGCTCGTTAACCGGATGCCGGATTTCTGTTGAACTCTTTCCTATCGACTGAGTTTGCGGAATATTTTTTTCAAGTGAATTAACATTATCCGGCTCCTGCACCGAATTAGGTTGTTCGCTTTCAATCTGGGTCAGTTGATAACCGGGATTTTTTTTTTACCAGTGCTTCTGAGCGCAGTAATGACTTCCGCCACACCGACCAGGGACTCAACAGAACACATTCTCATCAATCCCATTTCAACACATATTTTAGCCTGTGTACTCCGCTTTATCTGTCCCTCGATATCCAAAACAATCTGGAAATAATGCTGCAACGTACCGATGTTGACCTTCGTTGCTAATCGTTTATATAAGTCTAACTGGTCCGGCAGGAAATCGTGCCAGTTTAAGTTCTCTTCCGGGACACTTTTTACGAGACTCAAATCTTTAACAACACCCATTAAATCCACAATAATCCGTGCGATAGACCTCCCCTTGGCGACCAGATTTTGAAACAGAGACATCACCTTGGCTACGTCCTTATCAATTATGGCCTCCAACAATCCATCCAATTCTCTGGCATCATTCAGACCGAGTACGTTAACCACCTTTTCATCATCTATTTGCTCTCCACTGAAACTGACTAACATATCCAAAGTGGTTAGTGCATCACGCATTCCACCAGCCGCACTTTTTGCAATTAATGTCAATGCAGAATCACTGACTGAGATCCCCTCTTTTTCCACTACTGATTTGAGGTACTCAACCATGTCAGACATCGAAATATTTGAGAAATCATACCGCTGACACCGCGAAATCACAGTTGTGGGGATTTTGTGGTGATCTGTGGTTGCCAGAATGAACTTCACATGTGAGGGGGGCTCTTCAAGAGTCTTTAACAATGCGTTAAATGACTCGGTAGTCAACATGTGAACTTCGTCAATGATATATGTTTTGAATTTACACTTGGCAGGAGAAAACTTTACGTTTTCGCGCAACTCTCTGATATGTTCAATGCCTCTGTTGGATGCGGCATCAATTTCAATGACATCTGTTGCAATACCTTGATTAATTTCTAGACAGTTTTCGCAGACGTTACAGGGTTCTTGTTCAACTGGGGCGTGGCAATTGAGCGCTTTAGTTAGAATTCTGGCACAACTGGTTTTGCCTGTTCCCCGTGGACCTGTAAAAAGAAAGGCATGTGCGACGCGGTCGGAACGGATAGCGTTGATCAGCGTCTTCCAGATGTGTCCCTGTCCCACCAAATCTTTGAATCTAGGAGGTCTCAGTTTTCTGGCAAGAACAAGGTAGGACATATCGTTGATAGCTGTTTGATGTTCAAGTGCTGTATTGAAATCTGAATCAGCTCTTTTTAGGAAGTGATCCGCACACACCTTCCAATGCTTAGTGCTGCTTCCTCTCGGACCTGGCACGGTTCACATCTTCCAATTGTACGGACCACCGTAGGTGGCGGAGAGACGGGGATTCGAACCCCGGAAACAGTTACCCATTTACACGCTTTCCAGGCGTGCTCCTTCATCCACTCGGACATCTCTCCGCGATGTCTGATGAGTTCACCGCAGTTTTTCAATATTTGCGGCACACCTGTTAGATCTCAACAGGTTATATCCTGAAGGGCCGCAAATCAAACTGGTACACCCGAAGGGATTTGAACCCCTGGCCCCCTGTTCCGCAAACAGGTGCTCTATCCAACTGAGCTACGGGTGCAGATTTTTCTATTCAATAACTGGCGGAGAGACGGGGATTCGAACCCCGGGTACCCTTGCGAGTACAACAGATTAGCAATCTGCCCCGATCGGCCTCTCTGGCATCTCTCCGATTTGTTTCTTTGGCGAACATCTACTGCCCTGAAAGCCTTTATCCTATAACCACTTTCTCAATCAGATCATTCTTTGACGTTGAGATTTTCAAGTGAAATGAGTTATAAAGGAGCGCTGTAGGAAAGCATCATGGCTTGTCCCGAGTGATGGCTTTCTGGAAGAGGGAGGGGGATTCGAACCCCCGATACTTACGTATAACGGTTTTCAAGACCGCCGGATTCAACCACTCTCCCATCCCTCCAGTTGATCTTTAATATTACGATCTCATTTCGATTTTTGTCAAGCCTCTCATGTAGGGAATCAGCACTTCTGGTATTTTTATGCTGCCATCGGACATCTGGTTGTTTTCTAAAATGGCAACAACCGTTCTCCCAATTGCTAGAGCTGATCCATTGAGGGTGTGAACATATCTCGTTTTTCCACCTTCTTTGGGTTTAAAACGGATATTTGCTCTTCGGGCTTGAAAATCAGTACAGTTAGAACAACTGGATATTTCACGATAACGATCTTCAGAAGGAACCCATACTTCTATATCATAGCATTTCGCGGCACTAAAGCCGATATCCGCGGAGCAGAGTGAGATCACACGATATGGAAGTTCCAGCCTTTCAAGAATATCCGTGGCGTTTTTTAATAGGTGTTCCAACTCTTGGTAAGATTTCTCAGGGTGGGTTATTTTAACGAGTTCGACTTTGTTAAACTGATGTTGCCGAATGTAGCCTTTGGTATCTTTGCCGTATGAACCAGCCTCGCTGCGGAAACAGGGCGTATGGGCTGTCAGATAAACCGGCAGATCATCCTCTTTCAGAATCTCCTCTCGATAGATATTGGTCAGCGGTACTTCAGCCGTTGGAAGCAGATATAGACCGTCCGTTGTTTTAAAGAGATCTTCTTCAAATTTAGGCAACTGGCCGGTACCCGTCAAACATTGAGCATTCAGCAGAAGCGGGGGTATCACTTCTTCAAATCCGTTTGTTTCAGTATGGATATCGAGCATGAAGTTCATCAGAGCTCGCTCAAGCTTCGCGGCCGCGCCTTTGACAAGCGTGAAGCGGGAATGTGCAAGTTTAACTCCCCGCGGAGCGTCTAATATATCCAATTGTTCAGCCAGATCTGCATGATGTTTGACAGGAAAATCAAACACGGGCAATTCCCCCCAGCGATAATTTTCCGGATTGTCTTCTTCTGATTGTCCGATCGGAGTTGATTCATGAAGTAAGTTCGGTATCGTCAACATTCTGCTATTTATTTCATCTGTGAGATCTCGTAATGTTGAATCACCAGCTTTGATCTCATCTCCAAGACGTCTTGTCTCCTCAATCAACTTCTGCTTTTCTTCCGGCTCAACTTTTCCTTTCCCAATCTTTCCAGAATTTTCATTTCGTTGTTGTTTTATTTGGTCCAGTTTGAAAATGATCTCTTTTCTGCCGTTATCAAGATCCAGGATTTTCTGAAGATCCACATCTGCTTTTCGATTTTGTAATGATGCAGATACTTGTTCGGGATCGTTTCTCAATATTTTAATATCAATCATGGGTCTGTTTCTTTAAGTAATGAAATTAGCATAAACTGATAGTTATGCGAATATTTGTAACGACAGTCACTGATCAAATTGCGATAAAACGACCTCTGTGTGCTTCCAAGTAGATCATTGTTGCCTAAAACTCAAATCGTAAATTGCATAAACGTCAACGAACCTTAAAATAGATCATAGCGGATATCACCAACAATGCTATCGCACGTAAATGATTTTTCCAAATAACTTTATGTTTGACATGGTCACTATTTAAATACTGATCTTCAATGGGCACACGTCCCATGCCGAATTTTAAAAGGAAATTGTGCCAGATTGACGTGATCCCTGTTTGTTGTCCTGAATAAGTTAGCATAGCCTGCTGATGGTGGTGGTAGGGTGCTTTGTAGAAAAAACGGTTCTTCTCAGCCCAGGCCCTGCCATTTTTCCAGAGAGCAATTTTAAACCAGAATCGTTGAATAATGGAACTGGCAGCAGCGATAACCAAAGTTCCTCCGATAATTGGCAAATAAAGCTCTGCTTTGACAAAAATAAACATCGCACAGACCGCTGCACCCAAGCCAAGCGAACCAATGTCTCCCATATAAATCGATGCGGGTGGGGAGTTGAAATTCAAAAAGGCAAGGCAAGCGGCGATAATCGCAATGGCAAAAATAGCCACTTCCTTAATTTCATCTGAAATGTAAAGTAGCTTTAAACGCTCACTCCACTCTGCATCGCCTGCCAGATAGGCAGCACCAGCAATAAAAACGGAACATGTAATGATAGGAACAGTCGCCAGGGAGTCCAAGCCATCCATCAGGTTAACAGCATTTGCCCCACCAACAATAATGACCATTGCGATAGGTATAAAAAGAACCGTTGGTAATTCAGGAAACCAATTTTTCATTGGAACCATCGGAATATGCATCTGTCCATTGATGCCATCGAAAATCCAGTAAGTTGCACCAATGACACCGAACGAGATAATAAATTCGATAACCAACCGTAGATCTCCTCTTAGTCCATCTGCTTTATCAGAAAATACATTCCGTGATTCTTTGCCAGATTCTATTCTTCTCTTATGGAGCACTTTAGCGATATCATCGAGACCACCAATGAAAGCAAAAGATGTGATGATTATCAAAAGAGAGATCGTGAATTGATTTATCCACGCCCAGAGAAAAACCGAAATAACAATGGCGGGAATTATGATAATTCCACCCATTATCGGCGTTGCTCCATTGTATGGTCCTGAAGATTTTTCCGATTTTTTAAAATCAGATGTCACCCCTTTTTGGCGAAACAGTCTGATGATGGAGGGAAGAATGAGATTGATAATAAAATAGGTCGTTAAGAAGGTGAGGCTCCCCCGGAAAACAACCGATTTGAAAATCTGATAGGGATATAAATAGTAAAGCAGATCAGCAAGCATGGAAAATCCTTGTTAATTTATCCTTCAGTCCCAATACTCACGGAATGGGTTGAACGTACGTTCTTTACCAATCGTAGTTGAATCCATGTGACCACAATGAACAATTATCTCATCTTTCAACGACATAAGTTTTGTCTTGATTGATTCCATCAGAATCGGCATTGACACCCCTGGGAAATCTGTCCTCCCGATACTTCCAGAGAAAAGGGTGTCACCAACAAAAACTTCCTTTTCAAAAAGAAAACAAACCCCACCAGGTGAGTGACCAGGAGTGGTCAGTACAGAAAAGTGGCATTCACCGAAACCATACTCCTTGTCCGGGTTTATATAATCATCAACCTTGGGCGGTTCAACGTTTACGAAACCAAAGTTTCTCAGGCTCTCCTTAAAGACCGTTGGCTCAAGGAATATTTCATCATCGGGATGCAGCAAAAACGGAACGTCTTTTACTTTCTGTATGTCAACAACAGCACCAACATGATCGAAATGTGCATGTGTATTAATGATATACTTCAAATTGTAATTCTGCTCATCTATAAGCTTCAAGATTTTTTCAGGTTCTCCACCAGGATCAATAATGATTGAATCGCCGGTCTTTTCACAGGCAAGGATGTAACAATTGGTCCCGATTGGCGCTACGGAAATGGTATTTATAATCATTCGATTAATTCCCTTTAAATATGTGATGTGTGATACGAGACAGAACGATGAAAACAGCTACCACCTTGCAAGTTCAGGATTATGTTGCTGTCTCGTTTTCCCGCATGAGGGGAAAGAGAATAACGTCCCTGATAGTCTTCTGGTCCGTCAACAGCATCACCATGCGATCAATACCTAAGCCAATTCCACCAGTAGGTGGCATCCCAAATTCCAGAGCGTTCAGGAAATCATCATCCATTGGGTGAGTTTCATCTTCTCCGCCTCTGCCCCTCTCAACTTGTTCCTGGAAAAAATGTCGCTGCATGTCAGGATCATTTAGCTCACTATAGGCATTTCCTAGTTCCCATCCATTGATATACGGTTCAAATCTTTCGACAAGTGTATCGTCATTCCGATGGATTTTGCACAGGGGAGTCGATTCTTTTGGATGATCAATAATAAAAACCGGTTGAATCAGATACTCCTCGCAATAAGCTTCAAAGATTTCGGAAACGGCGACACCTCTGATAAACCCCGCCTTAAGTTCGATGCCTTTTTTCTTTAACAGATCAATCAGCTCCGTGTCCGATTTTTCATCTACATCAAACCCGGCGTACTTTTTGATCGCATCTTTCATTGTCAGGCGTTCCCAGGGAGGAGTCAAATCTAAATCCTGTCCCTGATACTGGATTTTTGTAGTACCGTTCACAGCTATCGATGCTTTGGCGTAAATATTTTCAAAATGCTTCATCATGTCGTTATAATCAGCATACGCCTGATAAAACTCGATTTGAGTGAACTCAGGATTATGAGTTCGATCGATACCCTCATTTCTAAAATCCTTCACAATTTCATAAACCCTTTCAAGGCCACCGATAATGCACCGTTTCAAGAATAGCTCATTGGAAATTCGCAGATAGAGCTTCATATCCAGTGAGTTATGATGGGTTTCAAACGGTCTTGCACTGGCGCCTCCATAGATACTTTGCAGGGTAGGAGTTTCCACTTCCATGTACCCCAAATCTTCCAGATATTCTCTTGTAGCTTTGACTATGAGAGACCGCTTTTTGAAAACATCTACAACATTATCATTGAGAACTAGATCGATATAGCGTTGACGGTATCGTTGCTCTGTGTTTTTAAACTGGTCGAAGATCTGTTTCTCTCCGTCTACAATTTTCTCTTTAGGTACCGGTAATGGTCTGACGGTCTTGCAAAGAACCTCGAATCGTTTCACATTTAAAGAGAGCTCACCAGTTCTTGTCATGAACAGACTTCCCTCGACACCTATAAAATCCCCGAGATCAAGGCACTTAAAAATTTCGTATGGGTCCACTCCAACAATCTTCTGAGAAACGTATAACTGCAAACGATCAGCCCCTTCTTTCATGTTGCAAAAAGCCGTTTTTCCTTGCCTTCGAAAAGCAACCAGACGACCGGAAATCGTAATTTCTGTTTCATTTTCAATTAAAAAGTCCTTGTGTTCAAGGACTTCATTGATATGATGGCTTCTGTCAAACCTGTAAGGATATGGATTAACACCCAATGATCTGAGTTTTTCCAATTTATCTGCGCGAGCTTGCAATTGATTGCTGAGTTCACTCATGTAACACACCTCTGACAATAGTTATTTCTAAATCCAATATACTGCAGCCTACTCCAGGTTTTTTTTACCCCCTCAGCCTATCTTTGAACCCTAACCCGAATTGCTGTAAAAGATATTAGATTGACCTTTTCAGCCCGCATTCGTCAAACCATTTTAACTCTTTTAAAGGGTGCAAAATCATGTTTTTTTTAAAACAGAGTGCTGTTCGCGAAATTCTTCGAGGACTAAAACAAAAAAAAGACCGCAACTTTCCTAACTCATGCTCACCAGATATATTTATAAACAACTAGTAAGAGAAGTCAGATTGAATAGAAACGGTCTATATTACTTAATTATTTTTGTTACTCACTTCAGTTCTTTACTGGATAGCTTCATCAATTGTCGGGCTACAATCAGATGCTGTATTTGACCAGTACCTTCAAATATATCCGTAATTTTCACATCTCGCATCCACTTTTCTGCCAGATTTTGATAGGTATATCCTAACGGCCCAAGAATTTCACAACATTTCTGAACAATCTCTGTCCCGGCTTTTCCAGCTTTTGCTTTACACATGGATGCCTGTAGACTATTTCTGACTCCTGCATCAGCCATGGATGCTGCTTGCCAAATCAGGAGTCGCATCGCTTCCAGTTGGGACTCCATTCGATAATACTCCTTATGGAGACTGCTCATATTATAGCCACTGTTGGCATAATCCAACTGCATGCCACTCTCCTCGATCTTCTCCTTCGTGAACTCCATTGCTGCCCTGGCAACACCCAAAGCCATTGCTGCAACTGTTGGTCTGGTGTTGTCGAAGGTTTGCATCACACCGGCAAAACTTTGTTTTTTCTTAACTTCCGGACTACCGAGCAGGTTTTCTTTAGGCACTCTACAGTCTTTCAATACAAATGTGCCGGTATCTGAAGCGCGTATGCCCAACTTGTGTTCTAAATGTTCCAGCTTAAATCCGGGCGTTCCTTTTTCTACAATAAAGGATTTTATGCCAGCCTTACCAGCACTGGGTTCAATATTTGCCCAGACAACGACGATCTCGCTCCGGTCGGCAGATGTAACAAATATTTTTTCCCCGTTTAGCACCCATTCATCACCATCCAGAACAGCAGTTGTTTGAACAGAAGCTGAATCAGAACCGGCTTCCGGTTCTGTAATTGCCATGGCTGCCCATCGTGATCCGAATTTAAATTTTTGTTCAACTGTCCCAACAGCAGAAATGGCAGCATTACCAAGCCCCATTCCTGGAAAAGTCAGCATTAATCCCAGATCTCCCCAGCAAAGCTCTTCTACACTCAGAACACCTATCAAATTGGCATAGCTTGGTCCCGCCGGCTTCTTATCTTTTTTACCCTCTTTCTCCTCAACTGGCTTTTTTTCCGCTTCAACTGCGTCTGTTTTGGGTTTTGCCGGTCTTAAAATATCCAGTTCTTTTGGATATGTATGCTCTTCGATATCATATTTTCTGGCTATAGGTCTGAAAAGATCTCTGGCGAGATTATGCATATTAGTTCGCGATTGTTTTAATTCTTCGGTCAATTCTAAACTTATCATTTGAATCTCCTTTGTGATTTTTTAATGCGTTATACTGTCGCCAATCCTTCAATGATTCCAATTCCTCTTCCATTTCGATAATAGCGCTCTACAGGGTATTCTTTTGTATAACCGTGCCCGCCAAGTAATTGTACTCCATAGTCGACAACTTTCATTGTCTGTTCTCCTGCGTAAAGCTTTGCAAGATAAGACTCTCTTTTGGCATCCTTTCCAGCTTCAAGTCTGGATGCTGCTTTCCAGGTCATTAATCTCATGGCTTCAACTTCATAGCTCATTTCAGCAATCATAAAAGCGACAGATTGTCGATGTACAATCGGTTCGCCAAATTGCTGTCGATCTTTCGAATAGTTCATTGCAAATTCAAATGAAGCTCGAGATACACCCGTTCCAACGGCGGACATACCAATTCGCGTTTTTTGTAAAAACATTTCATAATCACAACCAGAAGCTTCACCCAACCGATCTTCCAAAGGAATTTCGCAATTCTCAAAAGTAATTTCGTAGGTCGGCAAAGATCGAAGTCCGGTATTCTCTTCAAGCTCACTGATTTTCATTCCAGGGTTGTCTTTTGCAATTATAAACAAATTCCCTGTCCCTTCCAATGAAGCAGCCACTAAAATATGACTTGCCTGAACAGCCATGGGTACGAAACATTTTGAGCCAGTTATTAGATAGGTACCGTTCTTTTCCTCAGCAACCGTTTTGAGATTTTCTGGTTCGAATCCAAAATGGGGTTCATTTATGGCTAAAGTGCATGGATTGAATTTTTCCTCACAGAAAAGAGGGAGATACTTGTTTTTTTGATTATCAGTTCCCATATTGATCAAAGGACTGATGATCAGAGAAGGTAAAGTAGCTAATACCGCGAAAGATAGGTCACCATACGCGAGTTCTTCCAAAACAATAGCGGTTGTTATCGGAGAGTCTTCCAAGCCGAATCCCCCCATCTTCTCTGGCACCATTGAAACGGAAGCTCCCAGCTCCCATGCTTTCTGGACTGTATCTGGTGGTATTTCCCTTTTCTCTTCCATCTCAGCAGCATTTTCAGTCACAATGTTTTTGACCAGTTTTGCTACTTCATCCTTAATCATCTTCTGCTCTTTTGACATTTCCAAACTAAACATACGAGTCTCCTGTTATATTCAGGTTCAGTCTATAAACAAAGCAATATATAAAAATCAATCTCAAACTCGATTGTGTCAAAACACGATCAGTTTGATTAAATAATAACGTCCCCGCGGTCAATCCAAACACATCAAGAGTGGAGGGAATTTTGGAGGCGTTCTAACCGCAAAGCATTTCCAAAATATCTACCGCATGTCATTATTTAACTATTCAAAGAAACATCTTGTCAATATTTTTCGAACGAACGTTCATTTTATTCCAGGTGTTTTTCTCTCACTTTATCAATTGTTTCCTGATTGACATCGGCTTTTTGTAATATGAAATTAATGGTTGATCCGTAGGTCTTTTCCAGGTGATCTAGTAAGGAAGTCAAAGCGTATTCAGGAGCCGAGAAAAATGGTTTCATCTTTTCTGGATTGACATCCTGGTCTTCAATCATTTTTTTTACTCGAGCCCAAACCCCTTTAATATAGCCATTGGACAA
>PJEL010003079.1_pt1 | contig 14585 bp, 11 predicted proteins | sample 1853271 | NCBI WGS metagenome assembly PJEL01 (sample SAMN08108733, study PRJNA415343) | Invertebrate metagenome, whole genome shotgun sequencing project. | host: Globobulimina | place: Sweden: Gullmar Fjord | collected 2015-08 | reverse complement strand
ACTTCATCATGAAGACCGTGAAAACCACCTTCAACCACAACAATTTTATTACGTTTAGTAAAGCCACGAGCAGTACGTACCGCGCCAATAACGGCTTCAGTACCAGAGTTTGCAAAGCGCATTTTATCGATGTTAGGGCAAAGTGACTTCACTAGCTCCACTACGTCAGAATCCAGACCAGTAGAAAACCCAGAAATAGTACCAACATTAGTAATCGCATTAATCACTTCATTATCAACACGTTCATCACGGTAACCAAGAATGATTGGACCGTAGGCAAGGCGAAAATCAACAAAGGTTTGGTCGTCACAATCGGTTATCGAACAGCCTTTCATGCTGCTTAAAAATACGGTGTTGTCTTCCCCCCAATAACGGTAACTATCAGCTACACCCATTGGCATATTGGTGTGTGCTCTTTTGAGCATAGCGTTACTTTGTGGTTTTTCTGTTTTCATTATGGGTACTCTTTATCTTGCTAAATGTTTTAATATGGACTGAAATTTAATGTTGGCAATAATACAGGGAAGCTAATGTTTCTGGAAGTGTTAAGGACATTTTTAATGCTATATTGATCATGAATTTTGTCATTTGATTATTTGATAAAATAACGTTGTTGATGATATTTATTGAGCGCTTTACTGACACTTTTTATTTAAGCTTTTGTTCTTAAAGCTGGGCATTAGTTAATCTGATTAGTATAAGCATGAACTTAGAGCAAATATTATTATGTATTAGTAATAAAATAGCCCCTATAAAATATAGAGGCTATTAGTTATGTTATTAAAAAAAGCAAACGCTAGTTAAAATAACTAAGGCTGAAAACCTATAAGCTGAATGTGCGTGATACTGAGAAAACAACACGGGTATCAGCAGTATCAATACTCATACTAGTATCTTCAAGCGCCAAGTTAAGATCAAAACCTTTCCAGCTTGTCATGTATTCAGCACGATAATGGTTGTAAGCATCTTTACCGTTCCAAGCCCATTTATTTTCGTTATTTGATGTTGAGCGATCAAAACTGACCTTAACATTATGACCTGCAGCAACCTCAACTGTATGGGCAACCATGGCAATATAATGGTTTGCACCGACACCAAAATAATCCCAACTGTACCAGAAGTTTAATTCAGTACTACCCATCGCTGAGCTGTAGTTGAACTTAGTATAAGCTTCCGGGTAGTTATAAGTATCAGACGCTGAATCACCATGGTAAGTGTAATAAGCAATACCTGCATCTAAACCTATTTTTTCATTTAATTGAAAATACTGTCCAATATAAGCATCCCACTCAATATTAGTATCATCTGCACCACCAAAATCGACATTAGATGCCCAAGTGCCCGCATAGAATCCACTATCTGCCGCGTAATCTAAGCTTGCTTGCAATGCTGGATCATTACCGGTTTGACTAACACCATTAAAAGTATAATCAGAGACCAATTTTACCGTTGAAGATACTGCTGCTGCTGATTCTGCTGATACAGCTAGTAAACAACTTGTTGCTATTGCGATTATTGTTTTATTCATTTTCTTTACCCATTTAATTTAATATTTTATATAAAATTCTTAGACTTAGTTTATTAATTCAATTTTATTGAAGTCTATTTTGTTCTCTTTTGGTGAACATTCTATGTCGCGAACCACTTTGAATTTGGACAAAAGAATATAACCAAAACATGTAAAAAATAGTCCGATAACGACAGCGCCAACCCATTGAATTTGCAAGAAATCCAATTTAAATAATAAGGTCAGTAAGCTTAAGGCTATCAAGTTACCCAAAAAGTACTTTACTGTGCCCACCCGCTTGACAGTTAAGTTTAGGTTATCGGTATATAAGCGAATCAGTGAATCAAGTGAATTGATGACAAAAGTTATACCAACAATTGCCATGGCAATATTGTAAAAACCTGTGGTATCTAAGCCGTTTGAACTGTAGTAATACAAAACAGCAAACCATGTCGCAATTGGAATAGATGGGAATACCAACATAGCAGCGAGCACTTGATAAGTACGTAATCCACCAACAAAACGAGCAGTAAACTGACCAATCATAATGCTCCACGCAAACCACCAGTAAAGGTAAAACTCATGGTAGTCGTTAAGCGGCAAAACAAACTCATGAATATTGCCAAAGTAGCCACCAAGTAAAGAAACTGTAGTGGCAAACTCTGAAATACTCGAGCCTTCTGATAAAAATGCTCCGCTCCACATTAAGGCAATTAACGCGATAAATAACCATGTAGTTGCCAAACTTAATAGTCGAACATAACGAATACTGGTACTTGAATAAACCGCAGCAGCAATAACGAGAAAGACAATAAGATAAAAGCTACTGATAATTGATTCACCATCACCCAGTGATGGCAGATACCAAGGTAGGTTAGTTAGTAATAGGTAAGCAGTAAAAGCACAGGTACCTATGATCACCACATTGTTGATTAGTTTAATTAATGGTATTTCAAAAAACTTTACTCTAGGCTCAATAACACAGAAGTAAAAACATGTTAAGAAGTAGAAACCCCAAATAAGGAAAGCCCAAAAGCCAAATTCAATTGCTAGCGGGTTAGTGAAGGCATATTCAGGGCTAGTTGCTAAATCAGCATAGCCAGCAAATTCAGTTAACGGGAACATGATAAGTCCAACATCAAGTCCAGAAGTGAATAAGATAGCAATAAAGGTAAATGTTTTAACTGGTGTAACACCAACACAGCGAATATTTCCCCAACGAAATAATATCAGTGCGATGGCGGCAAAAGTAAATAGGATGCCAGCAGATAACCAAGTGGTCATAATGGTCTCCTAATAGTGATTTTTAGTGATGTAAACAAGTATAAACTCCTCTTTTAGTTTTAAAAAAGAGTACTCGGTAGCACGTAATTAACGTGCCAAATTTCAATTGTCGCAACCATGAACCATATCTTGACTGCGATAATTAATATCTGAACGAGTACTCGCGATTATCGTTATTTTATTGTTCGATTACTTTAACGCTGCTGTTGTTGCCAATTAGGCGATATACGTACCTCAGCGTCAGACGGTGGTAATATTTCTCGGCCACGAATAATATCCGCGGCACGTTCAGCGACCATAATGGTCGGTGCATTCAAGTTGCCATTTGGAATAGTTGGGAATATTGATGAGTCAACCACTCGTAAACCTTCAATGCCATGTACTTTAGTATCTGAGTCAACAACAGCCATTTCATCAGTACCCATTTTACAAGAGCATGATGGATGGTAGGCACTTTCAACAAACTGACGAACGAAAGTATCTATCTCTTCATTAGTTTGTACCTCAATACCGGGTTGAATTTCTTCACCACGGTATTCATCAAAGGCACTTTGATGAATAATTTCACGGGTTAAACGCACACAAGCGCGAAAGCCTTCTTTATCATCTTCATGTTCAAGGTAATTGAAACAAATTTGAGGGTGAACTTTAGGATCGTTCGATAGCACTTTAACCGTACCACGACTCTTTGGTTTATTGTGACCAATATGTACTTGAAATCCGTGACCTGCAAATGCTTCTTTACCATCATAGCGCATAGCTGCAGGCAAGAAATGATATTGTAAATCAGGCCATTCAACAGCAGCTTTTGAACGAATAAAACCACAAGATTCAAAATGGTTAGTTGCGCCCAAACCTTGTTTGCTTAAAATCCAACGGGTACCAATTAAAAACTTGTTCCATAAGCCTAATTGGCCATTAAGCGATATTGGCTTTTTACATTTGAATTGGAAGTAAAATTCAAGGTGATCTTGTAAGTTCTCACCAACACCAGGTAACTCATGCTTAACGTCAATGCCAGCTTCTTCAAGTGTGGCTTTATTACCGATACCTGAAAGTTGTAATATATGCGGAGAGCCAATAGGGCCAGCAGACAAGATAACTTCTTTATTAACAGCGATATCAAACATTTTTCCTTTACGCTCATAACGTACGCCAACGGTTTTTTTACCGTCTAGTAATACTTTATGTACTAAAGCATGCGTGATCACCGTTAAGTTATTACGCGCCATAGCCGGGCGTAAATAAGCGTTTGCTGTTGAACTACGAACGCCATCTTTAACGGTCATATGCATTGGACCAAAGCCTTCTTGCGCCGCACCGTTATAATCATCGGTGGCTAAATACCCAGCTTCAACACCGGCATCAACAAAGGCTTTATACAAAGGGTTCTTCATTTGATTACCGTTATTTACACCAAGCGGGCCTGCTTTGCCACGGTATTCATCGCCAGAAAAAGCCCATGTTTCTGCTTTTTTAAAGTAAGGTAAACAATGGGCGTAGTCCCAATCTTTAGCACCATATTGTTGCCATTCATCAAAATCTTTGGCATGACCACGAACATAAACCATCCCATTAATTGATGAAGATCCGCCTAATACTTTGCCACGAGGGCAATGCATGCGACGACCATCAAGATGAGGCTCAGGCTCTGTTTCAAATTGCCATGCGTACTTTTTAGTATTCATAGGAATAGATAAAGCGGTCGGCATTTGAATAAATATACTTTTATCACTACCACCGGTTTCAAGTAACAAAACGCTGTTGTTAGCGTCTTCACTTAAACGGTTAGCTAGTACGCAGCCGGCAGAGCCAGCGCCAACAATAATATAATCAAATTTTTTGTTATTCATAATTTTTCTTACTAATCATGTTATTGTCTCAAGGTCATCTTGAGACAATTTAAGTTCAGGGAGAGCCATTTCGCTCAACTAGAATGGACTGTCTAATGGCTGTAATCCAACATACACCGCTTTTAATTGCGTGTAATGATTAAGCGTTGCCAAGCCATTTTCTCGGCCTATGCCTGATTGCTTATAACCACCTACTGGCATTTGTGCTGGCGATAAACCATAACTGTTTATCCAACATATTCCGGCCTCCATTTGGTGTATTACGCGATGAGCACGAGTAATATCTTGGGTGAAAACACCAGCGGCTAAACCAAATTCTGTTGCATTAGCGCGGGAAATTACTTCTTCTTCACCATCAAAAGTCAGGACTGACATTACAGGGCCAAATATTTCTTCCCGACAAATAGTCATCTCATCAGTACAGTCTGTAAAAATGGTTGGTGCAATAAAGTAGCCATTTGGTGCATCAGCAGGCTGTAATGCTTTTCCACCGTGCGCCAGTGTTGCGCCTTCATCGATACCAATATTGATATATTTCATCACTAATTCGAAATGTTTAGCTGAAATTAGTGCGCCAAAATTGGTTTTTTCATCCATAGGATCACCAACAATGATATTGTCACGAGTACGTTGTAGTAACTTTTCAATAAATACTGGATAAATTGATTTTTCAACGAAGACACGGGTACCGTTAGTACAAATTTCACCTTGAGTGTAGAAGTTACCTAGCATTGCAGCAGAAACGGCGTTATCCACATCCGCATCGTTAAAGATAATAAGCGGTGATTTTCCGCCTAACTCCATGGTGACATCTTTAAGTGATGTTGCCGCGGCAGCCATTACTTTTTTACCGGTACCGACTTCGCCAGTAAATGAGACTTTAGCGATGTCTGGATGGTGAGTTAACCATGCGCCTACTTCGCCGGCACCTTGTACAACGTTAAATACGCCGTCAGGAATGCCTGCTTCAGTAAATATTTCGGCAAGTTTTAATGCCCCTAATGGTGTTTCTTCTGACGGTTTAAAAATCATGGCATTACCACAAGCGAGCGCTGGTGCTGATTTCCAACAGGCTATTTGTAGAGGGTAATTCCAAGCACCAATGCCAGCGCATACACCTAGTGCTTCACGACGGGTATAATAAAAGTCACCGTCAACTGATTGTTGATTTCCTTCAATACCTGGGGCTAAACCTGCAAAAAATTCAATTGAATCGGCACCAGAAAGTACATCAACCACTGAGGCTTCTTGCCATGGCTTACCCGTATCAAATACTTCAATTTTTGCTAGCTCGTCGTTACGCTCTCGTAATAAGCTAACGGCTTTAAGTAAAATTCGACTGCGCGCCATTGCATCCATTGCTGACCAGATAGCAAAACCACGTTGAGCACTTTCGATTGCTTGCTGCTTAATTTTTTCATCTGCAACTTCAACGTGATAAATAACTTTACCCGTTGCAGGATTAATCACATCAAATGTTTCACCGCTGTCGTTTGCCATGTAGGCACCATCGATAAAGTTTTTATAAGTTTTTAATGACAAGTTACTTCTCCGTACTACTTGATAAGATCAGCTATAAACTTTTTGCATAGCTGTTCAGCTTGTTTAAATTCTTCTTCGGGCTTTGCACTTAATGCACTGCGTAACCAAAAGCCATCAATCATTGCTGCCATTTGTTTAGCAGCGCTACTGGCTAATTCTTCATCAAGTAACTGACGAAAAGAGTATAGTAGGTTACTGTATAAACGCTTGCTGTTGATGTGCTGAAGCCTAGCTAAGCCAGGTTCATGCATTGATTTCGCCCAAAAGCTAAGCCAAGTTTTTGTTGCAGGAATAGACCGTTGAAATGACGTGAAATTGGCTTCAACAATCATATTAAGCCGTTCGAAGGCCTCTAAGTCTTTTTGTTCAACACGTTCAAGTAAAGCAAGTTTTAATTGTTCAAGCAGATGCTTAACGGTTGCATCAACCAAGCCTTGTTTACCACCAAAATAATGGCTGATAATGCCAGAAGACAAACCTGCAATTTTACTAATGGTAATAATGGTTGTTTTTTGTAAACCAAATTGTGCAACAGATTCTAATGTAGCATTAATCAATTGTTGTTCACGAAGGGGCTTCATACCGACTTTAGGCACTAATTTCTCAGAATTATAATTAATTGAACGTTCAATTAATTATAATTCTAATGATTTTTGCTAAAATTATCAAGTAAAGATCATTAATGCAGATCAAGCCCTGATTCTAAATGTAGCCCAAAAGTGGCTACAAATAGCATCTTCAACCGTATTGGTGAGTTAATAATAAATTTTATTGTTAAGAAGAAAGGTTCGTATTGAAACTATATTGATACTATTCAATGGTAGTAAATGTAGGGAGTAGCTTATCTGTTCTATGAAATAGATTATTTAGTAAACATCTATTGCTCTTTATTCATTGAAAATTAAATACTAGGCGCACGCTTTTAGTGATTTATAGATACTATATCCAACGGCGAACTTGCTGTTGGTACTGTAGATATTCCGCACCAAAAAGTTGAGTGAGCATTTGTTCTTCAGGAAGTATTTGGTACTTATTTATATACCAAAAAAATACAGCACAAATAACGAAGTTCAGTACATTTTCTAAATAGAAAGCATAGCCGATAAGTGCTAACAGCATTGCTAAGTACATTGGGTTACGTGAAAATTGATAAACACCACTATTGACGACTTTTGATGATGACTCTGGCTTGCTGGGATTTACTGTCGTCTGATGCCTCTTGAAACTATAAACTGCGAGAAAACCTATAGTGAGAGCGATTATTATGATTACTGTTATGATAGCAAAGCGATAAAATAAGTTGTAATGAAATTGCGGCAGAAATTTGCTGATGATGCCCATTAATATCATTGCGATGATCACTTGCACAATAGGGATAACTTTTAGTTCCATTAAAATACCTTAGTCATTTTCATTGCAAAATATAGCTATTTATATTTATATAAGAACTTACTAGAAATCGCCATTAACTTATTGACATTAGTTTATATTATCGCCAGTATAATGGCTATTCCAATTGGAATTAAGCAACTGGGTTTTGTTCAATATACTATTGCCAATAGCGCTTTAATAAACAAACTTAGTAAGTACCATAATTAAAAAAGTTTAGTAGATAATAATGTTCACTGACAATAACAAACAAGCACGAAATTTCGTGCAACTCACGATGAATAATCAGCAGCCTAATTTGGTCAATTGCTGGCTATCACGTGTGTATAGTTTTTGTCGGGTGAATAGGTAACGTTATAATACTATTACTTAAGCCGCAGAGACAAATACAGCGGCTTTTGTTTAGTAACTCTTCTCAAAATCCCTTTTTTCCTCTGCTTTATTCATAACGACAATATCTCATATAGATAAAATCGTTATATCTAATTAATTTTACCAAGAATAAAATAATAGGAGAAAGGTAATGCCAGTTTCAGTGGCGTATTTAGCAGTAGTGATTATTTGGTCGACAACACCATTGGGTATTGTCTGGAGTAGCGAAACGGTTAGTCCAACGCTAGCGGTACTTCTACGTATGTTGATTGCGATAATACCAGGCATGATCATTTTAAAACTCGCTAATATAAATTTACCTTGGTCTGCACAAGCGCGAAAAATATACGCTTACTCCTGCGTTGGGGTTTTTGGCGGTATGTTATTTGCCTACTTTGCCGCACAATATTTAGCTTCGGGAATGATGTCGCTAATTTTTGGTTTATCACCAATATTTTCGGGTGTTTTGGCACAAAAAATTCTTGGTGAGCCTAAATTCAGCACACTAAAAAAGCTAGCGCTGGCATTAGCATTGTTGGGATTATTTGTCGTTTGCTCTGATAGTATGTCGCTAAATGGCAATAGCGCGATTGGTATAGTATCTATACTGCTTGCTGTATTCTTCTTTAGTATTAGTGGTGTGTTGGTAAAAAGTGTTGATATTGAAATACACCCTTTAGCAACTACTATCGGTGCTTTAACATTTAGCGTGCCTTTATTTGCCATGGTATGGTTTTTAGTGGATGGCACGTTACCGTATCAAGAGTGGCATGCTCGTTCTATTTGGGCGATTTTATATTTAGGAATACTGGGTTCTTTGGTAGGATTTTTAGCGTACTTTTTCATTTTACAAAAACTAAGAGCTAGCACTGTGGCATTAATCACTATGATGACTCCTATATTTGCGCTTTACCTAGGCGCGGTGTTGAACAACGAAACCGTGAGCTTTAATTTGATATTTGGTGCCTTACTCGTTATGTGCGGTTTAGCTCTGTATCAGCGAAGTGGTAAATTAGCGCAGTTGAAAGAAAAATCAGCGTAAGCTAAATGATGATCGTACTTTATTTTTTGAAACATAAACGCCAAAGGGGTAGCCCTTTGGCGTTTATTATTTATTGCTAGCTATTAACTTAATAAAATAATTTAGCGAGTTAACTCAATATAGTCGTTTACCATATCTTCAAGTACGTTAAGCGGCACTGCGCCATTGGTTAGAACAACATCATGAAATTGACGAATATCAAATTTATCGCCCAATTGCTCTTTAGCCATAGCACGTAATTTAACTATTTTTAGCATACCAATTTTATATGCTGTTGCTTGTGATGGCATCACAACATGGCGTTCAACCATTTTCACTGCGTCAGACTCAGCATTTGGCGTATTCGTGACGTAGTACTTTAAGCCTTGGGCTCGGGTCCATTTTTTATTGTGGATACCGGTATCAACAACTAAACGGCATGCACGCCATAATTCCATCGCTAAACGGCCAAAGTCAGAGTACGGGTCTTGATAAAAGCCAATTTCTTTTGGGATCATTTCTGAATATAAACCCCAACCTTCGCTGTAAGCGGTGTATCCGCCAAATTTTCTAAATTTAGGAATGCCTTCCAATTCTTGCTTAAGAGCAATTTGCATATGATGACCAGGAATTCCCTCATGGTAAGCTAATGCTTCCATTTGATACGTTGGCATTGCTTCCATATCGTATAGGTTAGCGTAGTAAATACCAGGGCGAGAGCCATCGGGCGCGGGCTGTTGGTAAAAGGCTTTACCTGCTGATTTTTCTCTAAATGCTTCCACTTTTTTAACTTTTAAATCAGCCTTTGGTTTAGTAATAAATAACTGATCTAATTCGCCTTTCATAGTGTCAATTAAGGCGGTGGCTTCCGTTAAATATTGCTCACGACCTGCATCGTCACCGGCATAGTAAAATTGTTTGTCGTGACGCATAAATTGAAAGAATTCGTTTAATGAGCCTTTAAAGCCAACTTTACGCATAATCACGCGCATTTCGTCATGAATACGCTTAACTTCATCTAAACCTATTTGATGAATTTCATCAGCGCTTAAATCTGTTGTTGTCGTACGGTTTAAAGCGTTATTGTAAAACTCATCACCTTGTGGAAACTTCCATGCGCCGTCAGTATTATCAGCTTTTGCTTCAAGTTTCGTTAAATAAGTAATAAGTTGTTGGTAGCCGCTTTTAAATTGCACCGTTAATGCTGTTTCTAGCTCTTTCACTAAAGCTTTTTTATCAGATTCTGCAATATCAAGCTTATTTACTTTAGCGATGAAGTCAGCATACAAGGTACTATTTTTTTGTTGGTCAAACGGTGCTCCAACAAGTAAGTTTTTCGAGTCACGTATTACATGTTCAAAAACAAATTTTGGCGCGATAATACCTTTATCTTCTCTGATTTTAAGTTGGTCAATTAACTGTTCAAGCAATAGCTTAGCGTTTTTTACCCGGGCAATATAATCATGCGCTTGCTTAGTATCTTTAATACTATGCTGATTAATCAATAATGCAGGAATTTGAGAATGTACGCCAAACATTTGGTTTACAGGATAATTATGGTGACGCCATTGGTAATCGGTAATTTGTTGCTCTAATTTTTGTGTGAGTAATTGATAACTTAATTTAGTTTGCTTATCGAGGTTATTTGTATCAATGACTTGAATTCTTAACAATGCTGCTTTCGCGAATGCTAATTCTTTGGCACTATTTTGCTCTGAAAGGTTTTGCCATTTATCGTAATCAGTTTTGATACCTAAGTAAGTTTGCCGAACGGGATTACGATTAACAGCTTCCATAAAAATAGTATCAAATAGTGCGTTTGCTGCTGTTGAAGCGCTAGTTGTTTTGTTTGATTTTTCAGCCTCAGTGACAGTATTTACTGTTTTAGTGACTTTTGTTGTAGTTTCATTACTACAGGCAACGGATAATGAAGCTGAAATAGCGATAACAATAAGTGATTTTTTCAAGCGCATGTTTTTTCCCTAGTTTGAACGATGGGCTATTTTGCCGTTATAAAGCAAGTTGGATCAAGTACTGAACGCTCAATTGCACAATTATTGCGACAATCTCCAGCTGCAACTTTTTGCAACATCACTTATTATTACGATACTTGCACTTGCTGCATTTTAAGAGCAGAAACTTAAGTAGCTTGGGTATAAATTTTGGGATAGCCTAGTGTTGTCTTTGGTTCTATGTGAATGTGAGTACTTTTAGAAGTATGGGTAAAGAAAGTAAATCAACAATTAGCTTTAAGCTAGCTAGTGAATCAGATAAAGATTTTTTATTAGCTTTGCGAAAAGCATCAATGGATAAGCACCTTATTGCTGCAGGTATTATCTTAAATGATCAACAACATATGCAGCGCATTGATGAGTTTTTTAGCGATTCACATTTAATTTTAGTTAACAATCAAAGAATAGGTTTACTGAAATTAGGTATGTTCTCGGATCATATTCATATTAGGCAATTTCAGATACTGCCTGACTATCATGGCTTAGGTATCGGTAGTCTCATTCTCGATATGGTTAAACGTAAAGCCATTAAAAAACAAGTCTCAATCACCTTAAATGTGTTATTGGATAATCCGGCAAAGCAGTTGTATTTACGCCATGATTTTTTTGTTAATGGTGTTAATGAGCTTGAATATAGCATGCGTTGGCAAAGACCACAGTAATACCAATTTGATTAAGTTATTACTCACCTGTACTTGTTAAAATAGTTCATGTCCGCGTTGCTCTCAATCCTAATAGCTAGCTATTACTCAATCCAGCGCCTTGCTCTGAAATCTTTATCCTACGCACAGCAAGGTCACAAACTTAATAAAACGGGTATCATAAAAAATAATTGGTTTTGAATAATTTTCTTTTATGAAAAAATGCACCAATAAAAAATTCAGAAAGGGTGACCAATCTGGATTTTTTTTGACTTTACTGTCGATTGCAACGATTAATAAATTTTACCCTGTGCACGGACTTTTTCTTTATTAACACGTGTTGGCGTAACCTCGCCATCAACCAGTGACTGAGTGGCGGTTGCTAATGACTCGATAACTTTGTGCATTGAGGTTAAATCCAAGCTAGCGATATCGTCAGACACTTGATGATAATGTTGGTCTTTATCAAGCTGTGTACTACTAAAACTATGCGCTGGTACGCCTAAACGTGCCAACGTGGCGTTATCAGAGCGATAAAATAAACCTTGCTCAGGGTAGGGATCTTGGTAAATTTCAGTATTTAGGGCTACTAGTTTTTCATTAAGTAATGCACCTAAGTTTGAGCGTTCCATACCTGTCATCCATACGGTACCTGCACCAAACTTTGACGGTTTACCGATCATTTCAATATTGATCATAGCAACAACATTGTCAGGATTAAGCTGCTGAGAAAAATATTTAGAGCCAAAACCACCAATTTCCTCAGCAGTAAAAGCACTGAACATTAAGCTGCGTTTGTTATGACCTTTTTCCGTGTAATATTGCGCTAAATTTAGCACCGCGGTGGTGCCTGAAGCATCGTCATCCGCGCCATTATATATTTGCTTACCGTCAGGTGTTGTACCTAAATGGTCATAGTGTGAGGAGTATAGTACCACTTCTTCAGGGCTTTCTACGCCCGGCAATACACCAACAACATTGGTTAATGACTGCTCAGTAATTGTTGCACTGGCGCTAACGCTGTACTTTTCAATGTTAGCTTCATCACTTAATACCATGACAATAGCACCGCGGTGTTCAAGCGAGAGTTTAGTTAAGCCCCGTTTGAAATAGCCTTGGTAGCTTTTAAATAGTTTCTCATGAGCGGTGTTAATAATAACTAAATGCTGACCGCCACTTTGATTAAGTTTGCTTAAGCTTGCGCGCATATCATCATCTTTAGCGATAATATGTGTTTGAGCACTACCTTGTTGCCAATCTAGCTTGCTGATTGTTGATGCGATGGCTAACTTTTCACTACTAATGTCGTTATTATTTAATGAAACCGCGAGCGCCTGTGGTTTAATTTGGTGCACAGTAAAGCTTTGTAGAAAACTACCCGTTTTACTTGACGCTAAGGGTTTTAAACCAATATCGGCAAAGCGTTTAGCAATGTAATCAGCCGCTTTCTCTATTTCTGGGCTAAAGCTGGCGCGACCTTTTAAGTCATCTCCAGCTAAGTAGGTAATATCTTTGATCACTTGCTTTGACGAAATTATTTCTGCAAAACTGGAAAAGGTACTTGTTATCGCGATTGCAGCGACTAAAGCTTTCAGTCGAAAATTGCGAGCTGTTTTCTTTTGAGTATTAAAAATGTTCATCATATTTATTATCATCGTTATTTATGAGTGAATACTATTGAGCATTTGAATTAATAAATCAATAGCTTAGTACGATAACTAATAGTGCTGTATTATATCGTTAAAATGGCTATTTTAGCTTAGCTAATTCCACCAATAAGGTTTCATCACCACTCGTTAACCACAGTTGACCATCTTGAATGCTGACTTGAAATTCCATTGAGCGATCAGCAAGTAATTCTAAAGCTTGGGAGGTTTCTTCACTAAAGCTTTCAACTGACAATTTATTGAATTGGTTGAGCTTGCTTTGTGATTGCTGCCACCAAGTATCAACACTTGAGCCATAGCAATACAACTTTACTTGTTGAGAACGGTTACAGGCTTTCTTTAAACGTTTTTCGTCAAGTTGTCCTAGTTCAATCCAAAGTTCAATTTCTTCACTGTAATTTATTTGCCAAATAGCTGCTTCGTCTTCATCACTAACGCCTTTACCAAATTGTAAGTGTTCGTTGGCGTTAAGGACAAAAGCAATAAGCCTGATCATCATACGACGGTCAGTTTCAGAAGGATGCTGCGCTACGGTTAATTGCAAGGTGTCGTAATAGTTACGATCCATATCAGATAGATGAATTGTTGCTTTATTGATGGTAGATTTTAAGGCCATAACGTCTTATTGTTGAATTTGATTAGCTAATTCAGCATATTAACGTGTATTTTCTTTGCGTGATAGCAACTTATGGCCCGTTGAACGAATAATTGTTATATCTTGGGTGAATAGCTAGCATAATATGGATTAATTTAGGTGATGTAACTATCAATGATAGACTGAGGTTAATTCATTTTAGTTTACGCTAAAGAGTAGAAGCTAAAATAAAAAACAATAAAGTTCAAACCCTTTTTTCATATGGAAACAGTAATTATGACCATTCAATCATTTATTCCGCCGCAGCGTACTTTAATGGGGCCAGGCCCATCAGATGTTAGCCAACGTGTTTTGTCTGCACTAGCAAGACCAACTGTTGGTCATTTAGACCCAACATTTATCGGCATGATGGATGAACTAAAACAATTATTGCAGTATGCATTCAAAACGAGTAACGCCAATACCATGGCAATATCAGCGCCAGGCTCTGCAGGCATGGAAGCTTGTTTTGTTAACTTAGTAACGCCCGATGATACCGTTGTTGTTTGTCGCAATGGTGTGTTTGGCGCTCGCATGATTGAGAACGTGAAACGTATTGGTGCTAACATAGTTGTTGTTGACTCACCCTGGGGTAGAGCAGTTGCAGATCAACTACTGGCAGATGCTTCAATACCGACCCCTCAAGCGACTTTTGGTGGTTTT
>PJEL010003078.1_pt1 | contig 14591 bp, 33 predicted proteins | sample 1853271 | NCBI WGS metagenome assembly PJEL01 (sample SAMN08108733, study PRJNA415343) | Invertebrate metagenome, whole genome shotgun sequencing project. | host: Globobulimina | place: Sweden: Gullmar Fjord | collected 2015-08 | reverse complement strand
CCGTTAATATCTTATAAATTTTAGAGTTTTTTTTAGAAAGGTTTATTAAGGTTCGTTCAATTACCTTAACATCAATCAAAACTCCACTATTAAAAACGTTAATATAATTCTTCTTATCAATCTTCGGTTTCTTCTTGAACATAAGATGCTCCCATATTTTGCATATCACATGCGCTAAATACAAAAATTTCACCCATTTCAGATAATACAACAGTTTCACCAGGTAAACAAATTACTAATCGTCCAAAATGATCATGAACAAGAATTGTGGATCCAGCTGCTATACTATACGCAATTTTTACCTCGTTACAAAAACTTATTATTTTATCTTTAGAATCATTATTACGACCATAGAAACAACACTTACAATAATATTCATTTTGGTTTTTATCAGTGAAAGAAACTCTATTAACTTTCATCATTTTTATTATCTCCATACACAATTGAAGTTTCTATTTTTATTTTATCATTTGCAAACATTGTTAACAACTTCTGAACATCCTTTGATTTACCTTTTAATTTTTTTCCAATATCAATTGGAAGTCTAACCTGATATGTTTTTGTTTCAATCGACATTTTCTTTGATCTCCGGTTTAAATTCTTCATGATCAAATTCAAATTGATAATCTTTATTTTGCCATATTTTTAAGATTCTAAATAGATCTGAAAAGTTTGTGACTGTTGCACCATCAATAATAGTATTGGTTTCCACATCGACAACATGAAGAGTAATTGACTGAATAAGATCTCTTTCCATTATAACAGAGATTCCTTGTAAAGCGTGAAACATTAATTCTTCATTATCTAATACAAAAGCATCAATCATAAATTCATATTCTTCAGCAGGAATACCAATTTGTTTATGGGCTTTTGTTTCAATCTGACATTTAAAATAAATTTCTTGTTGCATCTTTATCCCTTCGGAAGTCTCTAAAAGTAATTCCTTCTTTTTTAGCCATTTGTACAAAACGATAAACACTATTATAAAATTCTTCATCCCCACATTTTAATGATCTATTACACGTTTTACTTCTGTACGTAAGTTGAACAATCATATCTATTGGCAAGCAAAGGATTTTTTCTTTGTTTTTGAACCATCCAAATTGATCAAGAGTGAAGGCAAGAAACAATAAGTCGTCACTTCCATTATTCCAAGTTGAGACCGCTAACTCTTTTAGTGTGCCTCTTGTTGTATCAAATTTTTCACTCTGTCCGTTAAATCTATCATATTGGTCTATGATACTGATTTTCATAATTCCTTACTCCTCTACGACCTTACATTTATTCCTTAGAAAACACTTTGTTTTTCCCTCTTCAATTACAACAATTCTATCACATTCAATAAGAGTATCTTTTGATACAATTCTTTTTCCTCTGTATTCAAATACAAATGGTTTTTTGCGAACACTCCCTTGATATAGTGGGCCTTCAATCCATTCAATTAAACGAGCCATCAAGAGTCCTCACTATGGTGTACTTTTACTTGTATTTTAGTACTTGCAATTGGTAACCATGTGAAATAACCGTTGTATTTAAACCAAACATAATCTTGTCTCAAAACGATAGATTGTAGATAATAGGTTTTTTCTTCTGTTATCAATTCAATTTCATTTTGATAACTCTCAACAATTTGTTTTCCATTGACAAGAGAAATGATTTGATTTTTACCTCTTCCTAGTGACACAACGCCCCCTTTCGTTTGATTCATCTAAAACACCTTGATACAATGAATGGTCCTCAGAATTAAATACAACACCTTTTCCGATAACTATTAATCTCTCAAGATCAATATTAACGGTCCTTTTTGATACAATAGATTGACCTTGATATTCGTTAATCATTTCAAGATCAACTTTTTTCTTATTCTTTGAAACTGTATGTTTTAAAGTGGAGCATGATGCTCCAGAACCCACACGGCAATCTTTTCTATAAATTATTATTGTAAATGCCATATTATCTGCTCATCTTTGTAAAGAAAATTCTGTAAAATTCATCTAAAAAGTCGGGAACATCAACAAGCCCTATCATTCTTTTATCCTGCCAAATTTCAATTTTTAAATTGGCATTATAAGGAATTTTACATGTTTCTCCTGTGCCTCTAATAACAAGATATCTGTCACTATCACGAGCGTTCGGCTGTATGTAAGCCCCTTCATCAAATTGTAATACACCACCAGTAATTATTTTTGTTATTTTATTATCTGCGCCAATTGATCTGACTACTAATTCCAACATTATAACTCCTTTATCTTTTGTGTTTTTTTATTAGAACGGTTAGGAGTATTAACAACTTTTACAACTTCTTTTTTCTTTTTCACGACTGAAGTTTTAAAAACTTCAAGCCCGAATTCAATAAGTGTGATAAGATCAACACTGTAACTATTTTCGTTTAGATCAAAACTAACTTTTAAATTACTTACTTCGTTTTTTATATCTGACATAATAAACCAATTTCTTTTAAAATTTTTACTGCAAGATAAAGACAACCAACACAAAACAAAATAGCAGCACACACAGCGCAACTATACAAGATCGCAAGTTCATAATTATTCAAAATTAATCTCCATAAAATTATCAAAATTTATATATCCAACAAAAATTGAACTCACAATAATTGCAATGATAGCAAGGGAAAGAATGATGTAAAACAATACTTCTTCATTAACCCATTCAATAAAATCATTTTTCTTTTTTTGGATCCAAATTTTAAAAACTAACCACATCATAAAAATCAAAATTTTAATTCTTAGCATCTTGTTCAACCTTATTAATTTTTTCATTGATAACAGCAAGTAAACCAACAGCCATTGCACCAAGCCCAAAAGCTTCTCTAAAACCAAGTTGATTTACATTTTCTTTTCCACAAATTTTTGTGATAAATTTTGAGAATTTTTTAATCATTACTATTCGAGAGTTTTTTTCTTGAGCGTACTTAATCATGTTAAATTGTTTCATATTCCAGCACCATTCATAAATTTTTCACCTCGGAAATGGCGGAATAATTCAGTCCTATCTTTTGGAGGATATAAATATTCTCTAGGATCTAAAATCCCTACCATATTTTTCATTGATACACAACGATTGATTGATACGATTTCATTAAGAAAACCACAGATAACCACAGCAGTTGCATCTCTTAAAAGTTCTTCTTCATGTATTGGATAGTCATCTATAACAGATTCATACAAAACAGCTTTTGATATTTCTTCAAAAAAATCAACAAATATTGTTTCTGATTTTTTCATTATACTTCAAACCCTTCTTTTTTTAATTTGTTATATAATAAATGAATCAATTCATTGAGTTGAAACAGTTCGCTTAAATCTCCCCAATAAAAACCAACTAGTTTTGAAAATTCTTTTTTGCAATTTATTTTTGTGTTAATGCTTAAACTTTCCCACCATATCATTGATTGATGTTTCATATTACACAACACCTTCAAGAGTCAATGAAAAGAAATAAATTAGCACAATTAAAAAATATGCACATTTGATAATGAACCACGTTACAGAATAATATTCATCTTTTGTGAAAAATATTGAATAGCCCTCTTTTAAAATTATGATAGCAAGGGCCAGAGCGAAAACAAAAAGCATTGCAACTACTTGAAAAGTGAAACTATCCAATTTCCCCTCCATCAATCATAATAATAATCATTGTAGTAATTACAATAGCTGCACCAATAACAGCAGCTACCCTTTTTTTTGTTGGAGAACTTCTATCTATAGCCGTTGCGATTAAGTAACCGCCGACAATTCCAAGTGCAATAGACATAAAAACCTCATTTGTATTTAATTTAATAGAACCAATAATAACAATATAATGCAATTGTATTAAGAATGCAATAAAAAGATAAAAATAAGGTGTGAAAACTCACATATAAGTATGAACATCTAGAAGGCCATTTCAAGAGGTATGGAATAATAACCATTTACCTCGAGGGAAATTGACTCTCAAAACAGGTTAGTGAGCAGCTTTTGTAATATTAGAAATCGTTGGTAGAGTAGGGAAACGAGTTTTCACACTGAGGGCGTAAAAAAAGGAAGCTGTTTTAGTTGCTAAAACATTGCTTCCTTTTGGAGAACTCCCGAGGATTGGTTCTATTCTTGGGAGCTTGTATCGATTTTCAGAGGATTAAACTCTGATATTTCATATAGTTTCTTTTTAACTGAGTCAACAAAGCCATTAACCCAAAACATTATTTGATTATCTGCATCATGCAAACCTAATCTTTCACCAAATATAAGTTTTTGTGGTGCTGTGTGTTGAATTTTTGCAAAATTATTTGTAATAAAAATGGACATCGTTTTAAATTTGTTGTAAACAAACTGTTTTGTCTTAATGAACACCTTAGGGGGCATCATGGTTTGTTTAAATTCTTTCTTTAACAAGTTTAACCCCTGCATATAAACATTAAGAGCTTTGACTTGGTATTGACGTTTTAAAAGTAACTCTGCATCATTTTTATATTTTATGAGAGAATCTTCAAATACTGGTTTAGTGTCTCCCCAAGCTTCGTCTTCAACCATGGAAATTTTTTGAATATCGGTGTTAAAGTCGTGAGAATACTCAGTTTCTTTTTTATAAAAAACGTTCCAGAAGAATTGTTCAAGGTTGTACTCATCAAGCAATAACATCCAATTGGTAATATTACGCATAGTGAAAAGACCACCTTTAGAAATACGCCTTTTACCTTGCGTAGAATCCCAAATGTTAAGAAGTTTTTTAGGATCTTCAATATCCATAGGCTTTGTTTCATATTTAATTACCTCGTATAATTGTTTTTCAAGTGTCATAGGTTCACCTTTTTTATTCTTCTTACCTTCAAAAAGTGGATCTACTTGAATGTTGGTTCCGTTTCCTTCTGTTGCCTTTTCCCACTCTATTTGTATTTTACTGGCTGGCTTTCCGTTTTTGAGGAATCGTTCGGCTGTTTGGTCGAGTTCTTCACGGGGGATTTGTCCTTTTCCGTATTTTCTTTCGAGTTCGGCCCGACGTTGTCTATTATATACCTGATAGTCAAGCCGCTTTCGACACACAATGAGAGCGTGAGCGTGAGAATGGTAACGACTGTCATCAGTACTACTCTCCACTGTCTCAACAGCAAGAACATATCCGAGTATTTTGTTGGCTTCTCCTCCGGAGCTATTTGCGTTTTTTCTTTTTTGACCAAGTTTAATAAATTTTGTAAATGACGATCTGATTTTTTCATAACCTTCTCCCGGTGTATTTACATTTTTAATGGTGAATGTCACCATATAAAATTTTATATCACTCATTTTTTGGAGAGTCTTTAAATACGGGGAAATCTGGCCCATTATTTTATTACGCCTGTTTGATGCGCAAATGGGGCAAATGGTATGTATCCCACAAGAATTCTTTTCAACTATTTTAAAATTCTTGCCATCAACAGAGTTTTGTGTATGTATAGACTCTGAACAGCTCCCAATTCTATCAATGATCCTTTGATAATCATCAATAGTATTACAATTGTGTGAGATATGATCTTCTTCGAATTCATCTTTAAGAACAACAGAATTCAAACGTTCAAAAATTTGCAGGCTTTTAGCTTTTAAGCCTGCAATTTTATTGAAGATTTTTTGACGGTCTTTAATTTTCATTATTTGTTTTCAGTACCAGTATTATTATTATTCTCTGGACTAACAACAGGTTGTTGTGGTTGTTCTGTTTGTTGAGGAGTTGCGGTTTGCTGTTGATTAATTTTAGTGCTAGCCTCTTTTACCTTTTTATCTAACTGCAGTGTTTGAATAATTTCTGCCGTTTTATCTTCTCCCTGTGTTTCTCTTAAATGCCCAACAAGAGAAACAAGTAATCTATTATTCTTCATTAATGTTTGATATTGAGGTAATCCTTTGATCATATCAATAGTTGGTTTAATTTCCTGCTTTGGTTTTCCAAGGAAGGAAGGAAGTAAACTTTGAATAACTGGAAGGATTTGATTAATAAAACTAGTTTCTTCAGCAGTTTCAACAACCTCAGGAAGGTTTGCACGTTCTCTTGTTATATCGTTTACCAATTGTAATTGATCAGATGCGCTTCTTTGAATAACTTTTCCCATGGTGTTCATTATCCCATCCATCATGTTTGTAACGTCAAACGGTGATTGTTGATTGTTTTGGTTTCCTTGAAGCTGTGCCATAGCTCCCATCATTGATGTAAAAATACCCGACATTGTTGCCATCATTTGCATTGGATCTTGTGCCGGTTGCAATTGCTGAAGATTAGGTTGTGTTTGCGCTTGTGGCAATTGGTTTTGAGTATTTGGATTTTGCCAATTACCAGAACCAAAACGAGGGTGTAAATTGATTGTATAGCTTTTTACTAACTTAGGATGATTATAAAATTTCATATACAGCTTGAATTTTCCTGTACCGTACTTATTCCCTATTTCATCCGGTTCAGGAATGCAACCGTCATATTTTTCTAGATACACTCTGTTTTTTGTAGAATTACCTTTTACCTGATAAACAGTACAGTAAAAATCATCGTCCGCGGCTTCAGTCGTTTGCAGCCACTCGGAGAAATCATCAAATATACTAACAGGAATGGAGGCTTTTGTGGTTTCTTCTGTATCGACAATTACTGTTGAATCAGTAACGTCTTTAGGAAAAGAAGCCCTTTTCTTTTTGTTTTGTGCCATAATATAACCCACCGATAATTGTTGTTATTAATAAAATAGAACCAATCCCAATATAATTATAGGGAATGAGTTTTTCAATAAAATTAATGTAGTCACGGGGTGTTCTTATACCAGGGTTACTTTTTAGCACATTAGAGGGAAAAATTTTATCTGGATGCGCATATCTGTACTTTGGATAGAAGACAGCCATATACAAACTTTGATTAGTTGGAAATGGCTTCCAAATTTTTAGTGTGTGGTAAACTACTTCTAATTGTTGTATTCTTGTTGGATTTTTCTTTATTAAATCTAATGATGAAGAATAACCCAAGCCTCTAGCGGTTTTATCTATCCATTGAATGATTCCCCTTGCACTTGACAGAGGATTTTTAATAGTTGTATTCCAACGTGATTCAAACTCTATTAAATGAAAAAGCCTTGGCCATTTTACGCCAAGTTTTTTTGCAACTTCTTTAAGTTTAGCCTTTTCAGCTCTGCTTAGCTTAGCAATGTCCACATATCCTCGAATTCAACTTTTGTATGTGGAATAAAAGAATTGTTTCTTGATTGAACATAATCACCAATAGTCAAAAACCGTGTTGGTCCTGAAAACTTGCTGAATTGTAATTGTTTCCCATTGGTATTTTCAAAATAAACAACTTTCCAATTATCCTTACCAAAGCTTTCAATATTAGATACTGTAATTTGCTCAGCTTGAATAGTTACATCAGGTCTATAATTATTATAATAAAGTTTCATTATCTTCTCTCAAACTCCACTTGAACTTGAATATTTCCAACCGCTTCTATTGCGGAATTCATATCAACTTTGGTTCCATCTCCTAGAGGATCCCAAGGAAAGATCAAAGGAACATCTGTAATATTACTTTGTGCATCGCCAAAACCGTCATCAAGGGGAGCTAATAAAGATGCTCCTAACAGCCATCCACGATCCACATTAATTCCAGCATCTAAAGTATTTGGATATCTTCCGGTTAAACCATTTCCATCTAGAAGAGGCATTCCCAAATTTAATGAAACTCCAATACTTGTTCCTGGGGCTGTTAAAGCTGGATTCGGTACTGAAAAATATAAAGTGCCCAAATAAGTTCTAGCTAAGTCTCCAGCCTGGGGCACATTTACGGCATAATTAGAACGAAATAAACCAACAGCAACATAGCAAGGGTAAATTAATGGTCCAAGATTTCTAATAGCTGCTTCACTAATAGAAAGAGTTGCATTATTAATTACCGAATCTTCATGCACCGGATATGGTGCTATTTCTGCTCCTGTTGCCATTCCTTTATTGGGTTCGGTTGAAACATCTGGTGTAAAATTCCCAACAGTAATAATTGATGGGCCCCTGTATAGAGGTTGTTCAAAGTTTACAGCGTTGATAAAATCAAAGAATCCAAAAGGATGGTGATCATCAGCACCACCAGGCTGATTAGGTGGTGGGCAGTTTGAAAAACCACTACTTGAACCAATACCACCACCACCGGAAATATTTATTGAATCACCACCACCACCAGCAGCAGCAACAGAAAATCCAACTCTACTTGCAGCACCGCCATGATAAATACACTGTTTCATATATTAACCTATCTATAGCTTAAAGGTTTGGCGTTTTCATCATTAGCATCTAGGAAAGCACGATTATAAACAGTATTATTTATTTCATAGATAGAAAGATTAATAACTATGTCTATTTTTTCAACACCAATGGTTTCTGCAATTTGTTTTAATATGCCTCTAAAATCACACACTAATTGATCATCTTTTTTTTGAGACTTAACCCAGATAATTAAGTCTTGATTATCTACATAGTTAATAATTGGTATTGGATTCTTATGCAGTCGAATACCTTTTTCAGAGTTACCTTTGATAGTTTTAAAAAACAATGATAATTTATTTTCTAAATCAAAAGAGGATGTGAAAGAGGATTCATCAAGAGAACCAGAAACGGCAATACGATCAATTAAATAGACTGTGTTTGGTTTCAAGTCAAGAATTTTAACATTAGTATTCTTAACTGTTTCAAAACCATATTTTCCGGTTACGGGAGTATTAAAATCAGCTGTAAATACATTACCCGTGGGTATATATTCAGCCTCAACAGGAATTTTAAAACCAACAGCACTCATAATATTTTCTTTCTAAGTAATTTTTAATGTATGGGCTATTTTTGCAAAAAGTGGCACTTTGTACACTTTCCCATTTTCCGAAACTGGTACATTTAACATTGAAACTTTTAATCCCTCCAACTTGAATTGTAGTTCATAAGCTTCAGCAGTGATCAAAGTAACATCTTGAGTAATTCCCAAAGAAAGTTCATAATTACCAAAAGGGATAAGAACTCCAGCGGGGCCCGGCTCCAGTGGTAAAGCTGGATCTGTTGCGGGTTTTACAATCATTGTAGCATGTGCTGACATATTACCAGCAGCATTTTGAAAAGCCTCATAACCTCTAGGTAATACATACCCCATTGATAGTATCGTAAAATTATCACCACCAGGAATTGCAGAATTCCCATTGTAATCAGATAAAACAGGTGCTGCAATAGGCACTATAGAAACACTATCAGGGCCCGTTGTATCAACTGTAAAAGATGCAGCATTAACAAAATCATGTTGCATTAAATCAATGATAGCCATTATTGGCCTCCCCAGCTATTATTCATGTTATTAGGAATTTTCTTTCCTTGTATCAGTATATCCATCATTGCCCCTAAAGGCGGTTTTTTTTTCCAATAGAGAGTTAAATATAAAGGTTCTTTATATTCAAAAAGTTCGTCGATGTCAACGACATCTTCAACTTGTACAGCAGTACTTGAGAAGTTTAAAAACTTATCATCATACGGCTGATGTGCTGGAGTGTACTCACTACCATTACCAGCAGGACCACCAATAAGATCGGCACTAGTACCCTCTTGAAACAATTTCCTATTTCCCTGTGCAACTCTTTGAAGATCAACCTTTAATTCTAAAATATCACCGTTTGAATCGGTTTCTTCATGTTGTATTATGATATTATTCAAAAAGAAGTTGTAACCATAGTCAACATTAAAAGCAATTATAAGAGGTTCAATAAAGGAAGCTCTCTTGTGATAGAAAAAAGGTAGTACCTGTTCATCCAAAGAAACATCGTCAGAACTTGGAATTATGTACTTAAGCATTATAGGACCTTTTATCTAAGTGTTTGAAAAACTTTTTTCTTTTTAGCAGGTTCTTTTTTGAATCGTCTTACACCATGAAACTCAATAGAATAATCCAAAGCAGTGTTTGAATCGTTAATTGCTTCAACAATGATCTCCGAATTTTCTCCAAAGAGATATTCACAATAACGAGGCTTATATAATCTATTCGCAGGAGGATCTGTCAAAAGAGTTGTTGACTTTGAGCTTTTTCTTCTTCCAGGAGTTAACAAAAGGTTTCCTGGTATAGAATCCTCAAACAACGGTCTATTTGTAGTACCATCAATGAAACGGAAACGTAAATGATTCACACCATCATCTTTAATGGCTCCGGCATCATCAAAAAGAGTTTCAAATGATCCGGTAATTTCTTGACACAAAAAATCACCTAATGATGTAATTGATACTTTTGATAACACTTTTGATCCAGCGGGTACAGTATCCTCCAGGAGGATTCTATTGTCATACTGAAATTTTTGAATGTATGCTAGTTTTGCTCGGTTGATTATTCTTGAAAAAATTTTAAACATCTTGACACCTTTTTAAAGTTTTAAGAACAAACAAGCTCTTTCGGTTTATAAGGAATTCTGGGAATTACCAAAAGAGCTTGCAGTATTATTATGTCACACAAAAAACAATATAGACTAGTTAAGTCTTCCCAAGTATCCTTTAAGATAGAAACGGATTCTATCAGAAACTTGTGTTGCATCTGGATCCACATCTGAAATCAATTTAACTTCAAAAGTTTCAAGTGCAGGAAGAGGAATTGGGATTTCAAGTTTCATCCAATTGTTATAGACATTTTTTGGAATCACAATATTGTCACCAGGTACAGAAGGAACAACAGTAATAAGGTTCAAGTTACCAACAACTTGAGATAAAGGCCATAGCCCTTGATCATCTTTACCAGGCATTTTGAAAGAGAGTACTGTTTTATGTATCCACTCTTCGTATTTTTGAAAACCAACCTCGTCTTTGATACCATCGCCATAGTATTCAAAGCCCAATGAATTCACAAACATTTTGTGACCTTGAGGGATTTGTGCACTTTGGCGCATGTTTGTATCAACTGCGGTTTTTGGTACTGGTAAGCCTTGCCCTTGAGCAACAGCAAAAAAACGGTGATCTCTAATACCAGCGGCGATATCAAGAGTGTCAAAGTAAGTATAGCTTAAACCTTCGCCTGATCCGGTTCTGGCACCTTGTTGCATGTTTTCAATTGCTCTACGGCCTTTAGGGTTATTCATGATTTTTTTCCTTGTCTTGTCTTATTTATTTTTTTAGTTAATTACAAAAAGTGAAGATAATACGGTTTAGTATGTTTCTTCGTATTCGTCAAGATCTGCGAATGGGTCAAACTCTTCCCCGCTCATGTCTTCAATTGGGACACCGCTCATGTCTTCAATTGAAACACCGCTCATGTCTTCAATTGGAGCTCCACCAAGCATTTCCAAATCTTCATCGGTCATTTGGTAGCCCATGAGTTCATAGTTTTCACCAGCAAGCAAATCCATATCAGTAAATTGTCTGATCAAAGAAAGAGTACCAACAGCGATTGAAACAACAGCGACAGTCGAACCAATTTTAGTTTGACCTATTTTTGTTAGTTTTAAACCTGTACCAATAGCAATTGGTATAGCAGCTTTAATTTTATCATTCTTAACTGGAATCTTATTAGCCCCATAGCTAATCGCTAGGGCCGCACCTGCACCAGTTACACCTTGAATAAGTGTATCGATTACAGCTTTAGAGCCTTTTTTCATGCTAACACCTTTTTTTCTTCTTTTCTTTTTATAATTAGATACAGCTTTCTTAGCTTTTGAATAAGATCTTTTAGCCTTTGAAGCTGTTTTTTTTGCCGTTTTTTTTACTTTTGAAGCAACTCGTTTTACTTTTCCCTTTGCCTTTGAGAGAGTGGCTTTTCTCTTTCTGCTCGCAGCGGCTTTTTTCTTTGCCTTATCTGCGGCATTTTTTTTCATGGTTGCTTTTCTTTTTCTAGCTGCTGCGGCTTGCTTTTTTGCCTTTTCAGCTTTTGTTAATGTTTTCTTTTTGCTAGGCATATTTATTTCCTCAAATACAAATAAAGGCCAGCAGCCGCACCAACAACAGTGACACCAGCCACAGCACCAAATTTAATTACTTCTTTATTAACTTTGTTTTTTAAATCGTCAAAGAAATCAGGATTCAATTTATCAACGACTTTTTGTTTTTTATAGTAGCCAACAGGATCGTAGTACTTTTCATCAATTTCTCCCGCTACATACATTTTATACAATTCCGTTAAGAATACATTTGCAACTTCAAAAGGAATACCTGTTTTCTGAATTAACCGAATGGCTTTATATCCTTCCTTGTTCCAGTCTGTAACATCTGAAGTACTAGGAAGGATTCTTGGAAGATCCGATTTTTGAATAAACGTTAGATAAATAGCATGCATCTTACCAATATTATTATCAGTAACATACTTTGAACTATCACCATATTTATCAAGGACCTTCTTCATATTAAGATAGAGCTTGATTCGCTGTACAAAATTCATTTAACTTTTCCTTGCAAGCATTTTAGCAGCTATAAAACCAATAGCAGCTCCACCAACTATATGAATAGGATTTATCCCACCAGCTTCACTTTGAAGGAGTGAAACCTTTTTTTTGAAAGCAGCTTCTTTTTTCTTAAGATCTTTCTTTTTGCCTTCATACTTCTTTTTCATTTTCTTATAATCTTTGTAATATCGATCTTTTTTCTTTTTCTCGCCTTTATAATTTGAGATAAGTTTTTCATACCGATTTTGCAAAACCCCATGGGCAACTTGAAGAGCATTAAGGTGAGCATTGTTTTTAATGCCTACTGGCACAGTTCCTTGCTTAATGCCTTTTTGGTTAATTAATGTTTGGATTTTATCCACTTCCCGAAGTCGTTCTATTTGATCAATAGTCATTCCTGACTTGGATTTAAAACTACCTCTGCGGCCTGCACTTACTTTTTTATTACTGGATCGATCTGCACCAAGAAGATTAACCTCAAGGTTATAATCAATCATTTCCAATGCATCATTCATGATAGAAGCTTCCTTCTCATAGAGTTGATTTTTCTATTTAAACGAGCAATCAAAAAACGATTTCTTTTAACTTTTCTTAAGATTTTTCTGGATGCATTATCCTTAATATTTGCTTTTCTAGATAGTGCAGTAAAAGAATTAATTTTTCTTCTGCGCATTGTTCTACCAGGCATTGAACGACCAGGCATAGAACGACCATCAAGCATTGTAAAATCAATATCCATTATGAACCTTTCTTCTTTGTTAATAGAAAAATTCCAGTTATTAAAGCCGCTGGTAACAAAAAAGTTTTCATTGGGTTTGGAGGATTCTCAACATCAGGAACTTGATTTTTCATCAACTCTGCAAGCTTGGCATTTTTATGTTTATCTTTAGCAGATCCAATAATTCCTTGTGTTACATTTTTTCCAACTTTACCAACAGCACCAACAATTTGAGCCCACCAGCCCATTAATTCCAAATCCTCTTCACCTGATAACTCTAAAGGATGGCTATAACTATCTAATTTCATTATTAACCTTTCTTCTTCATTAACAGAACTATTCCAGCAACTAAGGCTATAGGAATAATAGGATTTTTAGTTATCATATTAATGGGGTTATTTTGCATCATTTGTTTTTGGTGCGCCTGTTGCATTTTAATAATCTGAAACTCTTTTTGGGCTTCAGCTTCCCCTTTATCTTTTATATGTTGTTTAATACCTGATCCAACTTTTTGAGCAAATTTTTTAATATTCTTGGCTCTCTCTTGTAGCCATTTTTTAAATTTGCCTCTACCCATGTACAGCTCAGCCTCTTCAAAAGAATCATACCCCATTAAAGATATGTCTTCAAAAATTCTTTCCTGTACATAGTTTGGTTGTTCATCAATGAAAATCTCGGTTCCTAAAAGGAAATCCAAATCATCTTCAAAGTAATTTTCACCAGATAAAACAACTAATTGTGGTTGACCTCTCATTGAAGCACCTCATATTTAGTTAATTTTTTTTGTTGTCCAATAGAATATTGAGGATAAGTCGCATCAACATTTACCCATTCACCATTCATTTTTGCCTGAGGAAAAACATGGTGAATTTTTTTATCTTTTCTAGAACTTGATGCAATAAGTCTGTATGGGATTTTTTTTAATTTCAAATAAGAGGAAATTGCAATTGCTTTCTTTTTGCAATCACCTTTTTCAGCACTGAATAGATATATAGGTCTCATAACTATTTCAATTGGTGCTTCATCCATTTCATAATGAATATCTTTTATTATAGTGAAGAATTGTTTTAATGAGAGATTTGATAAACGTACACCATCAACAGCAATCTTTTGTAAATCTCTGCAAAAGTTTTTAATTAACCAGTGCATTTTTTTACCTGTTTGATTTTTGCTTGTTAATGGTATTCGTTCTACATTCATAAAATTAATCGTCTTTATTTTCGAAGAAGTCTCCAGGTTCTACAATTTCACAAACATTTTCAGGAAAAGTTTTTATAATTCCATCATCGTCACAACATAGAAAAAAGTGTTTTTCTTTTGCAGGAAAAAAACTTGTATGAAGTACTTTGTAAACAATACCATCAACTGAGACTAAATCCATAAATTCCTCTTTTATTAAAATTCCAGTCTTTATATCAATTTAAAATAAAAAAGACACTTTTAACAAATAAAAGTGCCTTGAAGCTGTTTTTTTTTACCTAAATACTATTTTTTTTTG
>PJEL010003077.1_pt1 | contig 14593 bp, 10 predicted proteins | sample 1853271 | NCBI WGS metagenome assembly PJEL01 (sample SAMN08108733, study PRJNA415343) | Invertebrate metagenome, whole genome shotgun sequencing project. | host: Globobulimina | place: Sweden: Gullmar Fjord | collected 2015-08 | reverse complement strand
GTGCGTCAATAACTTTCCTATTTCCAACTCTTACATGGTGCGTAGTACTTTGTAAACAAAGTCGGTATCATTTCTGCCTTATAAATACGCACTACGCACTATCATTGCCAGAGTACCTTATGAGAAAGTTAATTAATTCTCATTCCTAAAGGTTTTTGTGGGGCAATGTGGCCTAAAAACCTGGTTTTTCACTATTTCCGATAATGTCTAATGTAAAAACCCTAAAAATCATTGGATAGGATCAAACGCCCCCACATCTACGAGCGCAAAACCAAAACCAAACCCTACTCTCAACCATCCGGTGCCATAGAAGCGAAAGGAGTCAAAAAATGAGCAAGCAGCCAAAGAAAATAGGTTATGAGAATGATGATTTTTGTAACCAAAATAAAACTCTAGACAATTCATTTTTGGCCGTCTCCCCGGCCAAAGTCTATCTCGACAGCCTGAGCCACAGCAGCCACCGCACTATGTACGGAGCTTTGGCTCGAATTGTTGGCATCCTCCGCCCCAGCGATGAACAGGACCGCAAAGGAAACCCGGTTGCTGACCCGCTGAGTTTCGCCTGGCACACCCTTGACCGCAGCGATGTAGCCGCCCTTCGCGCCGTCCTTGATGCTCGCTATGCCCCCGCCACGGCCAACAAAATGATAGCCGCATTTCGTGGCGTACTCCGCCAAGCCTGGCGTTTACAGCTCTTCGATGCTGAACAAATGAAGCACCTCAGCGACATCAAAAGCATCCCTAGCAACAGTCTACCCGCTGGCCGGACCATCCCTGCTGGCGAAGTTCAGGCCCTGTTCGATGTCTGTGCTCACGACCCCCGCGACATAGGCATCCGCGATGCCGCTATACTAGCCCTACTCATCGGCTGCGGCCTGCGCCGTGCCGAAGCCGTAGCCCTAAACCAAACCGATTACGACCCCACTAATGAGAGCATCATAATCCGGGACAAAAGAAACACCCAACGCAGTGCTTACCCCTATGGCGGAGGCCTGGCTGCCCTCAACGATTGGCTGAGCTTTCGAGGTGTCGACCCCGGCCCCCTATTCTGTCGAGCAACCAGGGCCGGGACCATCATCCCAACCGAGCATAATCGTCTCAGCGAACAAAGCATCTACAAAATGCTCCAGACCCGGGGCACAGCAGCACAAATAGCAGATATCTCACCCCATGACTGCCGCCGAACATTCGTCAGCAACCTGCTCGTCAACAACATCGACATCGCCATAGTCCAGCGCATGGCTGGATATTCAAACGTCGCCACAAGCATTGGCTATGATCGCCATCTGGACGAGGAGCAGCGTCGGGCAGCAATGACCTTACACATTCCGTACATCCGCAGGGGGAAGTGAGAAACCCAAGCGTATAACATTAGCGGCCTTGATCTTCGTTTGGGCCAACTAGCTAACGAAGTTTCGCCTCAAACCGATAAGATAAATAAATAGCTCACGGATAAACACGGATTTTTTTATTTATATATTGGCCGAAACGAAGACCATAGCCACATTAGCGAACTGTGTATCGCACGAAACTATGTATCGCACGAAACTATGTATCGCCAGCTTCTGATTTAAGATATTAAATCAGCTCAAATGGGTCTCTTGCGAACGAATATTGTGGCTCTGCAGGGATTTTTCGACTTCGTCTCAGAATGACATGTGCCTACTTGGCAGAATTTGTCTGATGCTCTACTACGCAGCATCTTATGAGTCATAACCAGCGGGATGTTTTTCAAACCAACGCCAGGCATCAGCAATAATGGTTTCTAGGTCGGGGTATAGAGGTTTCCAGCCCAATTCACGCTTGATGGCTTCTGATGAAGCAATCAAAGTGGCCGGGTCGCCCGGGCGAGGTGGCCCAACCTTGGTGGGGATAGGATGACCGGTAATGCTACGGGCGATATCAATAACCTGCTGGACGCTATAGCCATGCCCATTGCCCATGTTGTAGGCTCGGCTGGGGCCATCTTTTAAGGCATTTAAAGCCAAAATATGAGCTTGAGCCAGATCGAGAACATGGATATAATCACGGACACAGGTTCCGTCGGGGGTATCATAAGTTTGACCAAAAATGGTGACTTTTTCTCGTTTGCCCTGCGCTACCTGCAAAACCAGCGGAATGAGATGGGTTTCTGGGTTGTGATCTTCACCCCGAACAGGTGAGGCCCCGGCTGCATTAAAGTAGCGCAGGGCGACATGACGCAGACCTTTGGTTTTATCCAACCAATGTAATATCCGCTCGAAAATATATTTAGACTCGCCATAGGGGCTGCCAGGGACAATCCGTTCATCTTCGGCAATGGGCATCCGTTCCGGGTCATCAAATAAATTGGCTGTTGAGGATAAAATAAAGCGTTTAACCCCGGCCTCAACGGAGGCCTGTAACAAATTTAGACCATTGGTTATATTATCGCCCAAATACATAAAGGGGTGGGTTATCGATTCGCCGACTAAGGTATATGAGGCAAAGTGCATCACGGCTTCAATATGATGCTTGGCAAAAGTTTGTTTGAGTACAGCCTTATCGGCCAGATCAGCAACAACTAATTTGGCTCTGGGGTGAACGGCCTGACGATGGCCTTGATAAAGATTATCATAAACAACAACACTTTCCCCACCTTCAACCAGTTGTTCTACCACAATGCTACCGATATAACCAGCTCCACCAGTCACTAAAATAGTCATTATATTTATCCTTTTTTATAATCTGAATATCCATTAAGTTGCTTATCATAAATAAATGAAGCTATTACACAAATTCAGAGCTGGCTGCTTGAAAATCTTCTGGCTGAGAGAGATACAACCACCTTTTACTGATCAGCTCTATAAAAATCTGGGTAAAGCTCCTTCATACAGTCTGAACAAATGCTGTGGCTGAACTCTGCTTCAGAATGATCCCGAATATAGACAGCAACATCTTGCCAATAGCCCGCATCATCACGAATCTTTTTGCAGTTGGCGCAGATGGGTAACAACCCTGAGAGCAGCTTGACTTTGGCCAATGCTGCTTGAAGTTCCGCATTATGCGCTTCAATCAGCTTTCGCTGGTTGCCAATAGTAATATGGGTATTAACCCGAGCCAAAACCTCTGCAGCCTGAAACGGTTTGGTGATGTAGTCTACTCCGCCGGCAGAAAAGGCTTTGACCTTATCTAACGCTTCACTCATAGCGCTGATAAAGATAACCGGAATGCTCCGCGTACGTTCATCCGCCTTCAACTGTTTGCACACCTCATAACCATCCATTTTTGGCATCATGATGTCGAGCAAAATCAAATCAGGAGGTTTTGCTTGGGCCGCCAATAGTGCCACTCGCCCATTGGGCGCGGGCCGAACTTTATAACCTTGCTCGGTCAATATCCTGATTAAAAGGCGCAGACTATCGTGGGTATCATCAACAACTAAAATATTTGTACTGCTCTGTACTTGTATGCGTACTGGCGTTGGCATGTTTGTGGCAGGGCTGGATATGCTCATTTGGTGTCCACTCATTTTTATCTTCCTTTGCCTCTTGAATTAAAGTTGTAAGCTCTTCATACCCGGACAACATATTGTCCCTGACCAACTTGCGGTATTCCGGGGCAATCCATTCTGTGTCAGACCGGCCAACCGCTTCTGAGAGCGTGTACCAAACATTTTCTCTGCCGCCATATTTTGTCTCAGGCAAACACTTTTTTCAGACAGGAATATCGCTTCAAAAGCCGCTTCAAACAGGGCACGAAACTGCTCCTTACTGTCTCGCAATTTCTCCTCAACCCGCTTACTAGAAAAGCCGGGAAAGCCCCTGGTCTTTTACCAGGGGATGAAAGGCCGGAATCTTAGCTTTATCATAAGCTCAATCCGGCTTTTCTGATTTGAGATATCAAATCTAGGAAAAACCCCATTGAGCGTTTAAGAAGCCCCCTTACTTTAGTGGGGGGTTTTTCACTTTCCGTAATTTCTTATTCTAACTGCTCATTTTTGCAAGCCAGCGTTCGTGGTAGCCGATATTATATCACAAAAGCCAACAATAGTTATGGAGCGGAGATGGATTGGGAATTAAGGTGACTGTCACTTAACGGACTAGATATTGAGCCTATTTGAACAAACAAAAACACCTATATTTACTATCCAAAAGTGACTGTCACCTGGCTTTTCACTATTTCCGATAATGTCTAAACAATCTGCCTTTTAGTAGGCCAATAGTGTGAGCCCAGTGATGCTAGAAAAAGGAGAAGGTGATATAATCAACATTAAATATTCCGAAAGCGAAGTGATAAAAATATGCCTCTGTTGATTGAAAATTGTGCTATTTTGACCTCTCAAGCTGAGCTGGGCTATCAAACCAAACGTTTCATTGTTATTAACGGCAACACCATCGAATCCATTAGCGACCACCGCCCTGAAGGTGACTTTGAGGCCGTCTTATCCGGCCATAATCGTCTGGCTATCCCCGGGCTGGTCAACGCCCATACCCATTCCCCTGAAAATTTTATACGAGGCTCAACAGAGCAATTGACCTTAGAACCCTGGCTGGTTTATTTACAGGCCACCTGCGGTCTATATTCAGCCCGAGATCACTATTTGAGTACCATGATTGGAGCCATTGAGATGATCAAAACCGGGACTACGGCGGTTCTGGATCACTTTTGGAGTCCCAAATTATCGCCTGATATTTTAGCAGGAGTCATGCAAGCCTACCAAGATAGCGGACTGCGGGCTGCTGTAGCCCCGCTTTATGGTGATGCCCGCATCGACCTCGATTTTGGCATAAATCAAGGCTATGATACCCTGGCAGACACCGCCTATGCTCTGGAAGCAACTTTCCCCCCGCCTTTATCTGAAAGGCTGGCCCTGCTTGATGACTTTTTTAAGAATTGGCACCAGGCCCAAGCTGGCCGCCTGCGTTGTATGGTTGGACCAACAGGCCTTCAATGGTCAAGCGAAGAATTACTGCAAGAATCTTTAGCTTTGACCCGCCGTTACGGGAGCGGTTTTCACATGCATTTGTTAGAAACAAGGCTACAAAAAGAGTCTTGCCACTGGAAATTTGGTATTTCTGGCATAGAGTGGTTGGCCCAACGTAAGCTACTTGGCTCCGAAATGTCGCTTTCACATTCAGTTTGGGTAACCCCAAAAGAGCTGGAACTGATTGCCGAAGCTGGAGCCTGTCTGGTCCACAACCCGCTGGCAAACCTCAAGTTGGGTAGTGGCCTGGCCCCCATCCCGGCTATGCTCAAATTGGGGGGAAGGGTCGCTCTGGGCACTGACGGAGCCGCTTCGAATGATAATCAGGTTTTATTTGAGGCCATCCGCATGGCTGCCCTGATTCATAACGACCCCAGGCGTAACCCCAAAGAGTGGCTTTCGGCCCAGCAGAGCATGTACCTGGCAACCGAGGGTGGCGCTTATGCTCTGGGTCTGACGGGTAAATTGGGGCGCTTAGAGAGTGGTTATCTGGCCGATATTACCCTTCTGGACCTATCCACCTCTTATATGTTCCCCATGACCGAGGCCTACAAACAGCTTGTCTTTTGCGACACAGGCCGCAGCGTGGCAACTGTAATTATCGATGGGACGGTGGTTATGCAAGACGGGCAAATCACCCTATTTGATGAGCAAGCCATTTTAGCAGAGGCCAGAGAAGCTATCGCTGGCCGTCTCTACCGCCATCCCCAAATCCCGGCACATATTCAGGCTGATATGGACAAATTTACAAAGTTTAGCCAAGATATTAATAATATGCCCAACTGAAACAGATTCAGCCTACGGCACGACAACAAAAATAAAAACTGTCATCAGTCAATCTCTCTACTCCCTACTCTTTCAGCCCAAAAGGCATCCCCATTAACGGCGATAAGGAGGATGCCGTTTAAGCCCGGGGCGCGGTGTAGTATTTCCAGGGCTTGGGCGGGGGTCTGAACAATGGGGCTGCCAACATTAAGGGAGGTGTTGACCGAGACCTCAACCCCAATGTGTTGCCCCAGGGCGATAAGGTAGGCGTGGGTAAAGGGGTCGATGTCGGGCCTGACAATTTGCAAACGTCCGCTGCCGTCGTGATGTATAACGGCAGGAATATAGTGATAGGCGGCGGGTTTGGCTCGGGCGGTGAGGACCATGTAGTTGTAGGCATTGTAGTTGGCAGCAGCTGCGCCAGGGGATAAGTTGAACCAACGTTGGGCGGCAGCCATAGTTAAAAGCGGGGCCAGGGGGCGAATAAGCTCTCGATATTTGACCCGCTGGTTGAGTTGTTGGCGGGTATCGGCTCGACAGGGGTTGGCTAAGATTGAACGATGCCCCAGGGCGCGGGGGCCGGTTTCAGCCACCCCCTGGAAAAGCCCCACAATGCCTTGCTGGGCAACGATGGCGGCTAACCAAGCGGCAATACGGTCTCGTTCGGCGGGGGGGGTGACGTTGCCCAGGCGTTGATGGTTTATAGCGGCTGTCTTTTCTAAGGCGGCTTCAATTTGGGGGGTGGTGGGGGGCAGACCGCAATAAAAGGCATGGCGCAGGGGGGGGCCGGGTTGGGCGCCATGGCGTAAGGCAAAGTGGTAGGCCGCGCCGGGAGGTGTGCCGGCATCGCCAGGCAGGGGGGGGACCCAGAGCTGCAAATAGTCGGAGCGCTTGAAGTGCTTGTGGTAGTAGCTTTGGTTAAATTTTTCCAGGAGCCGCATATTGGCGACACAGTTTAGGGCTGTGCCGCCGCTCAAAATTAGGCGCTGACTGCCAGTTTGATGAATCATAGCCCCAACGATGTGGCTGAGGGCATCTTCAAAAACCAATTGGGTGGCAGCGGCTTTGTCTAAATGCTTTTGGGTGGTGGGGGGGTGGTGGCTTGCCAGACCATCCACTTTTAGCACTTTGTCGGGGTTCCAAAAGTCGGCCGGGAGGATAGGTTCACCGAGTATCTTTTTTAGAGTGGGGCTATAGGGTTGGCTAAAACCGGCCCGGTGCCAATTGGCTAAGGCTCGATTAAGAAAAAGCTGCCCCTGAGGGCCAAAGTGAAAGAGCTGGCGCAGGTGGGCGTAGTAGGGGTTGGTTGAACGTTGGTTATCACCCCAGGCAGCGGCCCCCATATAACGCCCCTCACTACTTAGAGGTGACCAGCCGCCCTGGGTGGTGCTCATAAAGGAGTAAAAGGTGCCCAGGGAGTCAAACATACTGTGATTGTTATAGCGCAAGCTCAAGCGTCCCTTGTGGGCTACATAGAGCGAGATGGAACCATCATCGCCGCTGCCGTCGATGACCATAACCATTACGGGTTGGGTACAGTTGGCAAAGGGGGAAGCCGCATAAGAGAAGTAGGCGTGGTTATCGTGGTGGCGCAGGTTGATAAGGGGCATGGGGGCAGGGAGGCCCAACTGCTGGGCCAGACGCCGGGGGGCACTGAAGGCTTCTAAAATGGCGCGATAATCGGTTAAAAAGGTGCTGCGGGGTTGGGGTTTGAGCAAAGCAAGGTTGTGGGGAAACTCTTCGGCAAAGGTACGGGCACTATGGGCTAATAAGGCGATGTAATCCCAACTGGTCAGGCAGGCATGGATATCTGTCGGACGGAGGCCAAGCTGTTTTAGTTGGCCTAATAAATCAATGACGCTCAGAGTGGGGTAATCGGCATAATGTTTGAGGCCGGTAAAACGTTCTTCTTCGTTGTTGCAGATCAGCTGGAGGCCATGGCTGGCGGTAACTTCTACCAAAGCCAACCCGGCATTATGCCCCCCGACCCCCAGGCCGAGCAAATAAACAGGTTCGCCGCGCTGGAGTTTATGGCCCATAGCAATGGCTCGTTGTTGGCTATAGGGGCTGTCAAGTTGAAACATGTGCCTTTGTTGGGCCAGACGCTTGATGACAGGTTTGAGTATGCGATAGCTCAATTGCCCCAAACGCGGGTGGAGGGGGTGGGTTCTGAGTTTATAGTTGCTCACGGATCAGTCCAAGATTCAAATGGCGCAGCCCCTTAGAATGTGTTTCTTAAATAGAGGATGAGGGCATATTAAGACTTCGGAAGTCTTGAAAATGTTATTGGGACGAAAATGCCAGCAGCACAAAGCACAGTAACAGAAGGTCGATTACGAGACCACCTACTAGCCCTAGCCCTGCAAACGCAAACTTATATACCCGTTTCTTGGTGATAAGGCCCAAGCTGAAACCAACTGCTGCTCCAACGAGCGGGATACAGCCAAACAAAATTATGAAGTGAATAGGATACCATGCAAGTAGAAACATTCTGATTTAACCTCGGCTAAGGATTTGGGTGCAAATAACTTGGACAACTGGATTTTGGGCATAGTTCAAAAACCTGGCAAGTTAGAACCGATTATGCATAATTACCCAACTACCAGACATGTAGGGTTTCAAGAGATACTATAGCATATTTGAGGCTGACATGTCCAGCGTGTATGCTAAACATGCTGCCCAACGTCAATTACAACTCAGTCAGGGTCCTCCTGTCCTTTCTGAACAAATTTAATCATCCATTATGATATGCTTAATTAGTTGAAGTGGCATCAGAAACCAGGTTTTTTAATGTTTTTCTTTCCAATTGGGATTAATGATAGTTGGCAAATGTTTCATGGTTTGATATTCTGTTGTTTGTGTCGTCATGTTCCTTGTACCTAATTATAAAAGGTGCAGGCAATTAAACTGCTAATAATTTTTTAGCTAGATTATGAGCAAACTTAACAATGTTTTTATCAACGGAGTAGGTTTCTACATTTTTAAGGGCTGAACAAGGTAAAAAAGCACATAAGTCTCTCTCTACTGCTTCCCCTATAATAAAATAGGCTTGCTCAGGAAGTTGGTTAAAAAGTTCTTGTACGCGAGGATCATTGTTAAGCCGGGCAATACCACAGGAGTTATGAGGAATAATCAAACATACGGTCCGGTCAACCAAAGTAAGGGCCTTATCCAGGGCTATATCGGGTACAAAAGCTAACCCATTGCCCCCCGGGGTGGGTTGGGAGGTTAAACCGACCAATTTAACATATAAACCAGCTTCACGTAGTTGGGTTATAAAAATAGCAGCGTCAACTTCATCAAACATTTGGGTACATAAGACTAAAATACATTTTCTATGATTTATCATGGGCTAAATGAGGCCAGCAAAACCTTACTTGTGGTCATGCCCCTGGCTTTGAATGGCCCTTATAGTCAATTGTTAGCCGTGAGTGAATTGGACTTGGATGGCCTGATCCAGGCCATCCAACATCTGACTAACATCTCCTTGCTCCAAATTAGGGGGGGGTCAATGAGCGACGGTATGATATTCATCGCCTAACTGAAACCTTTTTGCTCAAGGAAGCCATAAAGTGGCAATCTCCGTTATTTCAGTCCCAAGCGCTTTAGGTTGTTACCTTATTGGCTCAAGCCCAATTGCTGCAATTTTTTATCTGTGGGAACACCGTTTTCATCCCAACCCCGCAGTTGATAGAATTCGGGCAGCATTTTGTCGAGTTCTGCCACATGCCCTTTGGCGGGGCCGTCAGGCATTGGATCTTCTAGCATCCGCTTTGGCAGGGTATCGTCGGCTTTGGTGAAACCAGCTTTTAACAGGAACAGCCGTTCCAGGTTATAGATGCGCTCTCCAGCCTCCAACAGGGTTTCTGGGGTGTAGTCAGCACCGGTGGTGGAATTCATCAACTGGGCCAGGCGGGTGGGCAGCAAGTGAACTTCTCCGTTGAACATATAACGAACGCTGACAAAAACGCATACGCCTGTTGTGTCTATCACCGCAAAGGCATCTGTGTAACGCGCCACCAATTCGGCTTTGCCTACAGTAGTTAAGGGTTCAATCTTTTTGGGGGTTCCAAAGACTTCCGGATAGGCTACGTCGCCAGCCATGTGAGAAGCCCCGATGTTGGAGGTGGCGTAAAGTAAACCCATGCCTTTGGCCCCGCGAGGATCGTAACCCGGGAATTCGAGCTTTTTGGCTGTAATGGAGTATTCGGGATGTCCGTATTTGGATGCCAGTCGGTAGCTGCCCTCGGCCAACAAGTTGCCAAATCCGTCACGGTAAGCCGTCTTTTTGACCATAGCGATCATTGCGTCGGCATCACCAAAACAAAGCGGCTGCCCCACATCGCTTTCAGGGATGATGCCAGCTTCGAACATCTCCATAGCGCAGGAAATGGTCATGCCCAACGAAATGGTGTCCATCCCCAGTTCGTTGCACAGATAGTTTGCTTTGGTGACAGCACCCAGGTGATCTACGCCGCAGGAACTGCCAAGCGTAGCAATAGTTTCATATTCAGGCCCCTCGCCCTTGCCTTCATACCCCGGGTCTTTTACTTCGGTCAGCCGTCCGCAAGAAAGGGTGCAACGATAACAAGGAACTGGGCGAATAAGATATTTTTCGTTGAGGGTGGGGCCGTTGATATTCTCTGTACCTTCAAACACACCGGTGCGGGCGTTGTAGGTGGGCAAAATGCCCAATTCATTAGTAACATCGGGTACGTAGGGTGTGCCGTATACCCGCATTGTGGCCCCATTCTTGGCATCCCCGCCAACTTCAAGGTTCATTATGCGGCTTAAAGATTTCATTTTAACGGGGTCAGCCATGCGGGGGTCTTGTTTGCCCTGCACAACCACAGCCTTTAGATTTTTGCTGCCCATGACTGCGCCCACGCCTGAGCGTCCGGCGGCGCGGTGCTTGTCGTTGATTATGGCGGCCATTTTGACCAGATTTTCTCCCGCCGGGCCAATAGCGGCGACTTTGGCCTTGGGGTCGGTTTCGGCCAGAACAATATCTGTGGTCTCATGAATGTCTTTGCCCCACAGATGTTCGGCAGAGCGAATTTCGACCTGGTCTTCGTTGACCCACAGATAAACCGGCCGCTCGGCTCGACCCTCGAAGATAAATAGGTCAAAGCCGGTGCGTTTCATCCAGGTGGGGAAGTCACCCCCGGCGTTGGAATTTGAGAGGGCATTTGTCAGGGGCGATTTAGTAACCACCATATAGCGGTTGCCGGTGGGGGCCGGGGTTCCCGTCAAGGGGCCGGTAGCGAAGATCATCTTATTCTCCGCAGAGAGAGGATCAACTTTGGGGTCAACTTCAGCGTAAAGATATTTAATTGCCCAGCCCCGGCCGCCGATGAAATCTTTGGCCGTCTGGGGATCGACGCTTTCTATGGAAACTTTTTGGTTTGTAAGGTCTACTCGCAAAATTTTGCCATGCCAGCCATTCATAAATTTGACTCCTTTTTAGTCTTTTTAATAGTAATTACTCAGCTTGAGCGCTTGAAACCGCATTAGTAAGGCTAAAGCCAATCATCCACGTAGGCGGATGGGATATCGTTGTTCCTTGTAATCTTGGGATCATTATTTTTCTGGAACTCCTTTAACCGCCACCCACTGCTGGAAAGGCGCATACAACATCACCCTCTTCCAAAATCTGATCTTGGTCGGGGGTGCGTCCGTTGACCAAAACAACAGTGGCTGCACCGAGAGGAACATCAAATTGAGTCAACAGCCCTATTGTTTTAGTCCCTCCGGGAACTTCCATGTGGTGGACATTGCCTTTAGCTTCGGCGGGCAGATATTTTCGGTAGGTGGCTATAAGTTTTAGCGATACTTTCATTATATCTAGTGTTTCGCGGCGCAAATAACTATACAGTTGAGCCTTTTACGCGAAACACTTAACAGTTGGGCGTTGAGCTACCCAATAATTGTACAGTTACTTACGCCCAACTGTACTAGGCCCTGGATTAATGTTGGTGAGATGATACTCTATTCAGTAAGTATCACCAAGTTGAACTCCTAAAAATGGTTTAGGCTGTGCTGCTGCGCTTGGAGTAGAGCCGGGATTTCTATAGGAATGAGATTTTAATAACTGTAGTGCGTGGTGCGTAAAGGGGAATTTATAGGCCATACGTAATACGCAGAAAGGGGACAGTTAATTAATCCCCGTTCCTTAGCGACTCGGTTGTCTATAATGCGGGCAGCGGCTAAGGTTTCATATTAGTCTACTTATACGCAGCGTTACTTTGGTTGTTGGGGGTCGGGTAATAAATTTTCAGCTTGATGCTTTGCTAGAGTGCCCTTCAATCAGTGACAATGAGTTAGGCATAAGCCAAACTATCGCGTACGCTGACCACAGTGGCACTGCGAGCCGGGAGGATAGAAGCCAGGGTGGAGATGATCAAGATGATAACCAGCCACATAAAGACGGCCTTGAAGTTATATTGATAATCCAGATGGGCCTCAAAAAGAACCATTCCCAGGGCGTTTGCTAGTGGTTTGCCCAGCCCAAAGGAAATGGGTATAACCACCATCCAACTGAATAATCCTTGCAATACACCCTCCATCATAAACATACCCAGGATGGTGGGCGTTCTGGCCCCAATGGCCCGCATGACCCCGATTTCGCGGGTGCGTTCGACCACGCTAATCGATAGGGCACCCATCAGGCCAATACCGCCAACCAAGGCCATCAGCACGGCCAAAACAAGCAGCATTGTAATGGTAATGGAAAATTGGCTGTCTACGTTGCGTCTATTCTCTTTCAGCACAATGCTTTCGGACACATCGATGCTCTTGGCTTCGTATAGGTTCTTCAACTCGGTGGTGACACTTTGCACGTAATCTTCATTCTCAAAGCGGGTTCGGACCCGGATTTGGGTGCCCCGGTTGTGCTTTTTGGTGGCTTTGAAGACCGCATTCAGGTTGGCATAGATGGGGTCAGTTTCGCCAATATCGCTAAATACATTCTGGTAAAAACCAACGACCTGCCATTCAGAATCGCCCAGCTCGCCTACATCAAGCACAACCGTATCGCCCACTTTAACACCGTTATCGTCGGCGGTGTCTTTTCTGATAACCAGTGCCGGACCGTCAGCGGGCTGTAGCCATCGGCCGGCAACTAGCAGGTTGGGTCTAAATGAGTCGCTGCCGTTGGGGATGCCGATCAATTGCGCCCCCAGTCCGGCCTCTTTGAGCCGCTGGCCCTCTTTTAATAGCGATGCCCCGTGAGAAAACCAGACCTCGGCGTACTCTATGCCAGGATGATTCTCGGCCAGGGTGGTAGCCCGATCAACACGTTCGTCATCATCAAAAATCACCAGAAAGTCATATTTATGTTTGGCAAAAACGTTATCCAGAGTTAGGTTGATGGATGACGACAGGCTAAGCACTGACAAAAACATTGTGCCGGCCAAAATCAATACGCTCTGGGTCAATATCAAACGCCACTTGCGACGGAACATATTACCCAAGGCAACTGCATAAGGCGCGGACAAAAAGCGCTGCCCGAATCGTTCAATCAGGCGGTCGATTCCGCTAGTGCCAAAATTGCCGCTACCCAGACCATAAGTGGAGATGGCTTCGCGGACGGTGATGGCTGTGCCGCTTAAAACTGGCCCCAAGGCAGCCAGGATGGGCACAGCAATGGCGGCGATGATCTGCAAGCCAAAGGCCAAAAGCGAGTATTGAAACTGCTCGTAGTCGATATTGAAGAGATTGAGAAAGTATTGGGTCACCCCAAAAGCCAACCAGGCCCCCAATGGCAGGGCAATCAGAAGCGACAAAGCGCCATAAATCAACACTGTTGTTAGATAGACCTTGACAATTGTACGTTGGGTTCCCCCAATGGCTTTGAGGATGCCAATTTGGTTGATTTGCTGAGCGATAATCCCGGTCAGGGTGTTGAGTATCAAGACCACGCTGGCTCCCAACGAAACTATGGCCATTATCTGCAACACCAAGTTAATGCCTTCCATAAAAAAGCGGCCCCAATGTTCCTCCGGGTCTTGAAAGATGGTAACAGCCACCCCAATGCCTTCTTTAGAAAGCCGATCTTTTATATCAGAAGCAACCTCTCTGGCAAACTCGGCGCTGTAGGGTGTAACCTGGACTATAATTTGATTGTACTCGCCCTTTTTTACATCAAATAGCTCCACCCCTTCGGCATCACTAAAGAAAACAGCCGGGCCGCCAAATGACGGCGGCGGCACAAAGTTGTGCCGCAATTTGCCATTAATCTTGCGTACTTTGGGTCGGTCATCAACTTCAAAGTAAACCGTGTCGCCAATGTCTAACTCAAAGTGCTGGCTGGATAGCCGCTCGATGCCAACCCGGTTACGTTTGGGCCACTCGCCTGCTTTGAGGGGCAGTAACTCGTACTCCTGATTTTCGTAATCCTCCCGCGTAATCAGCCAGGCGGTGTCCCACTCGTCATCAAGGTTGATTTTGTAGCGAATGGGGATAAAGCTGCCCAGGGCAATATCTTCTACCCCAGCCACTTTTTTGAGGCGATTGGTGATAGTTTCATCGATGTTTTTGGTTACGGCTATAGTAAAGTGGGCCGGGATGCTGGCGCGATGGGCCTCATCCATGCCCGTTAGCATTTGATCGGACATGCCAAAGGTGATGCCAATGGCAAATACACCCACAGCAATACTCAAGACCGCCAACACCGTACGGACTTTATTATCCCATAGATCAGACCAGACTTTGTACCAGATAACACTCATAGCGCTTTTTAATTTCCTTTATTGGAGAAGCCGGAAAAACCCCTCGGATTTTAATCAGGGGATGAGAGGCTAGAATCTTTTGCCTATCTGTGCTCAAGTCGGCTTCTCCCTGGAGAAACCCATTGAGCTGGCTGAAGCCCAAGATGTTTACACT
>PJEL010003076.1_pt1 | contig 14595 bp, 18 predicted proteins | sample 1853271 | NCBI WGS metagenome assembly PJEL01 (sample SAMN08108733, study PRJNA415343) | Invertebrate metagenome, whole genome shotgun sequencing project. | host: Globobulimina | place: Sweden: Gullmar Fjord | collected 2015-08 | reverse complement strand
AAAATGGAGATCATTTCAAGCTGGGTTCAGAAGTAGATGACAGCCAAGGACTTTAGGTGGGTAAAAGAAGTGAAAGGAGAGAAGAGTACTACTCGCTCTCTCTCTCTCGAATGAGCCGGAGCCGGACAGGAAGAAAGAGGTCAAGTGTGAAGAGTGAAAATGTTACCTGTGTGTGTGGCAGAGTCGCAGTTCCTTTTATCAGAGCCACCTTCACACCAAAGCGTTCTCCTCCTTTTGAGTCGTGTGCCTGGACACACATTTTCCACATTAAGAACGGCTTCCAGATCAAGTCAATCTGTTACTATTTTACTATTCTGTCAGTGTATAATTATTCCTTTTTTATGCGCACTAGCCTGGAAATGGAAGCGTTCTGTAGATGACCATATTCCTACGGTAGTGGCTGTAGTATCCCGGTGGCACACTGAAGTTTCTTGATATTTAGGTTTGGGAAATGAGATAAACAAATCATCAGATATGTATTTATAGAACGAAACGAACAAAACGAACGAAGCGGCAAAAACTGAGTAATTAAACTCTCTTACCCTCGTGGTGGTGGTCCTCACGAGTGAAGACGTAGAGTGATCCTGCACTTTTACTAGCAGAAGCAAAAGGCACACCATCTAAAACAGATGACTAGAAGATTTGTGTTAAAATGTTTCAAAGTAGCAATCAAGGAGGGAGCAGTTGGACTCAAGCTAGAAGAACAGAGGTACTAATCAAATCTGGCAGACAACGGTCTGAAGCTAGATGTGGGGGCACACATAATCCCGAGATGTAAAATAGTTATAACGTAAGACAGCTAGCTGTTCCATGGTTTCTCTACTTTTAGGCATTAGCCTACAATGCTGCTGCTGGGAAAGCATTAGCCTACAATGCTGCTGCTGGGAAAGCATGAGCATACCCCTACCTCTGTTTCAATTGAAGAAGAAGCAAGCGACCAAACTGCAGGTCCTCCTGACCCTGCTTGGCATGATGATGGTGCCCCATAAGCTCCTATGGTATCCAATTTCTGATATGAGACAATGATTTGATGAAAGTATGCAGAACGATGACTACTACAATTGAGGCAGGAGTGGAGATAAGTGTTGAATGCTAATCTTACATACATAGTACTGTATGTAAGAACGGCCTAGATGATCATCATGCTCCGATTCATAACCAAGCCGACTTATATATTTAAAAATTTAAAATTGGGCATAGTAAGCTGCTTTGCGTACCTGATAACCTTAGGAGGATACTTGCATTCTTTTGTGATAGTGGTAATTCTACATTGGTAGTATTCTCCTCTATCAACGAGCCTTCACATTGCGCATGAATGAATTTTTTTGTTTAACTCAAAATGACATGAAATTGTCACTGCAAAACGCCAACGCTTAGCTGCTTACCAAATGGATCTTGCACCGTGTAATAAGCAGGCTGGGTGTCAAGGATAGGACGACTAGTGTCATTGTTTGTCTTTGAATTTTTTGGAAAGAAAAAAATCAATTATGGGAATAATTAGACACCTGTTCTCCCCAGAGGCCATGCAGCACTGTATCAGGTGCACCAACAATAGCTATCCCTTCACTATCAATCAGTGCAACGCTATACCTAAATAGGACCAAGATATAGCAGTGTATGATCATTTGTACAAGGGCGGTCAGGATGTCAATGGAAGCAGCATAACTAGACGGCTTGTATTTGAGATGATTCAAACCCTCAACCTGCTGCTGCTGCTGTCAGTTTCTGTCAGTTTCTGTCAGTTTCTGATTGGAATGGGAAAGATCTAGGGTGGGGGTGTTAGCTGCATTCATCATACCCGAATCGATCACCAGCTCTTCTATCAGATGAAACGAGCTCGGCAGCTTCTACCCAGGAACACTCAAAGCGACTGAACAGATGATCGGCAACGTGGCACATATCATGTGGTCAGTCAATTATGGTACCAGGGCTACATACGTGAAAAAAATATTAATTGTCCGGGAACTACTACTCACTTTCGTCCTTGTGAGCAAGGTATACTTGGTTCATTAGGAAGAGACCGCACATAAATGTACGCCACTCCTGGTAGGTTGTGGGAAAGGGTTAGAGAAGGAGTGTACAAAAATGGTGAAAGAATAACTGTAAATTCAGGCTTCGGCCGTTGCAAACATTTTGTTATGAAGGAATAGTACCTGATTGGGATGCATCCTTAGGCATAGTATAAACAAGTCCTATTAAGGATATATGCAATTAGTGTCGCCGCTTGCTGACATGTCAAGTACCACATTATTAATGACTGCTACTTTGTACCTGGGCCTCCAACATTATCTATCCAACTGAACCTGTAAATTCCAATTTGTCAGCCTTTATACAAATGTGATTTATATTAGCAGCTAGCTCGAAGGAATGATGTCATAAACCTAAAATCATCGATGTTGATGTGACCCCAAGCGCCCACTCCCATATCAACAATCCGAATACGAGCTGCTCTGCCTGTAAATGTGAATTGTTATGCATTTATTCATTTTGTTACACTACTTTACAAGCAAGGTTTTCTTTATAATGTGATAGTAGTGCACACCTTCAAGATGAGAGACGTCCCATGAGACCCTCCGCATTTGACCCCTGCACCGACCAGTGGCTTGTGCTTGAGGTACCCCATCCACTACTATCTCCACATACTGTAAATGTGTTAGAGATCTTAATATTATGTGTAAACAATATCACAACATTTTTTCAATTCATCCACGACGACGGGTGGTTTGAAGCCTAAGACTAAAACCGTAACCCTAATCCTAACCTTAACCCTAAAACTCTAACACTCACTAACCCTATAACTCTGATCCTAACCTTAACTCTAATTCTGGCCCGAACTGTACGTAAACAAATTTTAATGCATGAAGGTATGTACCTCAGACTTAATGTCACATCCGCCACCAATGAGAAAGTTAATTTCTCCTGGTCCAATGATAAAGATATTGCTAGTAAGTGTTCCAACAGCTTCATCTCCTTGTATACTCCCTGACGGGGATTTGGAGCAAGGTGCTCTATAATCCACATCTGATCCAGGTCTTGCCTCGAATGTTCCAATGTAGTAACGTCCAACATGTCCAGATGATTCAGCGTGCATGCTATCCATATTAGTGTAGGATGATATGATCGATTGATAGTTAGGCGGGCGATACACTGCATTATCACCGAACGTAGGTTGAAAATCGAATGCATTCCCGGTTTTCGCCCATCCTGAGGATTTTATTGTTTATTGCATTTCATGCTGAGGATTAGCGCTTGCACACGCACATTGGGAAACAAGCGTTACTTATGCAACCCTAAGAGCTACTATTCTACATAAAGCAACACCAGTTTGTGCTCTTGTGGCATCTTCCAATGACACATGGGCACAGTAATTATTTTACTTGTTTAGACATTTGTCGTCCAGTGGAACAGTTCATGATAAGTAGTACATCACCGGATGAGATGGTGAAACAGGCAAGAGGTCTATAACATATTCTTGGCGTTGCATAGGGGAGTGTACACGACATATTATTCTATTTATGCTAAACCAACAATAACATGCCTGATAGATCACCCATTTCAAAGTCCCAAGTTGTTGCGGAGGCAGCACTAGAGTGAGGTGCTCCGATTATGAGAGTTTCTCCATCCACCTTGATACATGGCTGTTAGAGACAAGTGTAGCAGCAGCAGCAGCAGCAGCAGCAGCAACACTCTCTTTTCTTTTGCTCACCGCAACTGCCGTTCCGAAACGCCCAGATGCTTGATTTTTTTTGGCGAATAAGGCTGTGTGCAGTGACCAAGTACAATTTCCTTCCTGTAAAAGTGAAATTATTGAGCAGTATTCAATGAGCATCAGAGAAATACTGTTCTGTTGCGCGGAAAGATTTGGTTCAGTCAGAAGAAGTGGGGGGTTGTAGCTTCTTTTGTGTTGAGATGGTACAATGCTTCCATTTGCAAAAAGGGGGTTTGGTTTGGTTTGGTTTGGTTAAAAGAACCTGTAAATGGTTCGTATACGAGTTCAGAAGCACACCCACTGGCGAGTATAAAAATATTTAGCTGTGATGGTGGCAGTTTTACCCACCTCAACACTGATATTTATATATGGTATGTTTGGGACTGCAGCAGAGTCGAATGGCACACAGTGGTCACACCCAGCACCATTCCATGCCGCCAAAAGAGGTGCTGGTGGTGAATTTTGATGTTCTCCAAGGAATGAGACTAACCATATGGTTTTACTGCTGCCATCATCGTTGCTAATGCTATTAACGTTAACCTAGAAAATAATCATATTATGGTGAGGGGTGGGTTACGAGTGCAGCATTATTACACTTGTAAGAATGATAGATATCCACAATGCTGCCCCTCCTACCTCCAGTCTATCAATGTTATCAAGGGCTTCCAAAGTTTGAACGACTTCAGAGGCTGTCGCACGAGGCTCGAGTGGACTAGATGTTAAGTTCTGGCCTCGATGATTCAAAGATAGAACAAATGTGCCAACGATTGGAGTACTAATTGCAGAAAATACGATTTTCTGACAGTGAGGTGGCCTGTAATATGCGTAGGCTCTTCCTCTGGCTCGGTTCCTCCCACCCTGTTTTGATAATCAGCAGATGCATTATAAACTGAAGTATATTATACAGAAGTAGTAAAACTGCTGTACTACTACTAACCTGAGGATAGGTGTCGTAAGTCTCGATTCTGTCCGTTCCCAGCTTATCATAGTCAGCAAACGGGCTTCCGACAAGTAGTGTGCGCCCTTCACAGCTGTGGCAGGTTAGAAAATAATTGTACTTGCGGTCTTTTAGTAGTTATAACCTTGAGTCATACCATAAGAATCCAGTGCAACCGAAGCCCCAAAACTCTGTGGTTTATTATTACCGTCAGTCATAGTGCAAATATATGCAATATTCAAGTAGCTGTCTCTGTCCTGCCTTAGCATTAGATATACCTGATAGTGAACTTGTGACACTCCCAGGACCACATCTTTGTCCCAATCAGGGGATTTCAGTACTGTGGCTGGATCTTTCACCCAGTCAAACCTTCCCACAGCATCGGTAGAATTCCAAACTCGATAAAACACTAGTACAACCTCCAGTCCAGGAACTCCTACGACAAGAATGTCATCCGCCAGAGCTACTGTCTTCCTATCTGGAGAACGAACTAAGCATTACATATAAAGAGAATTGAAGAGCCAGGGTTGGGTAATATAACTTCCTGTAATTTGAGGGCTAACAAACATGCAATGCAACTTCGTACCTCCGAAGCTATGCACGTGTTCTGTATAGTCTTCTATTAACTCGATATCCATCCAATCAGATTTTTCTAAAGTGGTTAAAGTAGGGCTTAGTTTAGTATCAAAACCATTGAATGTTGTATAGCTGAAAACCACAGATCACCAATGATGGTTGTAAGGTTCCATGTTTCTGTAGCATTATCATAATCATACAACGATATAGAGTTCGAGCCTAGGTCTCCTACTGCTGCAGTCAGAGCGTTATGGCCATATGAAGTGTGTATAGCCACACTAGAACCAAACTTAGATGATGAAGAAGAATGGGGCCAGAGCTCTGCTTCAAGGACCAAAGCACCTAGTTCCTGTCGATACACCTGCACAGGTAGCACATTATTGGCCCCATCACTATTGGAGCGCCATTCTACTCCTACAATTACCCTGATATGAACATATGGGGGTTAATCTCTTGCGAGTGACTAAGGCTTCCTAAGGCTTCCCCAAGATTGGATTCAAGGGCTTCGAAGTAAAAGTAAAACAAAGCAACAATATTGATCCTAGAATCCACTGTAAAGTGGCTGGCTAACAAAGCACTGAAGCTATCTCGGAAAAAGGAAAAAATGTCAAGGATGGTGTCAATTGAGACAACATATCACACCTGCCATTGGTGACATCTGAGTCGATGTCGCCTCCTCCTTCTGGAACGGAAAATTTTGATGTGTATGTGATTTGATCACGAAAGGGGGAGTATTGGTCTGTTGAACCTGTCCGGGTAACAAAAGTGTTGGAATGGAATAGATATTTTTATGTCTGTGCACTGGTGCTGCACGACGAATTCCAAGGCTAGGTTATTACTACCTGTGGTTCCCCAATTTTCCAGATTGGTGGGCTCTTCTAAATGCTTTCCCTCTCCATCACCATTATCTGTAATTACTACACGGGTGATGAGGTCACCCAGTACACTAGGAAGCATACCTGTTGGGAATTAATGAAAAAGTAATAAGTATTATTGAATGCACAATGTGGTGGTGGTGGTGAAAGCTGCAGGCAAGTAAGGATATGTGAGGTATAAACGATTGGTTCAATAGGTGCACACGTAGAGCCAGCAACCGAGAAGGATTCCTATATTCTACAACATTATCCTGCCTGGTGTGTAAATTGCAACTGTGACCATTTCCTCAGGCTCCAGCACATTATCGTCATTGATAAGAAGTTGGACTGATTCCATGCTATATTTGGAAAATAGTTCTACAGTTTGATCTAAAGGCACGTAATCTGACAGTCCATAGTAATCAAATATCCCTCCCAACCAAAGGCTGCGATCACCTCGGGCAGAATTCTTGGTGCGAAATGTACCATGAAATAACGTATAATTCGATCTTAGAAAATAATGAAATTAAGAATACGAAGGCTCAGCTGCATTGGAAATACCTGATATTGCCCTGTAGCAGTTGAAGAAAAAGTCATACTGGCCACTGTCTCTCGAATGCCTACTTCTGTAGTGTCTTCTACATCAAAGATTTCTGCAATATATGACTGCATTGTTTGTTCAGCATTGCGGTCCATTGATCGTATATGAAATATTGCAACTCCATCTCTATCGTCGTCGCCTGAGAAATCCCTTCTTAGCACCGTCAGTTCTTGGCTGTCATCACCCTCTGACACTTCATACAAGGTTCTTTCAAATTGATAATTAAGGAAATCAAGTGAAAATATTTTCACAGCTCCAGTATTAGTATCTGTAAAGTCCTGAAGAGAGAGAACATAGTGAGATACAATACCAAGAGGGGACACATAGAAATCCATCAATGTCAATTCCTGCAAAGCCTTTGCAATCTAACGATGTTGAATAAAACATGCCTGGTTTTCAGTGCTGAAAAGGTCGGTGTGACGATTTGGAACCCCCAATGCAATCGTTTTATCTCTTATTGACACAATGCTACCAAAGAGATCCTGTCTCTGCTTGATTCCAGGGTGGAGAAAGCACTCTTCAATCCACTCGCTCAGTAAATCCCCTGGATTACGCCTCTGAAATACGTGTGCAACGCCTCGAATGTTCGGTGGTACTGTATTAAGAACTTCCACACTCACATATGCCCCTTTGCCCATGAGTTCCGAGTCGTCCACAATAAAGGGACTAATGTTGCTGCTTCTTCCCCCGTGTGATAAAATGATACGGTATTGGTAGCCACCAGTTCTGGGATCCCTGTTGGACCTCTCCACAAATAATTCTTCTGAATTGTTGTTTAGTAGTCCAAGTCCAAAGTCCTGAAGAATGGATTGAATGCATTACCACTACACTCATATATTGCATTCGTTCGTTGTGATTTGCTTCAGAATGACATCTACTAACAGCATTTACCTCTTCTAGAATACTTTTTAATGTATCAGCATCAGAATCTGAACGGATCTTCCTTGTCCACTGCCTCGTACAATCATTCTCTTGTTGACATTGAACTTTCCAGCCGAGCCGATAGGTATTTCCAACACAGCATTCCGTTGCTTGGACAGTGACTACCTGGATGAATTTCTGAAAGGCCAAGACACTACTCTCGTAATATTCGGAACTGCCCGCAACAATGACAGAATTATAAATGCCAACTGACACCCCCAGCCTTGAGGTAGTAGCACCCACCAGAGCAGATCAAAACAAAATTAGATCAAATGTAAAACATAGTGTTACCATGCTAACAACCATCTTGCCTGTCAAATGGCTTAACATTGCTAGCCTGAAGATGCGTCTCGAAAGCAAATGAATCTTCCCTTGTCTTTCTTGTAAACGTGTACACTGCGCCCACGTGTTTGCCTCTCTCTGTGGAAGTAGTTTACAGCATGCCGATGTGAGATACTGGGAGGGTTATTGTGGTAACCCCACATGTAATAACAACATACCAACACTAAGTGTTGATCCGGTGTACTGCCAGAGATCCTGCAAGACATCAATCATTGTATTGTAAGGTTTATCATGTTGGTCAAACTTAAAAATACAATTTGCAATTGATGTTCTAGGGTCACCTCCCTTCCAGGTGAGCCCACGACAAGTGCATCTCTATGTAGGGCAACGGCTGTACCAAATGCATCACCAGGCATCCCTTTCAATTTAAGTGCAGCACGCCAGTTACAATGCAATTATAATGCCTGAAAAATGTGTCTAGAACTACAGAAGGAGGAGGACTAATCAGGAAGGGATCACGTACCACCATCTGCAGCAGGGTTGAGCACTCGTTGTTGGGCCTGAAATACTCCAGAAGAGGATAACTTCCAAATGTACACCACCCCATTGCTAGAGTTAAATCCCGGAGCACCAACTGCTAATGTGCCATCTGATAAAGCCATTGAATACCTGAGATAAGATGATAAATTAAAATTTGTGAAAGGCTAAGCGGTGCTACAAGAGGGTCAATATTGGAATGAGTATATGTCTTCTGCTATAATTAATTGGTGGTTGACGTTGTAAGGGCAGAGTAAACGTGACACGAACATCAATTACGTGCATGCAGATAAGAAATAAGAAGAATGATAGAGAACATTATTAATGGTAATAAACACATACCCTAATGTCTTAGTGTCATCGTTTCCCCAGAACTCCACCGTGAGTGTCTGTAATAGCTTCCAGCTTGACGGTTGAATGAAAATTTATGCAAGCAGCAGTGGCAGTACATATTAATGGTGAAAAACTACCAAAGAAACGACGTATGGTGGGTTGCAGGTTTCTCACCTCAGTTCAGAATCTATAAAAATGAATACGTGAATAGATCCTGACTCGTCATTTGAACCGGGGGCTCCAACAATAGCATAATCAGCGTTTATTCCACCTTTTCGCATTATTTAGCATTTGATAAGGAATAATTATTAATTAAGCAGTGATATATATATACATCCCTATCCCATCATTTGCTTTACAAAGTCACTTTCTCCGAACCTACTTATCCGATTACTCCCTTTCTGTGCCACTATAACAGTATGTCCAACTCTATCGGTCCCCTTTCCATCTGATACCACTAGCTTTTTCTCTTCTAACCACTCTGAGTCTGGAGTGTTTAATGACCTCCTGAATACGTACGCAGCACCCTTGCGGACCCCGTTGCTTGCCCTCCCACTGGGTAGAACCTCACCAGGTTCCACCTTTGACACTACAATCGAGGCTGAGGAACCCTCTAGACTTGAAGAATTTACTACTTCCAAAAGCTCTAGGTCTGCTGGTCCACCATGAAATCCGTGTTCAGGCACGATAAGGGTCAATATGGCTGTGTTCTGAGAAGTATCACCACAAAACCCTTCAGTCCAACTCTCCTTCTCCTCGCCCAGCCCATAGGATATCCAAAGCTCCGGTATGGGATGAAGACTATGGGTGGTGCCAAACGGGCCTCGAATGGCTCCTTTCAGCTCCGAGAGAGTAGCATTATAGGGTATGGGGTCTGAAATAATGATCGGTTGATTGGTTCACACGTTTAAGTAATCCCAGAATGTTATTTGAAAACAACAACAACAATCAAAAGCATAAAAAGGTGGTGTAGACACATTGGAACGTTGAGTGACAACAACATCTATACTGCACATACCTGTGGTAAAGCCTCTAAATGACAGTTGAAAGGTCCCACCTGTAGCTCCACTACAGGATATACTCTGCCTTTCGAATTTTCCTACATCACCTGCGTGAGGTGCCCCTACCAGTAAGAGAGAGCCATCCACGCTAACATCGCAGCCAAAGTTATCTTCTTCAGTTGTGTCACTGCCTAGGAGCTTCTGGATCTGCCGCCATTCGTGCATTTCAACAGAACCATCCATTCCTACTACTGTCTTTTCAAAAAGATACGCTGCTCCTATTCGATAGCCATAGCTGCCCATCTGCTTGCCTTCCCATGGTGCATAGTCCTCTTCACCGCCGGACACATAAGATATCATGACATCAGCTTTAGTCCCGCGTAGGCTTGATGCATCAACTTCAATTGGTGAAAGGTTCATCATAGTATCAGGAACAAAACCGTAGGGTGTGAATGTCCGGACAGCAGTAAACGTGACTTTCCACTCGTGCTGTCCTGCGTCGCCTTAAATATATGGTGGTGGTGGATTTAGATAAGATATTAAAATGAAGTGCCTGACTGCAGCATGCATCTAGCAACACAAACCCGAGAATGCAAAACACACTCGATCTATACATCATACGTGTAACAGCTGAGCATATTTACCTATTCTCTCAGATCGAGAAACGTTGCATGCATCAATGGTTTCAAGCTTAAGCAATTCTTCCTCTAAATAACTTGGAGTAGCATCATAAGGAATTGCTTCTGTCCAGTCGCTTCCCCGGAATCTTTAAATAAAATGCACCGATGTTAAAAGAGGGTAAGGTATTGATATAGTGTATAATATTCACGAGGACAGCCTGTAATAACTACCGGAGGGAGAAACTTCCAGAGAGGGGGCCTGTGCCATTTCGACCCGTCAGGTGCCAGACCCTTGCTCCTTCACCCTGGCATGAAGAGTTACGTACTCAATATTACAAACAAGAAATGAAGAAAATATGCTTGGATGAGAATGTAAAATGAACCATGGTGATTATACCATACCGTCAATTCTGAGGAGATACTTCTCAAGGAAGGCACATCATAATTTCCATTGCTCAGCTGTCCAAATGTCACAACCCACTATCAATATTATAAAGCGAGCGGAAAGGCATACAGCAGCCATCAGAAATGCCAAGGATGAATGATAGCATGTGAAGCTGCGCTAAGCTAACCACACCTTTCTTCCTCCCTGATTATCACAACAATCCACTGCTACGCTAATAACATCCAGTCCCAAGTCTTCCATGATAGCGGCTGCAATCTCAGAAGATGTTGCATTATGTGGAATACTTCTTGTGGTGGCCACAGGATTATCCTCATCACCGTTTAATTCTGCCATCAATTGGAATGTTCCACCAATCACAGGGGATTCCTAATGTTTCAAAAATACTGTTACTATTGCCTTCTCCATGTCTATGTCTCTATGTGCTTGTGGAGTAATAACAAATCAAGTTACAACTAATGCCGTCTCTTACCTGAATGACAGCGATATCTGTGGCTGTTGCATCTTGCCCCGTTAAGTTGCTGTAGTCGACTTCCATCTACCCCGTCCAGGGTTTCATCAATACCAAATTAACCAAAAAAGAATGTAAAAAAGGCTGTAATAAGAAGAGAATGTGTAAGTTCTGTAGTCATTACTTTCAAAACGTTTCCCTGGAGTTCCTCGAAAGTAAACGTCCAACTAAAAGCCCCTTTACAAGAAGAGCAGAGCGTGTTTTTCTCTCGGGTGGCCTGAAATGAGAAGAGATTAGCATTTTCTTGTGCTTTCTTGAAATAGAAATTGGAGTGAGTGGCAAAAACTGCAAGCAATTTGGATACTACTTACACTAATACGACCAAGTTCTGGTAGGTCATCGTGCAAAATTGATTCAACCTATGACATGCGTATACACCACTTCATATGTATGTGGTTCCTCTATGTTTATTACGTGTGAATGAATTAAGAAATATGGACTACTTGCTTTACCTGGTCCGCTGCCGCGTTGTAAGGTATAGGTCTAGTCGTGCCAATTGAGGGATACGTGAGCATCCATGTTCCTAAATGGTAATTTCAAAAATTATATCAGGGGAGAGCGAGTGAGTAGTATCTTGAGCATTTTAATAGCCAAAGCGCCGCTAGAAACAGGATATGTGATTACACCTCCTAACTCAGACAGAGGAGCCCCAACTGTAGAGAAGGACTTAATGTTGTAAAAAGGAATACGAGGGGAGGGGGTTTAAATAATGAGTTAGTTCTTCGATGATTTTGTTGCTGTATTAGCCTTTAAGACAGTAGTAGTATCATATAATACACGATACATTAGCAATTACAATATTTATTGGTATCAAAAAATGTACCTGTATTTCTAATATGTGATTCGCTTCAGTGGCGATGAGCTGCACTTCAGAAATAGCTGAGCCGTTAGACCCACTTATCGTCCGTATCACTTGAATCTGAGGCAAAGACAGACAGACAGGCTTAGAGTTGTTGTTGGTGGTGGTGGACATTATACGAGAGTCAGTTCGCACTTCCGGGCGCTCTTTATGCTTGCCAGGGGCTCCAATTGCCATGATCGTTTCTCCTAGGTCAATGCTTTTCCCAAACAAAGCACTTTCTGATCCATCTTCGTTCACAATCTCAGATTCTATTTTAAAATCAACCTTTATATGCCAGAACCCCATATGCAAAAGATATGTTCGTCGCAATCACTGTGTCACTAGATGTTATTGTATTTTGGTATAGTAGTAATTATAGCTAGCCACAGCCACTTACATTGAATTCTGTACTAATACCAATTATGCTGCTGCTATCTTGCCCAAAAGGGGTGGCAGTAAAGTGAGCCTCGTAACCTCGACCTCTGTGATAAACGGCAAGGTCATGGAAATGACCCCGCCCTTTTATGCAAGAGGTGCTATCAGTTCCCCAAAGCACTCCATGGGGAGGATTAAGATGAATATTAGCATCAAGACTGGGCATCGAGGCCAGGAGTTTAATCGATGCACCATTGAGACGAAAAGATGAACTAGCCCTAATACGTTGATGATTAATTAGCGCACTGCAACATCACAAGTGTGTAAGCTGCTTGCTTATTATATTTAATCATCACATCATACCATCGCCAGTCATGTTGATCACTCCAATAATCAAGCATTGGAGTGTTATCGCCCACCTCCACGGCGTACGCAAACAGAAGTATATTTGTTTCAGAACCATTTACATATGTGGCCTCTCTGTCCACCTGAGTGAAAGATGCATGCATTAATAATCAAACAAAGTAGTTGCGTGGTTAATATTCATGTTCAAATGGGGAAAATCATCTTGTAGCTGGCGCACCAATCCAGTCTCCAATAGCAACGTTGGAAGCAGACCAGTATTTGGAGCAGGAAACACGACCACAGGTGCACTAAAGGTAATTTCAATATGCACAGTATCACCAGCTCTATATGTGATGCTGGTATTTATTATGTCACCACCAGAGACAGGGCGAATCGACACAACGTATGGACGAATACCCACAATCGTAATTCCAGACGTATTATTAAGACTGCCTTCCTCGCCTAAATGTATGCACAATGGTGGTGCGCGTCAGCTGAGGCCAGACCACATCAGAAATGTCATACACTTAGAATAAAAAGCAGCCCAGACCAGCCTGCCTGCAGTTGTATTTACCTGGTTTAAATGGAATAACAGCATTAGCTTCCAACCTGTTTGCGTGAGTTATAGTATAAGGCTCTGACACTGCCGCAAAGATAGAATCCCGTAATTTGCTCTCATATGGAGTACCTTTCCAAGCATCACGAAATGTAAAACGTACAGCATGATTATCACTCAAATCTAGCGCAAGTGAATAATCTCCTTCGGTCACATGGTAGTTGAATTGCAGTGTTCTCGAGCCTGTTCCCCCAACGTATGTTGCAAAGCTGCTGCCGCTATCTGTTTTCGCACTGAGAAACAGCTGAGGGGATCCAACTACACTCACATCTCTAGAGTAAGTGACATCAATAAGAACTGTATCTCCTGGGACGTACATACCATCTCCAGATGCGCAGGTCACGTTCATCACAAGGGGAAGAGACAGACCATCCACTTGCAGGAGACTCGCTGATCCTAAGGGAAAGATGCAGCAACTGAGAGATGTGAATGCAGCATCTTGATGTAAATATAACACTACTACCTGAAGGATCTGGTAGTGTAACATTTGCCAAAAGACGCTGCGTTTGCAACAAAGTCACGCTGACCTCTGAGGCTGATGCACGATAAACAATCCCCGTTGATGCACTTGTTTGGTGGTCATTGGCCTTAAGCGCCTCTTCATCTTCCCAAGTCAGGTTTGAAGAGAAATCACCTAACTGAACGGTATATGAAAACCACAATATGGATGAGTTTTCTATATCTACACTAACAAATTCTGCGATCCCTGCTGACAAATGTAAACGTGGTTTCCCTTCAACTGCCACAGGGCCACTGAACCCAATTGCGATTGACACCATTTCACCCGGGGCAAGAGCATCCCAAGTTTGTGCAGATCCTGACACGTTGAACACAATGCTCGCAACTGATGGCGTCCAGTCAGTGTCTACTTCTATGCCTGCTGTAATCATGCTGCCGACAGAAAATGCCATATTTAAGAAAGAAATATGACACAAGCAGCATAGGTCAGTAGCACATCAAACCTGTAACAAAAAGCCTCACACGCAATGTGTACGTACCTAATTCCTATGGTGGTGAGGTTCACCATGTGGCCATTGCGGTCAACAAGCGCACAGGTAGGAAGCTCGCAATCAATAGCCGTATCATCGAGGGCACTGTCTAAATCCAGGGCCGGAATGTAGTCATCACCTAAC
>PJEL010003075.1_pt1 | contig 14605 bp, 12 predicted proteins | sample 1853271 | NCBI WGS metagenome assembly PJEL01 (sample SAMN08108733, study PRJNA415343) | Invertebrate metagenome, whole genome shotgun sequencing project. | host: Globobulimina | place: Sweden: Gullmar Fjord | collected 2015-08 | reverse complement strand
GACGTCCTCGTCCTCGAGACGAAAGAACAGAAGCCGGGAGAGGCCTCGAGATCATAGCGATCCTCGGGCCCGAGGAGCACGGGGATCTCTTCCCCCGGCTCGCCCCGAACGACCTTCAGCAGAAGCCCTTCCGGTCCAGCGGCCGTCAGCGCGTATTCACCGGGACCGAGATCGATGCTGCCGCCGGGTTCGATCGAAGCGATTGCTCTTAGATTGCCGAAATTAAGAACATTGATGTGGATACGAGGATCACTTCCAGTGGATTCTAGAGTAAGGTTCCGATCGAGTTCGACGCTCAGCGTGAAGGGGCTCGTGTAGACACGGGTCGAATTGATCAGCGTGCTTCCCGACTCGCTTCGGTAGAGAACCTCGTCGTCGGGATCGAGTTCGCCGTAGGCGACCGAGCGGACAAAGCCGGCCCTGCGCGCCGAGCCGGTGAACCAGGCATCGTTCAGGCAGCTTCCGGGCTCGCAGGCGCCGAGGTAGAACCAGCGGCCATCCGCCCACACCTCGACCCAGGCGTGATTGTTGTCCGTGAAGGTCCAGTAGGGGGTCGCGCAGCTACGAGCCGGTAGTCCGACCGCCCGCAGCGCGGAGATCGCGAGAATCATTTCCTCCTCGCAACGGCCGATCCCCCGCTTGATCGTCGTGAGAGGGCCCATATCCCTGCCGTTCGTCGAGCGGAAGGTCGCCTGTTCCCTGCACCAGCGGTTCACCTCGAGCGCCGCCTCCTCCATGTTCGCAGCGCCCGCGACGCGCGGCCAGATTTCGGCATGGAAGCGGGCGCGCCAGGCCTGGGCGGGCTCCTGGCTGACGCGATGCGGAACGATGAAGTGCAGCCACAGATCCTGGCTTATCTGTCCCCGCCAGCTGGCTTCGCGGTAGACTTTAGCCGCGTACATGACATGCTCCGCGAGCAGTTCGCGATCCAGCGCGACAAGATCCGCCGCGGGAAGCCAGGCGAGGATCCACTCGGCCGCTTCCCGTTCGAGGCTCTCGGCTTCGAGTCCACGAAGCCAGACGGCGATCCCCTCGCCATCGACATGGAGTTCGAGGGTGCCCGCGACCCGCTCGGCAAGGTCCTGCTCTGTCGTGGCCTTGCGCGATCCGCTCAGCGCGGCAGCGGGGAGAAGCAGGAGGAGCAAAATAAGCAGAAGCGGCTTTGCGACGTTATTCATGGGGGACTCCTGTCGATGGCATGATCGATTTCGCTAAAACCGATGCGGAATTTCGCCGGTATTGCTAACTTGCCCTTCAACCCGCGCAGGTCGCCGAGGACGGAATGATCAATGACTAGGGGGAAACCTTGAAGATCGCCAGCTGGAATGTCAACGGTATCCGCGCCGTTCAGCGCAAGAGCGCGCTCGACTGGCTCTGGAACTCGGATCTCGATCTGATCTGCCTCCAGGAGACGAAGGCGCATCCCGAGCAACTGGACGAGGAGCTCACGGCTCCGCCGGGTTGGGGGGCGCACTGGGCGGCCGCCGAGAAGAAGGGCTACTCGGGGGTTGTCACCTATTTCAGGGAGGACGCCGTCCCGGTCGCCGCTGGGGCGGGTTTCGGGAGCAAGCGCTACGGCTCCGAAGGACGCGTGCTCCGCAGCGATCACGGAAGCTTCCTGCTCTACAACGTCTACTTCCCCAACGGCAAGGCGAGTCCCGAGCGGCTCGAGTACAAGCTCGGTTTCTATAAAGCCTTTCGAACGCATGTGAACAAACAGGTGGCCGCCGGGCGGCGCGTCGTGATTTGCGGAGATGTGAACACGGCGCATCGAGAGATCGACCTCGCGCGCCCGAAGGAGAACGAGAAGATCAGCGGATTCCTCCCCGAGGAGCGGGCGTGGATGGATCGCTTTTTCGCCGACGGTTGGCTCGACACATTCAGGGCCATCAACAAAGACGAAGCGGAGCGTTACACCTGGTGGAGTATGCGCTCCGGCGCTCGCCTCCGAAACGTTGGGTGGCGCATCGACTACTTCTTCGTTGATGCGGGCCTCGAGAAATCGCTGCGGGATGCCTGGATCAGACCTGAGATCATGGGGAGCGATCACTGCCCGATCGGCATCGAGCTTTCGCTCTGATCCCCTCTGTTGGTGCGACTCAGTCGGGCTCGGGGAGATCGTCGGGGCGGTTCCAATTGGCGAGCGCTGCGTTGGGTAGCTCAACGCGCAGAGCGCTCGGGTTCATCGCGAAGGGGTAAAGCGATCGTCTGCCGATCGCGATCGCGTCCCGCACGGCCCCGCGATTCTTCGGATCCCAGATCGCAAGCGCCGAATGCTTGCCCGCGCCGTCCACGGCGGTTGCGAGCAAAGATTCAGAGGCCCAATAGGCGTCGGCGAGCTTGGAGAGATGTTCGATCTGCAAGGCCGGCAGATCAATGGGAACAATGAGAGTCGGGTGGGTCTCCGCGCGACCGAGCGCGGCCTCGATTCCACCGAGCGGGCCAAGCCCCGGCGCCAAATCGGCGATCTCGTCATGGCCGCTCGCTGCGTATCGCTTCTTGGCGCCGCTGAGCAGCGTGACATTGGCGCAGAAGGCGAGAGTGAGCGCGACGGCATGGTCGAGCAGCGTTCCGCCGCTTGGATGCGCGAGCAGGCTCTTGTCGTTGCCCATGCGGCGACTCGCGCCTCCGCAGAGCACGAAACCGTGCAAAAGCCGTTTCTGGGTCTTTGGAATCTCGCGCAATACCTCTCCTCCAATTCATGAGTTCTCAGCACTCCGAGATCGGTCCCGCCGGAGGGAACAGTCTAGCGCGGCCTTACGCGGTCAACCAGGCAAAATGGGGGAGCGCAGCGCCTCAAGCGCCATCGACGCCTAAAAGCGCCAGAAGCGCGCGCGAGTAACCGAAACGACCTGAAGCGGATTGATCTTTCGCCTTGCGACGCGCGGTTTCTAAACGCTACCCATAACGACGCGGCGCTTGGATGTTTATTTGCATTTGCGTGCGGGATTCGTGTCCCGTGGGCGAATTCATGAACGCAAAGGGTAGCTGAATGTCCGCAATCCGATTCACGAGCTTTCTCGTATTCTCCATCCTGCTGGTGGGAGCGGCGAGCTGTGGTCGCGATACGGACGGCGGTGGCCTGCCGATCGTCTCTCTGCTCGAACTCGGAGAGGGCGAGAACGCCGGAGCCTTCATCGATCCGGAGCCGGCCTACGAAACGCATGTCGTCGCCTACGGCAGCTCCCTGGGGGAAATCGACCAGGACGTCCTTAGCAACTACGACACGATCATTCTCGAAGCCCGTACGCTCTCGCAGCTCGAACCACGCTACTACCGCAATGCCGTACTCTACTTCAATCCCTGGGCTAAAAGCGCATGGCTCGACGATCAGCGCCCCTGGGCCGAATGGCAGCCCGCGCCCGGCGAGCTCGGCGACCAAGTTCCCATCGTGATGTACCCGGATGCCTACTGCTACCGTTTCGATGACGAGCACGTCCAGAGATTCCTCGGTTGGATCGAGGACTTCCTGCTCGAATTCCCCGGCAAGGTCAAAGGCGTATTTTTAGATGACTTCGCGTACAGCAAGGAGTGGTGGCTGCACATCTGCTCCGACTGCGATGAGTTCGACGCCGATGTCATCTGGGGGCCAATGGACGGTAGGCCGGGGTGGCGCGATGATCCTCTCTGGAATCGGGAGCGGATCAACGCTATCGAGGAGGGCGCGCTCGCGCTCGTCAAGCAGTACTGCGGTCCGGAGGGCAGCCTGATCGTCAATGGCATCGCGCGCGAGAATCCCGGAACGCGCCGCTTCGCCGAGAATGCCGGCCACTTCGCTTCTGAGAGCTGGTACAGCCTCATCGAACCCGGCGCGGACAATCAACGCTTCGCCGTCGCCGGCGATCTCTTGCAGGTGAACTCGATCGACGAGAACGGATCGTGGGCCTGGGAGGGTTGGCATGACGGTCGGGATCCGGAGACGGGTGAGATCGAGAACCCTCACGGCTACTACAGCACGATTCGCGCTTGCTCGCTCGCCGTCCATCGGAACCTCAGTGTTGGCGTCGCCTACGGCGTTGAGCCGCTCGACGGCGGATCGCACTACTCGCTTTTCCTCGATCCCGCGGACGTCCCTGCCTTCGACACCGAATCAATGTATCCGCCCCCTGCGGATGATTGGATCTGGCGCGACATGACGACCTGGTTCTATTACAATGGGTACGTTGAGTGATGAGTCTATTCGTCGGCAATAAGGGGGATCGGATCTTAGGAACGCTCGCAATGATCTTGCTCGCGGCTTCGTTCGGTTGCTCGGAGGACAAGCCGGCAGTTGATATCGTCTCCCTGGGCCCCGGCCCGAAGCCGACGGAGCAGGGGGACGATTCCGCGGACGCCATCGTAGAGTCTGCTTATCAGACGCATGTGGTCGCCTACGGCAACTGCCTCGCGAACATGGATCAGAGCGTTCTCGAAAACTACGACGTCATCATCGTCGGACCGCAGAATCTGGCTTTGCTCGAGGAGCGCTTCCGAAGGAAGGCCGTTCTCTACTTCGACGTCTGGGCGAAGGACGGCTACCACCTGGGCGAACAGAACCGGGGCTGGCCGGAATGGCAGCCGGGTCCCGGCGATCTCGGACAGCCCGAAATCTCGCTCTACCCCGACTCCTACGCCTATCGTTTCGACGATGCCCACGTCGAGATGTTCCTCGGCTGGGTCGAGGACTTCCTCTTCGAGTACAGCGCGAAGGTCAAGGGGATCTACCTCGACGACTTCTCGCTCAGCAGGCAGTGGTGGCTCTACGTCTGCGAGGACTGCACGGAGGCGGATCTCGATTCGGTATGGGGCCCCTGGGACGGCAGGGACGGCTGGCGGGAGGATCCCTACTACTGGAATCAAGAGCGGTTGCTCGAGGTCGAAAGCCGAACGCTCGAACTTGTCGCGGCGTACTGCGGGCCCGAGGGGATCGTCATCGCCAACGGAACCGCGGCGGCATTCGATGCGACCCGGCGTTTCGCCGAGAACGCGGGCAGCGAGAACTCGGAGAGTTGGGACGATCTTATCGGAACGGATGGGGAGGGCATTCCCCTCGACGAAAGGCGCTACCTCCGGCCCGGTGATTTCCTCCAGATCAACGCCATCACATCGCCCGGCATCTGGAGTGATTCCGGTTTCCTGATGGATTCCAACAGCGGCTCGGGCTGGTTCAACCTTGTGCGGGCCTGCTCCCTGGCGACCTTCATGGATCTGAGCGTCGGCCTGGCTTTCGGCGAGCCGCCGGATGCTGGGGGGTCCTACTACTCGCTCTTCCTCGATCCAGCAGAGGTTCCTCCGCTCAGCCGATCGGAGTGGCCGGATCGGACCACTTGGCCCTACTACGACGGATATATCGAGTAGCTAGCTCTCTTCATTTCGTTTATCCGGTAGATAGTGTCCAGAGAGTTCGGGCGAAGCGTGATCCAAGAGCCCGTGGCGCTGCATGTGCTGGTAGAGAACAACGGCGAAGCTCGACGAGACGTTGAGGCTGTTTTTGACGCCGCCCATGGGGATGTGGAGTACTGCATCGGCCTGGCGCAGCAGTTCGCGATCGACACCGAGGACCTCGTGACCGAAGACGAAGCAGCAGCGTTCGGGCCCTTCCCACTCGAAAGCCGAGACGCTTGCCTGGGTCACCTCGACGGCGACGAGCGAGTAGCCCGCCTGCCTGACGCGGGTGACGGCGTCGAAGACCCGCAGGTCGTGGGTCCAGGGAACGCTCGCCGTCGTCCCGAGCGCGGTCTTCTCGAGCTTCCCACTTGGCGGAAAGGCGGTTATCCCGACGAGGAATAGCTGCTCGAGGGCCAGCGCGTCCGCGCTACGGAACATGTCACCGACATTATGGGCGCTGCGGATATTGTCGAGCAGGGCGGCGACTGGCGCGCGTGTACCCTTCGGCGTCTCCCGCTTATCCTTCCACATCGCGTGATAGGGATCCTTCTCCATCGTCTCTCCCGACGTCTTGAGTTTCGCCCGCCCAATCTAGCAGCGTAGACCAATCCGCGCAATCGAGCCCCTATACTCGATCGTCGGCGGATTCAAGGCAAAGAAACGGATCGAAGGATTACCGCCTCCGTTTCAACGCCTACCCGGGGCTTTTCAAGATCGGACCGCTCAGTCACAGCTTTTTCCTGGCCCTGAGCCGTGAAGACCGTATCCTGTTGGGTATGGACCTGCGCCTGGTCAAGCACCTGCCCTTCGGCATCACAGGCGCGCTCAACTAAAGAAGAGGCGACGGATGAGTGCCAACCCCTGGCAAAATCTCGAGCGCGAGCTCAATCCCCGACAGAGGGAGGCCGTCTTCACGCAGGCTCCCCACTGCCTCGTCCTCGCCGGCCCGGGAACGGGCAAGACCCGGACGCTTGTCAACCGGGTCGTCTACCTCGTGATGGCCCAGGGGATCGATCCCGAATCCATCCTGCCGCTCACCTTCACGCGGAAGGCGGCGAAGGTCATGGTGGATCGCCTGGCGCGCTATCTCGGCGACCGCGCCGCGAAGACCCAGCCGGGCACCTTTCATCACTTTGGTCTCCGCCTGCTCAGGGAGCAGGCGGGGAACGGGGAGATCCCGCGCGACTTCAGTATCGCCGATGAACCCCGCCAGCTTCGCACGTTGGGTAGAGCGTGGAATCGTCTCGGCTTCTCGAGCCGCGAACCCGAGGACAAGGAGCTGCGGCTTCTGCTCGGCCGCTTCGCCGCCTATCGCCTAGATCGAGATTCCGACCTTCTCAGTAAGCTGCAGGTCGAGCTCTTCGAGGCCTACCAGGAGTTGCTCCGGGCTGAGGGGGCGCTCGATTTCGACGACATTCTAGATCTCACCCGCGGACTGCTCGAGCGGGACGCCTCGTTCCTCGCGGCGATGCGCGAGCGCTGGACGCACATTTTGGTCGATGAATTCCAGGATACGGATGCTCTGCAGTACCGCATCCTCCAGCTGTTGATCGGAGAGAGCGCGACGAGTTTTCTCGTCGCGGACGACCAGCAGTCGATCTACGCTTGGCGGGGCGCCGACCGGCTGAATATCGAACGCTACAGAGAAGACTTCGCGCCGAGCGAGGTATGCCTGAACGAGAACTACCGAAATGCTGAAGCGATTCTCGGCCGCGCGCGCGCCCTGATGGCCGGGGCGGCCAGTGGCGAGAGCCGCGAGCTGATCAGTCGTGTCGACGAGACGGGGAGCATGCGGGTGGAGCGTTTTCCGAGCGAGCGCGAAGAAGCCGAATTCCTCGCTGCCGATATCCGCAGCGCCCGGTCCCGCGACAGGACGCTCGGCTGGCGGGAGATTGCGATTCTCTACCCCAAACACGCCATCGGCGAGTATCTCGAGACGCGCCTGATGGCGGAGCGGGTGCCCGTCGAACTCGTCGCCGGCCGCGCACTGCTCGGTCAGGATCGTATCCGCAGACTCATCGCCTTTCTGCGCATCCTGCGCAACGGCAGCGACGGAGAGGCGCTCGAGACCCTGCTCGCCGGGCACCTGGACGAGGGCGCTTTCGCCTTGCTCCGCAGGGTAATTCGGCATAACGGCGATTCGCCAAGGGCGGGGCTCGATGCGATCCTGCGATCCGCGGACGAGCTCAGGCGGGCCGCTCAGAGATGGGAGCGCTTTCGCGAATCCGGCCGGGCACAGGACGACACCGCCTGGGTCGCGGCCTGGCGCGATGCCTATTCCGAAGGATTTGGCTTCGAGCGGCTGCTGCCACCCGAGCCGGAAAGCCCGGAGCAGGAAGCGGAAGTTTCCGATCCGGCCACTATCAAAGCGCGCGGCGAGCGGGATGGAGAGCGGCTGCGCCAGCTCGCTCGGCTCACCTGGCGACTCGATGGCTTCGTCGCGCGGATCAGCAATCTGCGGGTCGGTCATGGCGGGAGGACGCTCAGCCAACTGGTCCGCGAGATTCTGCTCGAGGTCGCCGAGGACGAGGAGAGCGCTCCTCCCGGGGATCCGATGAGCATCGCCGGACTTGAAGAGCTGCTCGCGCGCCTGCGGGCACTGCTCCGCAAGGGCGGGCGTGTTCTTGTGCGCGCCGGAAACGACCGCGCCGCGACTGTCCTCGCCGCCCTGCTCAGGGAGGGGCTCGAGCCGTGGATCGCGCAGAACATCGACAGCGAAGAGGGGAGCCGGCCGCCGACGGCGACACTCATCATCGGTCCGGGCGATTTGACGCTCGCGCATGCCGAGGGAGCGGAGCTCCGTGTCGATGGCGCCCCGGGCGCGCTGCTGCTCATGCGGCTCTACCAGCTGTGGAGGGCGGCTGAGCACAGAAGTCTCAGCGACTTCGTCATCTTTGATCTCGAGACGACGGGCGTCGATATCGCGCGCGATGAAGTGATCGAGATTGGGGCGATCCGCTTCGAGGGCGGCAAGGAGCAGGCCCGTTTCTCGAGCTTCGTCAAGCCCAAGGGCTCCATCCCGCCGGATGCGACCGCGGTGCATGGTATCGACGACGAGATGGTCGCGGATGCTCCAACGATCGACAAAGTGCTTCCCGAGTTTTTCGCATTTATCGGCGACCGCGATCTCGTCGCGCACAACGGGGCCCGTTTCGATTTCCCCTTCGTCCGCCGCCTCGCACGGGAGTGCAAGCTGCCCGCCGTCCGGAACGCGCTTTTCGATACGCTCGCGCTCGCCAGGCGACTGTTCCCAGGTGATCCCGTCAGCCTCGAGAAGCTGATCGAACGCTTCGGGATCAATGCCGAAGCTCGACATCGCGCCCTCGACGACTGTCGTTGCCTCGGCGAAGCATTCAGGGAGATGCAGATTCTCCACCTTGGAGAGCTCAGGCGGAGAGCGGGTGCTCCGGCCCTCGCGCCCGCGGCGCTCGCCCTTTTCCTGAGCGGAGAATCGCCGCCGGAGGCGGAGGCCGACGCAACGAATCACGCGCTTTTCCGGATGGGTGTGAGAAGGTTGATGACGGGCGGGAGCCAGTGGCTGGAACGCTTCCTCGATCGCGATGAGCGTCCGATGGCCGAATCCCGACTGCTGGCGCTCGCCGGCCTGACGGGCGAGGCGCCGGAGCTGTTTACGGGGCTGCGCAGTGTCGAGGAGCGCTTCCTTGGGCTCGTTCCGCGTTTCGACGAGCTCTTTCTCGGCGATTCCCTCGCGAGCTTCCTCGACTTCCTGGCGCTCTACCAGGCGCCGGACCTCGGACAGGACTTGGACGCCGTGCAGCTGATGACCATCCACAGCGCCAAGGGCCTCGAATTCCGCAGGGTCTACATTCTCGGGCTCGAAGAAAACGTCCTGCCGGGCTACTACGCGCTGCGTGGGGGCGATGAGGCGATCGGCGAGGAGCGGCGGTTGCTCTATGTCGCGATGACCCGCGCCGCGGAGTCCCTGACCCTTTCGACCGCGGCGAGCCGGAGCGGCTTCAGCCAGGAGCCCAGCCGATTCCTCGCCGATATCACTCCGGCTGAAGGGCAGGGAGCATGAAGACGCTGCTGCGCAGGTTTGGAATCACTCTGCTCGTCGTCGCCGTTGTCTTCATCGTGCTCAGGGCGATCGTCGTCCCGCTTGCCAGGCAGCGGCAGGAGCGCAGACAGCTCGATCCAACCCTCGTCGCGCTTCTTCCCGAGGGGGTCGAGAGCTGGATTCTTCTCCGCTCGCCGCTCAGGCAGCCCGCGCCACGGGTCATCCCCGAAACGGCGGATCTCATCGATCGGCGTCTGCGTGAGTGGGGGCTGCCCGATCAGGCCCTCCGCAGCAGACTCAATCTCGGCAAGCTCATGGGGGGACCCTGGCTCGTTGCGAGTCTGACCGATGGCGACTGGGTCTTCGCGGGTCGCCGCTCGCGGCTCCCTTGGGGGGGCGCGCTCAGCGAGACCCTGGCCGCCGCAGCGGATTCCCTTGTTCAGCTTCCAGAGGGCACCCTTTCCCTGATCGGCCCATACTTCATCGTCACCTCCCGCCCTGAGCTGCACGGCGGGCCCGCCTGGCTCGATGCGCTGCCCGAGTGGACGGAGCTCGGGGATCTGCTCGTCGGCAGCGATCTGCTGGAATACCGGCGCTGCGGAGCGGGCGGAGCGCTCGTCGGAACCAAGACGATACTCGGGACGGTTCTCGTTGAGGGGCTAGCCTGGGACTGCCCCGAGGGCGAGGCGGCGCTCGCCGCCATCGCTCCCGGTGGGGATCTCCCCGCCTGCGTCGATGGCGCTGCTCTCGCCGAACTGCCTCTTCTGCGCCGTGGAGGGCCATTCGGCAGGTCGGGGTTGCCGCTCGAGGCGACGGGGATGGGGCTGGCTGACGAGCCGGAGCGGTGGGCGGGTGAGCGCCGCTGGACGGGAGCGGACTGCTCGGCCATCGCCCGGGTGCTCACCCCGTCCGCGATGGAGGGCAAATAGTACCGAGAATGGGATTGACAGTTTGGGGGGCTCTCAGCAGTATATCCCGCATCCCAACTTGTTCCGGAAGGTATAGATGATGAGCTTCTTGGCGGTCCTGGATAGTTACGCTTCAGGTTCTTACCTGCCCATCCTCATCCTGGTGATAGTCGCCCTGATCATGTCGGTGGCGATGGTTCTCATGAGCCGCTATGTCGGCAGGCGCATCAATTACCCCGCCAAATTCACCCCCTACGAATCCGGCATGGAGCCCAGCGGCGATGCGCGCGAGCGCTTTTCCGTCAAATTCTACCTCGTCGCCATTCTGTTCATCCTGTTCGATATCGAGGTTGTCTTTCTCTACCCCTGGGCCGTTCGCTTCAGCAAACTGGGGCTCTTCGGCCTCGTCGAGATGTTCATCTTCATCGGAATACTGCTCGTCGGCTATTTCTATATCATCGGAACGGGCGCCTTGAATTGGGACGAGCGCGGGCTCTTGACCGAGGAGGACGGGGATGAGTGAGCGCCTCGAAGCGCTCGCTGCAGCGGCGGCGGAGCGATTTGGTCAGGCAGCATCGGCGAGTTGGCACCGAGGTGAGCTGACGCTCACGACGAGTCCGGATCAGTTGCTTGAGTTGCTCGCCTGGCTTCGCGACGAGGCCTCCCCGCGCTTCGCGATGCTTTCCGACATGAGCGGCGTCGATGGGCTTGGGCTTGAATGGGAACCGCGTTTTCGCGTTAGCTACCACCTGCTCGACACCGAGACCGGATTGCGTGTGCGGGTGCAATCTCCGGCCCCCGCGGGCGAAGAGGGGCCCGAGCTGCCGACGGTGACGGGGCTCTGGGAGGCGGCCAACTGGAACGAGAGGGAGATCTGGGATCTGATGGGGATCCGCTTCGCGGGCCATCCTGACCTGCGGCGAATTCTGCTTCACGAGGATTACGACCTCGGCCACCCTCTTCAAAAGCAAGTTCCCACTCGGGGACTTCACGACGACAACCGGTAGGGGCGGCGATGTTCGAGAAACACATCCTGGAAGAGTGCGACGGTCTGGTCGAGAAATATCCCGATCCCAAGTCCGCTCTGTTGCCGCTCCTCCACCTGATCCAGCGTGAGCAGGGTTGGGTTTCGCCGGACGCCATGGTCTGGGCCGCGGAGCGGCTCGACCTCGCGCCGATCATGGTCGAAGGGGTCGCCAGTTTCTACACCATGTACAACCGCAAGCCTGTCGGTCGCCACCATATCCAGCTCTGCAAGACCCTCAGTTGCTCGCTTCGAGGAACGCCGGAGATCAAGGAACACATCAAGAATAAGCTCGGCATCGGACCCGGCGAAACGAGCGCGGATGGCCTGTTCACGCTCACCGAGGTCGAGTGTCTCGGCGCCTGCGGGACGGCGCCCGCCATGATGATCGGCGAGGTCTATCACGAGAATCTCGATACCGAGCGCATCGATGCGATTATCGAAGGGCTCAGGGCAACGGCGGGGGAGGCGAGCTGATGGCCGACTTCGAACCTATCCTGACCAAGATCGTCGGCATCGAGGATTCCCACACCCTGCCCGTCTTTGAGCGCGAGGGTGGCTATCAGGCCCTGCGCAAGGCGATCGGGCAGAGTCCTGGCGAGATCGTCGATCATGTCAAGGAGTCGGGGCTTCGCGGCAGAGGCGGAGCGGGATTCCCTACGGGCATGAAGTGGGGATTCCTTCCCGACCCGCAGCAGAATCCGCGCCCTCGCTATCTGGTCTGCAATGCCGACGAGAGTGAGCCGGGAACATTCAAGGATCGGGTTATCCTTGGGCTCAATCCTCATCTGCTCATCGAGGGTTGCGTGATCTCCAGCTACGCCCTGCAGGCCCACTACTGCTTCATCTACATCCGCGGTGAATTCGCCGCCGAGGCACGGATCCTCGAGCGGGCGATCGCCGAAGCGGAAGCGGCGGGCTACGCCGGGAAGAACGTCCTCGGCAGCGGCTTCGATATCAAGATCATCGTCCACAGAGGAGCTGGAGCCTATATCTGCGGCGAGGAGACGGCACTGCTCGAGAGCCTCGAGGGCAAGCGGGGTTACCCCCGAATCAAGCCGCCCTTTCCCGCGGTTGTCGGTCTCTACGGTTGTCCGACGGTGATCAACAACGTCGAGACGCTCGCCTGCGTCCCGGCGATCGTCGAGCGGGGGGCCGATTGGTTCGCCTCGATTGGGCCGGAGAAAAATAAAGGGCCGAAGCTGTTCTGCATGAGCGGTCATCTCGTCCGGCCCGGAACCTACGAAATGCCCATGGGCACGCCGCTCGCGCAGCTCATCGAGGAGCACGCCGGTGGTGTCTGGAAGGGGCGAAAGCTCAAGGCGGCCATCCCCGGCGGGAGCAGCACCCCCGTATTGACGGCCGAAGAGGCGATGAACGTCAACATGGATTACGACTCGCTTGCAGCGATCGGCAGCATGCTCGGCAGCGCCGGCGTGATCGTCATGGACGAGACGACGGACATGGTGGCCGTTACGCACAACCTGATGCAGTTCTACCACCATGAGTCCTGCGGCCAGTGCACCCCTTGCAGGGAGGGCTGCGGTTGGCTCGAGAAGATCCTGGGTCGCTTCGTTCAGGGCCAAGGCCGAGTCGAAGATCTGGACACGATCCTCGACATCTGCGACAACATTGCGTTCAAGACGGTCTGTCCACTGGGGGATGCCGCCCGCATGCCGACCGAGACGCTCGTCGCGAAATTCCGAGACGAGTTCATCGCCCGCTGCGGCGGCAACGTTGCTGTTGAAGGAGCGTGATGGGCGCGCTGATCGTGACAGTTGTCAAGATACTCGTCATCGTTCTCGTGACGCTGGGCGCCGTTGCCTACGCGTCGCTTGCCGAACGAAAGGTGAGCGCCTTCATCCAGTGGCGGAAAGGGCCCAACCGGGTCGGCTTCTGGGGACTCCTGCAGCCGATCGCCGATGGCCTCAAGTTCGTCATGAAAGAGGATTTTACGCCGGCAGGGGCGAATGGGATCCTCCATGCCCTGGCTCCGATCCTCGCGATGGCGCCGGCGCTCGTCACATTCGCCGTCATCCCCTTCGGTGGCGTCCTGCCCCTCCCCGGCGGCAACCATGTCAACCTCATCATCGCCGACCTCTCGATCGGCATCCTCTTTATATTTGCGATCTCGAGCCTGGGTGTCTTCGGTTCGGCGATCGGGGGCTGGGCGAGCAACAACAAGTACGCCCTCTTCGGTTCGATGCGCGCCGGAGCGCAGATGATCTCGTATGAGATCGCGATGGGGCTCTCCATCGTGCCCATCATCATGTTCACGGGATCACTCAGACTGACCGACGTCGTCGCGCACCAGGTGGGAAATCCCTGGTTCATTCTAAGTCAGCCGCTCAGCTTCCTGCTGTTTACCATCGCGGCCTTCGCCGAGACGAACCGCCTGCCTTTCGATCTGCCCGAGGCGGAGCCCGAGCTGGTCGCCGGCTATCACACGGAATACAGCAGCATGAAGTTCGCCATGTTCTATCTCGGCGAATACGCGAACATGATCACGGCGAGCGCTCTGATCACGACACTCTTCTTCGGCGGCTATCATCTGCCGTGGATCGAGGGTCTGTCGCTCTTCCAGAACAACGGACTGCTGCTCTGCCTGCTGCAGGTCGGCACCTTCGTCACGAAGGTCGCGATCTGGGTATTCATCTTCATGTGGGTGCGCTGGTCTCTGCCGCGCTTCCGCTACGATCAGTTGATGCATCTCGGCTGGCGGGTGATGTTGCCGCTGGCCCTTCTGAATCTGTTCGTTTACGGTATGTGGTCTCTCAAGGGATTAAGCTAGGGTGCTCCAAGTGGAAACTGCGCTTTTCTATTTTTTCTCAGCGCTCGCCATCGCCTCAGGGCTCATGGTGATCACGCGGCGCAATCCCGTATCCGCGGCTCTGTTCCTCGTGCTCGCTTTCTTTTCGCTCGCCGGCATCTATGTCCTCATGGACGCATTCTTCCTTGCCGCCGTTCAGGTGGCTGTCTATGCCGGCGCGATCATGGTTTTGTTCCTCTTCGTCATCATGCTGCTTAATCTTGGGCCGGAGGAACTGCCGCGTTTCATGACGGCGAAGGTCAAGTGGCTCTATGCGGGAGTCAGCGTCGCGCTCGCGGTCGTCCTCCTCGCCCTCGATCTCGCGCGTGGTCTGGACGGACCGGCATCGGCGCCGATCCAGGGGGAGGCCGGTCTGATCGGTGATCGCCTTTTCAGCGATTTCCTGTTGCCGTTCGAGCTTATCGCACTGTTGCTCCTTGTCGCCATAGTCGGCGCGGTCATCATGGCCCGCCGGGAGA
>PJEL010003074.1_pt1 | contig 14606 bp, 7 predicted proteins | sample 1853271 | NCBI WGS metagenome assembly PJEL01 (sample SAMN08108733, study PRJNA415343) | Invertebrate metagenome, whole genome shotgun sequencing project. | host: Globobulimina | place: Sweden: Gullmar Fjord | collected 2015-08 | reverse complement strand
CAGTTTTATCAACAAGCGATGATGCATCAGTCTGTAGAAAAAATGCAGCAATTAAGAAAGATGAATCTAAATGAAATTAGCAGTGAAAGCTGGTTTTATGATGCAACAGATCGAATAAACCAATTACAAGGTGTCGAGCGGAAAATAACAGATTTACTTTTGGCTAAACTAAGTAAGTTTACCTCTGAAGCAAAGAGTAAATTAATTTTTAGTGGTGCATATGCTTTTTTATCAATAACGCTAACCTTGCTACTTTTTATTAGGCTCCTTGTACAACTTACCGAAGAAAGAAAGTATAAAAATCAGCTAATAAAGCAAAGGGAAGAGTTAAACAAATTTAAAGTGATTGTTGATAACACCTTAAACTCTGTCGTTATTACTGATCCTCAAGGTGTCATTGAATATGTAAATAAACGTTTCACTGAAATATCAGGTTATGCCGCTAAGTCCGTAATAGGCGGAAAACCGAAATTATGGAGTTCAGAAGAAACATCCCCTGAAGTTTATGCTCAATTACATCAAACCCTTAAAGAGGGAGGATATTGGCAAGGGGAACTGAAAAATAAGCATCGAACGGGGAAAATGTATTGGGCTAGAACAACTATGTTCCCAGTAAAGTCATCTCAAAACTGTATTACAAAGTTTATCTGTGTTCAAGAAGATATAACCCAACAAAAACATGATAAGGAAACCATTGAGCACTTGGTGAATCATGACCCTTTGACAGGTTTGCCATCATTACGTTTAGGTAAAGACCGTTTAGAGCAAGCTATACTTGCTGCTCAGCGACATAACTTAAGCGCCGCGGTAATGTTTATTGACCTTGATGGCTTTAAAAGTATCAATGATGAATTTGGTCATGCAGCTGGCGATAAGGTCTTAATCGAAGTTGGGCAACGCATTGTGAATGAACTGCGCCAGACAGACACTGTAGCCCGAATTGGCGGGGATGAATTTATTGTTATTATGACCAATATCAAGAAGACTCAAGCAATAAGGCAAGTAGCAATTAAAATTATAAATAGCGTTAATCAAGCTATTCCTTATCAAGGTGCTCAACTACAAGTTACGGCTAGTATAGGTATTGCCAAGTATCCACTTGATGGTACAACGAGTAGTGAGCTAATGAAAAATGCTGATCAAGCTATGTATACTATTAAAGGCTCAGGTAAAAATAATTACGCAACATACTCGAATTAAAGCGCTTAGCGCTTTATTGTGTCTCGGGAAGTTATAACTCAATGAAACACTTCGCATTAGGATAGACAATAACAGTAACTCGAATAGTGCCATCTATTTATAGTTAAGCCCACTTTACAACCCAATCCAGCAGCCAAACCCAGCAGTAATAGACACAAGTAAAGTCATTATCACTATGTTACTTAGCCTCTCACTTATTGCGGTTGTATTTTCAATCCGTCAGCATAATCAATGTCCAGTATTTAAGGCCAAATACTTAATGGCAAATACAAATGCTACCAAAAATGCAGCTATCAAATGTATCGGAAAGTCCATGTCATTTGATAAAACAGCACAGAAAGTCCAACCTTCTCTCTAGAGTAATGATAACAAGTGATCTTTTAAAGTCATCTATACATCATCTCAATAAATATATTCCTTCTATTGCGTTAAAAATAACATTTACTTCTGGCTAATAGCTGTGAAGCTGCATCGCTATGCCAGCAGGCATGTAACGCTTTATTCATTTGTTAATACAACGAAAATACTGTCGAAAAATAAAAATCATCTAGTTTAAATTATCAATATTTCTACAGTTTTTGACGTATTTACACGCAAAGTAACAACCGCATATATTGTATACATCTCAGGGAATGAGTTAACCATAACAATAAAGATAACAACTAATAAGTTGGGCAGTAATTTCATGGTGAAGAAAAATAAACATGAATTTATAACCATTAAAACAACTGAAACAAATATATTGGAGATGTACATAATGAAGTTTAAAAACACCCCTGTTGCGTTAGCGTTATTCGCGGCATTATCAACCTCCCATGCTATGGCAGTCGATGTAGTCGATGAAAGTGCTAAGAAAAGCGTCGAACGTATTGAAGTTACGGGCTCACGTATTGCGCGTATTAATACGCAAACACCATCACCTGTTGTCTCAATCGATGCCGCGGCTATAAAGGGCACGGGCATGTTAAATGTCAGTGAGCTATTAACCCAACTTCCGCAATTTGCTTTAGGTAATGATAGCTCTTCAGGTAATTCAAGTTTTGGTAATGCTGGCTTAAACACAGTTAATTTACGTAATTTGGGCGCAGACAGAACCTTAATTTTAGTGAATGGTCGCCGTATTATAAGATCAACCCTTGATAATGGTTTTATGACTGCAGATACCGGTTATATCCCGGTCGACTTACTTGAACGTGTAGATATACTTACTGGTGGTGCAGCATCAACTTATGGTGCTGATGCGGTTGCAGGTGTTGTTAACTTTGTGATGAAAAAAGAATATGAGGGAACTCGAGTTTCAGGACAATATGGTCAATCTGACTTAAGTGATGGCGAAGAAGCCTCTTTCACGCTTACTACAGGTCATAACTTTAATAATGATAAAGGTAATGTCGTTGTATCATTTGACTACTATGATGCTGGTGCTGCTAGTTTGATGAATCGTCCAGGATCAGGGGAACAAACGGCTTGGTTAAACAACCCACTAAATACAGGGGAGCCTGATGATGGCCAACCATCAAAAATTGCCGGTTATAATTTAGCTTGGCCTGATTATAATGTTCACGGCCAAATGGCTGGTATAGAAGATGAAAATGGTTTAATCAATTACTATAATGTCAGCGGCGATCAAGCGGCTTATATGTACAATGATGATGATTTTCGCTCACCTTATTACGTACAAGAAGGTGATAATGCGCAAGGTTGGAATATCAATCGTTATAACAAGGTACAAAGCCCTTATGAAAGAGGCACTTTTTATACCTTATTTAATTATGAGCTAAGTGATGATCTGCAATTAACAGCTGATTTGCGTTACAGCAAAGTGACCAGCCAAAACCAAATTTCTCCGGTATACAACTATTGGATTGGAGAAGTTAATGATGCTTGGTTTGCTGACTCTATTGAACGTCCTGAGCACATCTCTAACTTACTCGATCAGAGTGATGGCTGGTTTTATTCTGCTATTGGCCTAAATGAACTTGGCCCTCGAACTAGTGACGTTGACCGTGAACTTTTTGCTTTTTCAAGCACACTAGCTGGTGAGTTTTCAAATGGTTGGTTATGGGATGTTTACGTCTCAAGTGGCAAAACAACACACGATATGGTGTTATCAAACCGTACTAACGAAAATCGATTTAGTAATCGCCATGATTCAATTACCAATGATGATGGTGATTATTGTGGTGTCGATGTTTTTGACTGTCCAGCCAGCCACCCTTTACTGCCAATGTCACAAGAGGCGTTGGATTACATCACTTTAGATCCATACGGTAGTCAAATTACCAGTGAACAAAATGTATTTTCAGCTTTAGTTTCAGGTGATATTTTTGAATTACCTCAAGGTGACTTAATGTTTGCTGCGGGTGTTGACGTTCGTCGAGAGTCATTGGACATGAAAGTGGATGAAACATGGCAAAGTGGTCTTTCAGGTAATGAAAAACAGCCTTGGAAAGCGGCTAAAACAGTACAAGAAGTGTTTGTTGAGTTAGAAGCGCCAGTCTTGGGGGATATGTTTTTAATCGATGAGTTGGTATTAAGTGTTGCTGGGCGTATGTCTGATTATACTTATGCGGGTAAGAACAATACTTGGAAGTTAGGGGCGACTTGGGACATTATTGACGGTTTAGCAATGCGCACAACTTATGCACATACCGTTAGAGCTCCACAGTTAAGTGAACAATTTTCAGCAGTAAGAACAGGATTTTCTAATGGTAAAGAAGATCCTTGTGACAGTGTTGAGATTTTAAATGCCTCGGCAGAAAATAAAGCTCAAATCATAGAAAATTGCCAAGCTTGGGGAATTGCAGATCCTGAGAACTTTGACTCTCAAGCCAAAGTCGATGGCGGTGTTAATGTTACTACTACTGGTAATATCAACTTACAACCAGAAAAAGCTGATACCTTAACCGTAGGTGTAGTATATACACCAAGCTTTATAGATAACTTGTCTTTTACTGTCGATTATTATGATATTGATTTAGAAGATGAAATGGGAAGTGCAGGAATTCAAAGCTCTCTTGATAAGTGTGCTAGGGATGAAGATATCAATAACAGTGTATACTGTCCGTTGGTAGAGCGTGGCAGTGATGGTAATATTATCAAGGTATTAAACACCACAGTAAATCAGGCCAATACCCACATCAAAGGTGTCGATTTTGAAGTCTCCTATTTACAAAGTTTACAAAGCTATGGTCAACTTGATTTTGCCTTTAATGCGACGAAACTATTAGATTCTACTTATCAAAGTAGTGCAGGGGATGATATTCATGATGTTACAGGTATTGGCTATAATAATGTCGAGCTTAAAACACGCTTTGTGATCAACTATCATTATGAAGACCTTACGGTAAATTGGACTACCAATTACGCTGAAGGTTTTCAAGTTAGTGAATATGGCACCTATGAATTATATGATAAACCATTCGCCCCACATTCTATTATGCATAATGCCCGCTTTGGATATAATGTTACTGAAAATACCAACTTATACGTAGGGGTAAGTAATGTCTTTGATAAGTCCTATTACGACCACCCATCAACGTCTTATGGTCGTGGTCAGTATGACTCAATGGGCCGTTACTTCTATGGTGGATTCACCTTTGAGTTTTAAGCAAATTAAATAGAAATTGCTTATTCAATTAAAAACACAAGCTAGTTTTAGCTTGTGTTTTTGTTTAATAACAGAAAAACCTCTAGCGTTGACTTTGCTTAGACAAAGTGAGATTGTGACTTAGTGCTGTAACTACAATTAGTATAAATAAAAACACCCATATGCTTGATACGCAACAACCTTTTAAACTCGCCAATGTAACCATCAACCCGACAACAGATGAAATATCTTTCGAGGGGAAAACTATTGAAATTAAATCAATGGCGATGAAAGTTATCTGTTATTTTGCTGCCCATGAAGATCAAGTTGTCAGTCGTGACAGCCTAAGAGAAGAGGTTTGGCAAAATTCGACAGCATCAAATCACACCATAAATAATCATATTTATAGCTTGAGACAAACATTAGCCAAGCTAGACTCAGAAACTAAGTTCTTCCATACAGTAACGGGTAGCAAAAGTGGTTATAGGCTTATTGCTAAGGTGAGTCAATTGACACCACCTAGTGTTACTCACACGAGTGAATTATCAGAAGAAAACTCTCCAAGTAAAAGTTATTTGGTTGAGCCAAGTAATGAGGTTATTAATACAAACAATAGGGTGAATCTAGCAAACAGTAGTAATCGCGTTTATGTGAAAGTATTGACGATTAGCGTACTGTTAAGCTTGATAATAGTTTTGTTTTATTTTTTCAGCATTCCGAAAACTTATCAACGCAGTACCGTATTAACGACCCATCAAGGAAGAGAGCAAAGCCCAGCTATTAGCCAAGATGGTGAGATCATTATTTATTCTAATCGCACATCAAGAAGTTCTACTTGGGAGTTATACGCCAGTAAAATGCAAACGCCTTTACAACCGCAAAAGGTGTTTTCTACAAAAAATAATAAAGATAATTTTGTCAGCATTTCGCCAAATAAAAGGTATATCGCTTTTATTCGATATGCCATGGCTGAAAAGGGCATTTATATTGCTGACTTTGATGCAAAGCGATTAACAGCAAGTAATGCAAAACTCATTATCCCACTAAATGCTGCAAACTTATCACCAGCGATTAGTTGGTTGGGTGACAGCCAATTTTATTATAGTGCTCAAGAAGCGGTATCGGCACCCTTAAGAATATATTTATATGATCTTGCTTTAGACCGCTCTGAGCAAGTTACTTCGCCACCTTTAGGAAGTTTTGGTGACTTTGCTGCCATGGTATCACCGAATAAAAAATGGCTAGCGATTATGAGGTCAAAGGAAAATACCGGTTACCAATTATATCTATATGATCTAGCGAATAAAGCATTAACAGCTACTACAGTTGAAAGCCTTGAAGATAGGCTAAATATTAGTTTCTCTGATGATAGTGAAGACATTTACTTTGTTGATCAACAAGGCTACTTATCAAGTTATCACTTGAAAGAACAAACTATTACCACACTATCTTCACAGCAGTATTTGGGTTATTGGCCATTAAAAATACCCAATACTGATAAGTTTATCATGCAACAAGATTGGGGGTTATCGTCGTTAACCACTCAGGTTATAAAAATTAACAACCCGATATCTGGGGGCGATGGTACTTCGCAAGTTATTATAAATAACAACCTTTCTATTCGCGCGATTGCTGCAATCGCAGATGATGGATTGATATTCGCTTCAATTAAGCCTAACTATCAAGTTGAGTTATGGAAATATGCACAGGGTAAAGCAACAAAACTCTCAGCATTCAATGAAAAGCCTGAATATAGGTACCCGTTAAGTTTACATTGGCGAAAAGGTTCTAAAGTGGCGCTACTCTCTATCAACGATAGTTGCCGAATGATCAATATCACCGATGGAAAAGACAGTCCATTATGTCCTGATAATGAGAACCTTTATTCAGGAAGGTTTTCACACGACGGTAAAGATATATATTTACCAGGCTACGAACAAGGCAACACTCGCGCCGTAAAAATGGGAAATACTGGCTTTCCACTTTTAAAAGTAGACAAGTTAGCACAGGCTAATCTTATCCATGAAAATAGCGATGGAAGCTTCTATTATTCGAAAGAGCCAACTTTTGATATTTATTATGTAAATAGCGAGACAGGACAAGAGGAAAAGATTATTGATCGTACTTACATTAATAACCGCTATTCAGTTAATGACTTTGTTGTCACTGAAAAGGGCATATATTTTATGGACAGAATAGCGGTAACTGATAATGCGATCTTTTATTATGATTTTACCAACCAAAAAATAGTGCATGTGGTCGACAGTAAAGATAACTACCCCAATATAGTTATTAGCCAAGATGAAAAGTCCATTTATCTTATTGAATCGGTAGATAATGATACCGGTTTGCTGTTAATCGATTAATGCATTTTAGGTGCTAATGGCTCAAGCAACATTGAAGTAGGGACTTAATGATGTAATTTTTTATCAACTCATTGATTTTACTGTACTTTATTTTTATTTGTTTTGTTTTAAGTTTTTTAGTTTACTATGTAACTACTTGTTATTATTGTAAAATATTGTTGTTTTTTTATGGTCTGTTGATTTTGTATGCCCATCAATTAGCTGCTAGTTGATATAAGATTATCCAGAAAATATTGATATAGATTAATCAGTTAAGGTACATATAGTCACTGATTTTTATATTGATAAAGCCATAAAAAATGATGCACAAACACCTTCTTTCTACGGCGCTTTTATTAGCGTTAATAACTAGTTCATGCTCGAGTGAGTCTACTTCACCAACGGAGTTAAATGATACACCACCACCACTTAACGATCCCACCACAACACCACCTCTAGAAAATAATACCGCTTACGATACTTCTGAGCTACTCAACCAATATGCTTGTAATGACGAAACTCATATTTATGCTCAAATCCCGGTCGATTCTGAAGATATTTGCCAAAATTTGCTTGAAGTAGAGGCTTTGTTTTATGAACGCTTTGGCTCCATCGCTGTGGTTGGCGATTTTAATAATAATCGTGATTTGTATATATACCAAGACAGACAAAGTTATTTAGCGAAAGATTTCAGCGCTAGTTCATATGGTAAATATATAGAGCAAGACCCTAGTGATCCCAGTAGCCATGGTGAAATTTATTCTTATTTACTTGATAGCGGTAATGTCAAAAATCAAAGTCATGAATATATTCATTATCTAGATGGACGCTTTAATAAGGATGGTGATTATCATGCAACAGATATGGCTGCATGGTGGACTGAAGGTGTTGCTGAGTATATGCAACATCTTCATTGGGGAGTTGCCTCAACATTTATCAAAGAAAGCATTAGCTATTATGGTGGCGATTTCTCCCTGAAGACCATATTTTCATTGACTAAAGATGACTATAAAACCGACTTTTTCAACCTTGTTTATGACGGCGGCAATGTTGCGTTATGCTATTTCTTACAAGAAGAGCCACAAGCATTAAATACCCTTCTATTACATTCTCGCTCAGGAAATTGGTCGGCATGGGCAAGTGAACTCGATAGGCTTGCTTCTATTTACTCTGATGATTTTGATGTATTTGTCAGCGATATTTTCAACGACAAACAGGTTTGTCATATCAATATAGCCAAAACGACTTAGAGTGCTTACTTTAAGTCATTATTAAGCGCCAACACCATTTATTAAATTATGTTATTACCCGGTATATTATCCATTAGGACGTTAGATGATTGATTCAATAAAAAATCAGTATAAAACCATTACCCAACTTGTTGTTGAAAACCTACGAGAGCGCATTTTAACCGGAAAAATAAAACCGGGGGAGCGGATAAATCAGGACGTTATCGCAAAAGAATACAATGTAAGTAAAATCCCCATTCGCGAAGCGCTGCAATTATTAAAAGGGGAAGGTTATGTTTCAATTGAAGCAAATAAAGGTGCAAGTGCTTCCATTATTCATGCGGAGCAAGTTGATGAACTATTTGAATTAAAGGTGCTAATTGAAGCTAATTTATTGGCTGCCTCGTTACCTTTTATTTCTAACGAAAAGCTAATAGAGGCACAGCTAATTGTTGAAGAGATTAACTTAGCTCCTTCGGCTAAACAGTGGTGTGATTTGAATATCGCTTATTACAATTGCCTATACTCGGGGATCAGACGGCCGCAAACTGAAGAGATGCTCAGTATCATAAAAACAAAAATTGCACGGTTTAATTATGCTTGCTTTATAGGCATTGATAAAACAAAGCAATACACGGGTATTTGCAAATTATTAGAACATTGTACAGAACGAAAAGTTGATCGAGCTGTAGAGCAGCTCAAGCTACACCTTTGGCATACTAAGGATGAAATTAAAGCTTTATTATAAAAAGTGACAGCCTGTAAATATAGTATTGGGGACTATTCTATCTAATATAACGATTTATTTGGGGAGTTATCCATTATCATTAGAGTGGTCCTTTATTAGCGCAAGTACATTAGCACTTGCGCGCTTTTGTCATTGAACTTAGCTATTAGGGGACAACTTCGATTTCTTCTAGCTCTATTGTTATAGTGCTTTATCTTATTACCAATCAAAATCAATACCATAAGAAATCATCACCTTAATATCACTGTCTGTTAGATTCGTTTTAGATGCGGAAAAGGTGAAGCCACTTTTACTAATACTTGCGCCATAATCAACAAAGGATTCTCCTGCGTAGAATTCATCTGTGCCGGCGCCAAGGTGTAGGGTTACTGTGGTATCTTTTGAAAAGGTAAAATCACCATCCAGTGAAATATATGAATCATCGGCAAAGTCTGCTCCATCAGCACTGGCTAATACAGCATAGGCTAGGGTAAATACACTGTAGGATATGCTGGCATTAACTTCGGTAAAATCTACATCATCAATACTATCTGGGTAGGCAAAATGAACAAAACCTATATCATAGGCAAAGTTATTAAACGTTGCTGAGTAGCCGCCATAGATATCAAGTTCATAGGTCATTCCTGCAGCCCAGTCTGCATTTGATACCCATGTACCCACATAAAACCCGGAGCTAGTTTCATAATCAATGCCTCCTGAAATTGCTGGCTTACCATTAGTTTGTTCAAGTCCTCGCCACAAGTAATTATTAGTAAAGCCTACATTTGCAGATAAACCATCTATAGCTAAAGTTGAGGTTGAAGTTGTGCTGAGTAATAATGTTATTGTTATTAATGTGAGAGTATTTATTAATTTATTCATGATGTTCACCTTTTGTAACTTATTTAACAGCTAACTTATTTATTTGATAACTTATGTTCAAAGTAACGATTGATTAGAGGACTTTAAATTCAGATGATTCTTTTTCCAATTCTGTTGCTAAACGCGCAAGCTCAACACTCGATTCAGCAATGTTCTCAGCTGCTTGGCTTGTTTCGGTGACACCGGTATTTAAGGTTTCAATATTTTGTAAAATCTCATCAACAACAACTGATTGCTCTTCAGCTGCGGTAGCTATTTGGGCACTTAAGTCACTAATTTCATTCATATCACCCGTTATAACTTGATTTAAATCCATTACTATTTTTGCATTTTCCTGTACTGAATTTGCTTGAGTAACGCTATTTGCCATTTGTTCAACAGAAGAGTTTGCTCCAACCATAATCATATTTATCATGTCATCAATTTCTTGAGTTGAATCTTGTGTTCTTTGTGCAAGTTGTCTTACTTCATCGGCAACAACTGAAAACCCACGGCCCTGTTCTCCCGCTCTTGCTGCTTCAATAGCAGCATTTAAGGCAAGCAAGTTAGTTTGATCGGCAATACCTTTAATGACATTAAGAATATTAACCACTTGCTCAAAATCAGTTCTGACTTTTTGAACACCTTGCTCTGATTCTTGAATTTGCCCTGACATATTTATGATTGATTGATAGGTATCGTCGAGTTTATTTGCTCCTTCTTGAACTTTACTTTGAATGTTATCGACTGCTGATGAAGTGGTTGTTGTGCTTTGTGCCACTTCATTAACCGTTGTTCCCATTTCTTGCATTGCCGTTGCGAGTTGCTCTGAAATTTGATGTTGTTCGTTAACGGTGGAACTTGTTTGTGTGGTAATTGCGGCTAGCTCTTCAGAGGTTGCTGATTGTTGTATAGCAATGCCGGAAATGTTTTTAACCATTTTAGAAAGGTTTACTATCATGTGGCTTATGGCACTTTGTAGCTGTCCTACTTCGTCATCTGAGTTTTTAGTTACCGATACGGTTAAATCACCACTGGAAACTTGCTCTGCGATATCTGCTATTTCAATAATGGGTGTTGAGATTCGTTTAGCAAACCAAAAGCCAATTAAGGCGATAAGCACTGTAAATATAAGCATGAGTATGATCATGAAAGTGGTATTGCTTCTAATTGAAGCAAAGGCTTCTGGTTCATCTATTTCAGATAATATCGCCCAATTAAAATTCGAAAATTCGATACGGTCGAAAGATGAAAGAACAGGATTGCCATTATAATCGATTATAATATCGGTACTACTTTCTCCATTGAGTGCACGTCTAGCAGCATCAGTATCCACACCATTACTAGCTATAGAACCCGCGAAGCTAGCGGCAACAGTGTGTCCTTTTGGATCAAGAAAGGAATTACTGCGCATTCTCAAATCATTACCGACTAAGTAACTTTCTCCGGTATCGCCCATTCCTTTTCTGACACCCATGATGGCTTGAATGCCCTCAAGTGGTAATTGTAAAGACACATAAATGCTTGGCTCATTGATGTTATTTAATATCGGCTGGGCAATAAATGAGGCAGGGGCATTATTACTAGGTTCGTACGGTGCAAAATCAACAAAACCGTATTGTTTGCTTGTACTTATCTCTTTGATGAGATCACCAAGATTAGAATTTGCATATTTCCCCGTTAATATATTGGTATTGAAGTCTGCTTCTTTGGTGACAGTGTAAAATATATGACCATTAGGATTAATTAAAAATAAATCGTAGTAACCATATTGTTCTATATAACTTTTATAAAAGTCTTCATTGTTGGATGTTTTAGGGTTGAATGCTTCAGCAACATCAATTTCTGATATTATTGCCCAGCGAACACCGCTCCCCATATCAATGTAATCCCAGCTACTTACCACGGCATTATTGTTATAATCCAAAATAACATCGGTACCTTGATTTGCATTTAAAGCACTTGTTGTTGCTTGGGTTACAATTTTATTATTACCAGCGAAAGAGGCTTTTACCGAATACTCTTCAGGATTTAAATAAGAATCTGAACGCATTAGATTATCTTGACCAACTAAGTAAGACTCACCGGTTTCTCCCATGCCTATACGATCACCTAGAATGCTCTGGATTTTATCAAGTGGTTGCTGGTAGGCAATATAACCAATACGTTTGCCGTCAACTTCAACTGCTTTTATTGCAAATGCGGCAGGATCATTATTACTGGGTTTATAGGGCCGAAAATCAGAAAATAGCACTTCTTCAGGACCAGACCGTTCAGCAAGTTCAAAAGCTCTATAAAAAGAGCTATCAACTAAGTCTTTGGGGATTTTTTGCCCTAAATCACTTTCTCTGGTGACTGAATAGGTAATTGTCCCTTTGGCACTGATAATGAAAAAGTCATACCAGCCAAAATGAGACAATAAGGGCTTATATTGTTTATCATAGTCATCAAGTAATTGGCGCCATTGTTTTTTATTGGAGAATGTATTGGTCAAAGCTTTAACTCTACTTTGCAGTTTACTATCGCTAGCTAATAGGTCTAACTGATTATTGTTGTTATAAAAATAATCTTTAAGTTGTGATTTTTTCAGATGGTTGACTGAATTGAGTTTATTAAAAGCCTGCTGCTGCATTGCATCAGCAATATTAACCAAAACGCCCATATCCCCTTGACGTTCAGCAAAGTAATTTTGTATGGCTTGTTTTTTAATTTGATTGATAGCGGTTAATTGACTGTAGACTTTATCAGTCACATCAGCTGAACTATTCATTGTAGATATAATGCTAATGATTATTGCAGGCACTAAGCCTAAGACTATAAACACCAAAGTAAATTTGTTTTTAAGTGTATTAAGGTTAACCATAAATCACCTGTTAAAAGTAAAGGCTATTTATCTGTATCCTTATAATCTTACTTAACGTACTTCCTATACTTTCCAGCCTAGTCAATCATTAGTCTCTTCAAGTACAATCTTTACTGTTGTTAGTAATGAGGTACAGTTATAAATATAGGTTATAAATTCTGAATTATGTTATTTTTTAGCCAAAGCCATAGACATTAATGCCCATGAATAAATTTTAGTTAGCTTTGGCTGTCAATATACCCTTATCTAAGGCTATTCTCCCTTGTAAACACTTGCTATAATGCCGACAACTTTGTGCGTAAAAACGCACCTTATACCCAGACTTTCAGGTTATTTTCAGAGGTTTATTTTCATGTCGGATGCCGAAAACCGCCCAACAAACTTTATTCGTAATATTATTGATGCCGATTTAGATAGCGGTAAACATAACAGTGTGCAAACTCGCTTTCCACCAGAGCCCAATGGCTTTTTACACATTGGTCATGCTAAGTCTATTTGTTTGAATTTTGGCATAGCCCAAGATTATAACGGTTTATGTAATTTACGTTTTGATGATACTAACCCTGAAAAAGAAGATATTGATTATGTTCATGCTATTCAAAAAGATGTGCAATGGTTAGGTTTTGAATGGGCAGGGGATATTCATTACTCTTCTGATTATTTTGATAAATTGCATGGTTTTGCTGTTGAGTTAATTGAAAAAGGCTTAGCTTATGTGTGTTTCTTAAATGCTGAAGATACCCGTGAGTATCGTGGTACGCTAAATAAACCGGGTAAAAATAGCCCTTACCGTGATACTTCAGTAGAAGAGAATTTAGCGTTATTCGCCAAAATGAAAAATGGCGAGTTTGAAGAGGGCATTTGTGCACTGCGCGCTAAAATTGACATGAGTTCAAGCTTTATGTGCTTGCGTGATCCTATTATTTATCGTGTACGTTTTGCTCACCATCACCAAACAGGTGACAAGTGGTGCATTTACCCTATGTACGATTTTACTCATTGTTTATCTGATGCATTAGAAGGTATTACCCATTCTATATGTACATTAGAATTTCAAGACAATCGTCGTCTTTATGATTGGGTTATTGATAATGTTTCAGTGCCAGCAACTCCACATCAATATGAGTTTTCTCGCTTAAACCTTGAATATACCTTGATGAGCAAGCGTAAGCTAAATGATTTGGTAGAAGAGAATTTAGTTGATAGCTGGGATGACCCACGCATGCCAACGATTGCAGGTTTCCGTCGCCGTGGTTATACACCAGCTTCAATACGTGAATTTGCTAAGCGTATTGGTGTGACTAAAATGGAAAACACCATTGAAATGGGCGTGTTAGAAGCCTGTATTCGTGAAGATTTAAATGACAATGCACCACGTGCCATGGCAGTTTTAGATCCTATTAAATTAGTGATAGAAAACTACCCAGAAGATAAAACTGAAGATCTTATTGTTAAAAATCACCCAAGTGATGAAGAGCAAGGTACACGTATTGTTCCTTTCTCTAAAACACTCTACATTGAAGGTGAAGATTTTAGAGAAGAAGCCAATAAAAAATATAAGCGTTTAGTAATTGATAAAGCCGTACGTTTACGAGGCGCTTATGTTGTTACTGCCACACGTTGTGATAAAGATGAAGAAGGTAACGTGACTACAGTTTATTGTAATTACCTTGAAGATACTTTAGGTAAAAACCCAACAGACGGTACTAAGCCTAAAGGTCTTATTCATTGGGCTGATGCTGATAAGTCTCTTGATGCACCTATACGCCTATATGATAGATTTTTTACTCTG
>PJEL010003073.1_pt1 | contig 14612 bp, 15 predicted proteins | sample 1853271 | NCBI WGS metagenome assembly PJEL01 (sample SAMN08108733, study PRJNA415343) | Invertebrate metagenome, whole genome shotgun sequencing project. | host: Globobulimina | place: Sweden: Gullmar Fjord | collected 2015-08 | reverse complement strand
ATTTGCTAAATTTGGTGTTCATGGTGGTCAAGGATTTTGAGGTGAACAACTGGCAGAAATACCCAGTAAGCACCTTCAAGTATTGGCCCCGTTTTACACACAAAATCTGACGTTCCCTTTTGCTGCCAGCCACTTGTATGCAGTGAAAAGCCTATGTTATACTTGAAAGTTACTACCTTATGGGGAGTGAGATCCTTACTTTTTCTTTTGCCTCTATTTCGTAGGTGTTGTCGCCAGAATATAGACTTGGCAAGGGTTTTTTAAATTACGTCCTGAACATTTGATAGATGCTGATAAAATCTAGAAAGCTTGTTAACATTTTCCTCTTTCTCGGAGCAGTCGTTTTAGGAGGATTGTTGCTCCTTGCTAAAGAGAATACTGCGAGGAATAAGACTATGGAAGCTGACCCGCAGCACCATACAGATGTTCAAGAGGGTAGCACCACCCAGCAGGCATTTGACCATGCGGACATTTCCCGACACGCATCTGAAGCTGAAAGCATGGAGACGCCGCAACGGAAGGAGGCCCTGAAAAATGTAGAGGAGGGCTCTATTGAGCACCCTGAAGCGCAGGAAACTAAGACGCCTGGTGCCATTTCAAAGAGATCTGAGCCTTCCCCTACCAACAAGAGCGACGGGCAATCTTCCACAACAAAAAGCGATAACCCTATAAAAGAGGACAAGGAGGGAAAAGATGGCCTTTCATCAGTAGTTTGGGTTGTAGGCGCCATTTCATTCCTCTCTATTATCGTATATCTGAACTGGAAGAAAATAGCAACTGCTGATATTAAAATGCAACTATCTCCAAACATTACAGCACCTAACGCAAAGCGTACTTTAATAGCATTATCACGCAGAGAAATCACTTGCGAAAGTGATAAAATTAATACCGCAGCCGAAAAATTATCAGACCAAATTGTAGAAGATATTAAATGGAAAAATAAACAATTTGATGATACTGACATTGATTGTATTCGTCAAGAGATAAAAGCATTTATTTTGTTCCAGGGAAATGGGGAATTCCAGATTAATACAGATGAAACGCATTCAGCTTTGGGACAGCTCTCGCTCAAAATTGATATGGAACAAATTAATAATGATTTCACAATCATTGCAGAATTGTTCACCAAAAATAGTAGCAAGAGAGGAATTAACCTGCAACAAGTCCAGGGGAAGCCTTTAGGAGACACAAGCCCTGATGCTGCCCCAATCCAAACTCTCAATCGAACGGAAACAATCCCGAGAACATAGACCATCTGGTTCCAGTGAAAAAGGTTGCAATTGGAGACCAGGAAGCACTTTTTAATCGTCTTGTTGAAGAGAGCAAGGAAGAGGAGAGTAAAAAGGAGGAAGAAGAGAAGAAAGGGCCACCAGTCGCTTTAAAACCCAAAATAGGTGTCGAAGCTAACCAACATGGGTGCAATGGGTCGCATAAGGTAGATGACAAGAAAAAACTGGTCGCAGCCTTAAATAAAGGTCTAAAAACTTTAGACGCAGAGACACACGAGGATAAAAACCCGAAGGAGTCCGTGGATGTAGCAGACAAAGGGGGCCGAACGTGAAGGGAAATAATCCCAAAAACACAGTAGATATGGAGGGTCCAAAGGTTTCGGACATCATCGTTTTTGAAGAGAAAAAAGAAGACACAGCTAGCGCAAACGGGGTGGCTAATTTAATCGGCGGCACTTGTACCGTGAAAGTAGTTATGTTTTTAAACCTCGTAGCGCAATTTTTAAAGGTAAATGGGGCTCTTGAGGACCAGGAACCTCCCATAAGCAAAGGGAGCGTGTATGCAAAAGCTCTTAAACATTTTCTCGGGAACAAACTCAAGGGCACAACTGACATAATCCGCGCGGCGCAAGCAGCACTTAATGCCATTACGGTTAACAAAAACAATACCTCTCATATGGAGGAAGAGCAAATAATGCTTGCCAAAGCGAAAGCCATCTTATCCTTACAATTTGAAGAATACAGCGTCCCTTTCAGAATAGATGAACAGGACGAAGATTTCAAAACAAGCGCAAAGGGTTTTAACCTCAAGAAAGGTATAAATGCCATAGGCAACATTATGCTGCCATTGATAATACAGGAGCTGCCCATAGGAATCTACTTTATACGCTTTATCAAAAAGAACAGCAGCAATCAGAAACTGGAAGAACATGGCCACTCAACCGCTCTTATGGTAGGCTGGGACACCGAGAACCACCAGAAGGTCCGTGTCTTTTTCGACCCTAATAGAAATGCAGAGGTACTGGCTGAAAATGTAAAGTGCCCCTCTTGTGATGGTTATGAAGTTGTAGCAGGTGCACAATTAATAGCCGATAAAATGGAACAAATTGCCAAACCCGAGGCCGATGGCGGCTGGGATGTGCCTATCGTTTATATCTTCTGTCTTCAAACACCTAGTGAAGACGATGTTCCAGACCTTCTATAAGTAGGGAGCAAGCATAGCAGCATAAAAGCATAGCAACCCCCTTCCCTTTCGTTAGAGTTCGCTACGCTTGGGATCGCGATCCCCCCCCTCCTTGGCTTCATCCAGGAGGCTCTTGAGCTCGTAGTCGTGCAACTTCCTGTAGAGGGTGCGAACCGAGATCTCTAGCTTCTCCGCCGCCTCCTCATGGTTCTTGCTTTCGACCAGAGCCTTCACGATAAGCCTTTTTACATTGTCTTTAATGGAAAGCGATCCCATCGGGTCTTCCTCCCTATCACCCTCACTATGGGTGGGGGGTAGGTCTTCTACCGAAGGGTTCGACGTCGCCTTGTCATCCACAGCGGGGAGACCGAAGAGGTCCCTGCTCTCGGTCAGCAGCCCTCCTCGCCCTTCCCCTTGGTGCCCTCGCTGCAAGAGGGTGAAGAGAACCTTCTTGACCTTTTCCATCTCCTCCTGGAGGGTGGCTATGCTCTTATAAAACCACTCCTGCTCCGAGAAGGAGGAGCCCCCGATAGAGAGGTTTGGACCCTGCACCAGGGACGGGGTGCTCACCTTCCTCTTGGGCAGGTAGCGGTTGAGAATCTCAGGAGTGATGCGGTGATTATCTTTCTCCAGAGCGGAGAGGCGCAAGACCAGGTTCTTAAGCTCCCGCACATTGCCAGGGAAAGGGTAGGCTTGCAGCAACTCTATAGCTTCAGGGGTCAGCTGGATGGGTTCGGTGTCGTGCGTATCCGAGAAGTCAAAGATAAACTTATCCAAAAGGGGGGGGACATCTTCCCGCCGCTCACGTAGGGGAGGGATGTGGATGTGGACCTGCGCTATCCGATAGTAGAGGTCCTGGCGGAACTTCCCTTCTGCTATGTGGTTGTGGAGGTCTATGTTGGTGGCGGCGATGACCCGCACGTCGGTGGTACGCTTCTCGGAGGAACCTACCCGCATGTACTCTTTATTTTCCAGGACACGGAGGAGAGAGGGCTGGCGGGCGATAGGCATATCGCCGATTTCATCGAGGAAGATGGTGCCGCCATCGGCCTCTTCGAAGTAACCTTTCCTCTTTTCGGAGGCGCTGGTGAAGGCCCCCTTTTCATGGCCGAAGAGCTCGGACTCGATGGTACCATCAGGAATGGAGGCGCAGTTGACGACCATCAGCTTGTTGTGCTTGCGGATGCTGCGGTGGTGTATGAGTTGGGCGAAAGACTCCTTACCGCTACCATTTTCCCCTGTAATGAGGACCCCTAGGTCGGTCTTCGCAACCTGCACCGCCATGTGGATGGCATCACAGAGGGCTTTGCTCTTACCTATGATGCCGAAGCGGCGCTTTATATCGTTAAAATCATCTCTTCCCATGGTGCCCATTTTACGCTTTTTTTGTCATTTCCGCTTCTTTGGAGGATGGTTGTTAGTCATCTTTTTCTAATGCCGATACGTAGATACTCCTTACCTTATTCTAAAGTCTCTCTTCTTTTAGGCAGTGTAGGGATAGGACCTTGTTAGAGCAAAAAAAGAATTAGAGAAGTGGTAGCTGAGCCCTATTACGCATATACTCATTCCAGAAGTCATGGGTAAGTCTGTACCTGGTTACAGGGTTGTTAAAAGAGGTTCTAGGACCATAAATAGTGGCCCAATGCGTCAGGTTAGTAGGGGTAATTTCCTCATAAGAATGTACAATAACGATGGGAAATTCTAGCTGATCCCGCATTCTTTCAAGGAAGGGATTAATCGTCGGCGTCGTGCGCATAATAACGATATTGCCATATAGTAGTGCTTCCCATGTGCGATAAGAAGGGACCTCCAGATCCCCTACTACATCGAGAATAAAAGCGTACGAAGCCCGCTTTCTGAAGAGCTCAAACTGTTTTACTAGCCAATTTTGAAGATGAAAAAAAATTCGTAGCCTGGGATATTCTTGATAGTGACAAGGGCATAACTCCTGTGGAAACACTTTTTTTTATCCGTGGGGATAGGTTTCTTTTCTTTGGTATAGGCTATATACTTTTCGTAGCAATCCTTCTTGATAAAGGGCCCGAAGTAATCAACAGAGACCTTCATCTCTTGCTCTAGTATCCCAGTGAGGTATTGCTGGGAGAGTTTTTCAAATAAAGTATCGAGTTTTTTTACATATTTCTTAAAAGGGAAAAATTCTCCATAGGTTGCATATGCTATTAGAGGGTTTAATCTATAACTAAATCCTAGAGGTAGAAGTGAAACTTTTCCAGGATAACGCTGACAAAGGCGACATGCATAGCTATGAGGAAAATTGTAAATCATTCCTATGTATCGGTTGTTAAGAACTTTTGAGAGGTTGCCACGCCAATAGTTGGGTGTTAAAACAAATACCGTCTTGTTGAGGGAGGGTAAGACGAGAACCGTGAAGCAGATGGTATTTTCAACATAAAAAAGGATAGGATGATTGCTGGAGATAGTATTCATCTGTTGAAGAAGGTGATTCTCTTTGGTTTTATTGCTACAGATATGCTTTGTGATAAATACGTCAGGGGCCTGAGTCCTAAACCCAGGGACGCTGATGTAATTTGTCTGTTTGTATAAATTATCCTCCGTACCGCCATTGACGATGCGTGATGTGGTTGTTCCTATCACATCCTTTATACTGACGATGGTGTCATAGACGAAGGGGATTTTTTTTATGCCTTTTATAAAGGGTGAATTGGCTTTGAGGGAAGCAAGGTCAATCTTTGCAGTGATGGCAGCAATTGAGCAGAAGAGGCTGGCAATACAACACAAACTTTTACGTTTATTACAAGATGATCCCAAGCATGGGCATTTGGTGGTTTGAGTTTCAGGTTGATATTTCTTAATCCGCTCTGTTGTATGTGCTGAATGCCCAGGTACTCCTGCTTTACTATCACCCACTGTGAGGTAAACTAACTCATCATCAGAGGAATCAGCAGCAGTAAGCGAGTATGAAAAAAAGAAGAGAAGGGTACTGAAATAGAAGAGGGTGGTTTTCGTCGTCTTTGACTATTTTGGAACTCTCTGCCTATTGTCTATGTTGTTCGGGCGCAGCCATGTAATACTTGTCCCCTAATTTTGTTCATAACACTCTGAAACCTTACACCTAGTTAACTTAGCCTTTGGACAATAGCAAAGCCTCATGAACAGCCACATCAGCAAAAGCAGGAACAGCAGGAACAGCAAGGGCGATCACCACGCTCCCCGCCTAGCCTATTGGTAATATACTCAATGAGGCCATCCCGTGCGATATGACGTTTAGGTAGCATGTAAGCTATATCAAGCGGTGTCTCCTGCTTATTGTTGCGTATATTGATATCCAGCTCAGGATAATTGTCACAAATCTGTTGAAATAGCCCTGTATTGCCTGTAGAAGCGATAAAGTTAAAATACCATCATTCGTAGAAGGTTTGCGGTAATGCACATCAAGCTTACATACTTTTGTTAAATAGACAAATAGGTAGATATGATCCCCACGTAAGGCAGCATAAAGCAGTGTTTCCTCATGGTTATTAGTTGCTTTCGTCAACTGCTTTCCATAGCGCCGTACAAATTTTTTAACAAATTCCATCTTACCATAGAAAACAGCATGATAAAGCAGATTACTGCCTATATTATCTTTGGCAGTAAGTGGTTCAAGTCCCAGTTGTACTAGCTTTTGAAAATAGGGAAAATTTCCCTTAATAGCAGCATAAAAAAGTACATTTCTTCCTGAATCATCTTCCGCATCAACAGGAACATCAAGATCTAGTAATGCTGTAAAAGTATCATAGCGGCCTCCAAAAATCGCAAGATGAGTTGATAAAGCCCCCTCCCAAGGTTGCTTCAATTTTTTGAGCTCAAGGTTAAGCCCTTTTTTTTCAGTGCAATAAGGGTATTAGTATAGCCTCCTTCGGCCAGTATATGAGCGACACTATATCCCTGTTCATCTCCCCTATTGACATCAACACCCAATCTCTCTTCTGCTACAAGCTGTAAAAGTTGCTGCCCTTGTCCTCTATAAGCAGCCTCAATAAAGTGCTTGTTCGCATCTAGCTTAGAAAAGTGCGCCAACTCCTCGAGGTTGATTATCCCTGATTGTACCCCCTTCACCGATTGCTGGGGATGTAACGGTTCGTTGTCGTCAGAGGAAGCCCCTATCTCCGCTGCGCCTTGGAGCTGAAAAGAAAAAAACAATAAGCAGCATAGTGTTATTTTGAGGATTACCTGTAGCATCCTCCACCTAAAAGCATAGGCTGATTTGTCTAATTTTTTGTCCATAAGCGCAAAGTTCAATTTATATCAATATCATGCCTGATAGCTGTACATATTTATGTGGCACCATTGCCCTGCACGAGGTGATACCTGCTCACTCGATCCCTTAAGCCTGTCCAGCCACCGACAAGGCGAATGTAATTACTTTTTGTTATAAAAAACATTAATACAAAAACAAGCTTAATTTTATTGTAAAACAAGCTTAATTTTTTAAAAATATTTACCTTGCGCCCCTCAATAAAAAGCGATCTAAAAGCAGTAGCAAATGCTACCACAGCCTGCTGAAAATGGCTAGCATAGCCGCATAAAACACATAAAGATTTTGGCGTTATTATATTTTTATTATTAATTTTCAGGCAATATATGTGGTACCTGCTATGCTGTTAAGTCTGGCACAAACCCGCTTAACAAAAGCTGACGCCTATAGCACACCTCCTAAGGTAAATCCAAAGGCAATCGGTTCATAAATTATAGCAATATGGTACACTACAAAAACATACGTACCTATACTCTTTTACTATTCCTCCTCATCGTAGGCACACCCCTGCAAGCCGCCCAGCTATATGAAGAAGAAGGCAAAGTATCCGAAACCCAGCAAAATCATCCCGTCATCGCCTTACAAGGTTTGGAGGTATACGACCATACCCTCCATTTTAATTTTTTAAAGATGAGAATATTAGACACACTTAAACCAAAAATTTGGGTAGTAAAATGGGCCCTTAAAAATTTAGAGGCGAATTAGAATCGCTATATTCAACAGCCCTGATATTTGATGAGAAAACATATAACCCTTTAGAAATGAACAAAAAATGGAAGGGTGGCGGTTGGTTGAGTTGTGAAAAAATCTATATAGATGCTATTTGCTGTAGACAAAAATAGCCCAATACGCCAAAAACAGCGGGAATAATCGTGGAACCCCCTTAAAATTAAAAATAATTTTTCCTTTTAGTTTTTTTGTATTATGGGGCATGCCATTGCAAAAATCACAAAAAAACCGTAACTTTCGCAATATTATTTATAAACCTTATAAAATGCCAGAAATGAACATCGCTAAGCACCTCGCCCTTTATCTTACCCTGTGTTTATTACCACTTAACATGGTCTGCTTAGGTGCATCAACCCAGGACAGCGAGCAAAAAAGTGAGTATAAAATAGAAGAGAAAATTTCAGATGCAGGGCCAACGGATAACCTCGAACAAACAGAAGGCCATAGCCTCATACAGCAAGGCGCGCCTCATCGAAGAAGCTCACAATGCTGTTAAACAATTTCTACAAGAAGAAAACCAATCCCATGGCCATAGCATCGTCCTTTTTGGAGATACAGGCGTAGGGAAAAGTACCACTATTAACAGCTTAATCCATGAGATGGGGATGGTGGCTCCTTCTTCTTATATTGAAACTACCATGAATGACGATGACGATGAGTTCGATTTTAGTGGTGATGAAGGTGATAGTTATTCTAAAAACAAAGAAAAAGGGTTTATTGGTGTAATTAAGTTTACAAAAGGCTACAAGGTAGCCCCTATGGGGTATAGTAAAGCAGCACGTAAAACAACTATTCCTGAATTTTATCCTAAATATGGAACACAACCTTCCCTGATTGAGGGCTATATCCGTACCCATATCTATCTAAACGCTACACAAAGTTTAGTGGATGTGGCGTTCAATATTCCCCAAATCATACTTGCCTACCATGGATACATACCTAATTATCTAGCTGGTTATATAGATACTCCAGGATTTTTAGATCCCATCAATCCCTTTCAAACCTGTATACTCAACAATCTCCTCTTGCAGCGTCATCCACGCCTCAAAGGAATGGCTTTTTTATATCCATACGCTAAATTAGACGAGGCAAGAGGTGGCGCTTTTTTAGATAAATTTATGCATCAGATAGCGCAACTCTTTAAGCCTGATGAAATCTATGCTGATAAAAAAACAAGGGAGCTAGACATTAACAAATTAACCTTTCTTTTTGATTCGCTCTTCTTTGTTTTCACAAAAGTCCGTGATGAAGGCGATAGAACAAGTTTAATTGGAAGAAAATACTTGCTCCCATTCTGCAAGCACTATAAGCAACACCAAGGTGTTCCAAATGCCAAAAACTATGTAACCCTTTTGCATTTGATGCCGAAGAAAAAAAACTACTTCCTAATCAGACCACTAGATCAAGGGAAAAGTAAAAAGAAGCTTGAGAAAGCCTTTATAATGGCCCCAGGGATAGATAGATCGTCATTTTCCTTTATAGGTTCTCCTCAAGAACGAGGGCTATTGATTAGCCTTAGACAAAACAGTGTGCAAGGAGCTCTGTACCATCTTCCTATTTTGATGGGAGGTAGAGATGAGGTAGAAAAAAAAACAAAAGAGATGACTGATGCTCAAGAAAAGGCTGTTTATGCACAACAAGAAAAACTACAAAAGCTCATTTCGAGCACTGAAAATGACAAAGAACTCCTTCAAAAAGAACGGGGTTATTTACAAGATGAGTTGAAAGAATTAGTCTAACCCCCTCCAAACATTGAAAGAGCAGTTCCAGAACTTATATAAACAATGGAAAGCTAAAGAAAAAGAATTGAAGGAGGAACGACCTGATGAATTAGAGTGGGATGATTCGCTTACAAAGACGCTCAATTCGAGTAGTCAATTTAAGGTTTTAGCAGCGACAGGAACAGTAGGAGCATTAGTAGGAGCAGTAGGAGGAACAGGAACATTACTAGGAGCAGTAGGAGGAGCACTAGCAGGAACAGGAATAGCAGGAGCAGTAGCAATGTATGCAGCAATGTTTACAGGAGCAGGATTAGGAGTAGTAGGAGCAGTAGAAGCAGTAAGATATATAGTTTTTAAAAAATTTAATTAGAATAGTAACAGTAAAAACATCCCATTTAGATGTGAAATAGGAACACCTGTAACTGGCTATCGGGTTATATTGACACCTAAAAATAAACTAAGCTATCAAGAAAATGAGAATACCAATCTCGAAGAAGGCAAGATATCACTCTCCATCATTAAAAGGGAATTTAGCATCCTCCTAGACAATGGCGTATTCAAACTAGAAATCCAAAGAGCTAGAAAGTACATGCCTCCTTATCGTGCCAAGATTAAACGGTTGACCCAAGAGAGTAAGGAGGCCTATAGAGCATACGCTGATGAACGAGACAAAATCGATGGCCTGAAAATAGTCATTGACAAAAAAAGGGAGTTATGTGAAAAACTTGGGCAAGATAAAATGAGTAAAGATCAGTTGATCAAGGAAAGAAAGAAATCGATCAAGCAATCTTGGACATCAAAGAGACACTACAAAAGCCATTGGATGAATTAAAACAAAAAATAGTCAATTCTTTAATCGTGATGCAATGTGCAAAGGTTCAATTTGAGCTTACCTATTTATTAGGTAGACATCTCCCTGTAGAATGCTTTTATGAAGGTAATGTACCTTCAGCAGAAGATGATTTCGCCAAGTTTAAGAAGGAATACAGAGCACATTTGCAACAAGAGAGTGAAATCACTTCTTACTGTGAGTCCCTATATCCTGCTACAAATACTAGTGGAGGAACATCTTTTACACCCCCTAAAAAACCAGTGACCAGTAACCGGTAACTAGAAAAAGCCCTCTCTTTTAGAGAAAAGAGCAAAGTCTTGCACATTCCCCTAGTCACTGGCTGGAGGTACGCTATGCCAACGCTACTAAAGATAAGCAAGATGGATGCAAAGATTTATGTGAGGAACTACTAGGAAGGGTGTAAGTGCGTAACTCCAGTTATTAACTTGCGGACAATAGGTGTGATGTATACTATGCCGTTAAGCTCGGCGTAAACCCGTTTAACAAAAGCGACGCCTATAGCACACCTCCCAAGGGAAAGCCAAAGGAAAATTGATTCATAAATTATAGCAATATGATACACTACAAAGACATACGCACGTATACCCTTTTACTATTCCTCTTCATCATAGGCGCACCCAAAGCCTGAATTCATAGGCTCTTTTAAGCTGTCTTGGCCAATGTAGTAAGCAACTCCTGCACCTCTTTAGGAGGCAAGCTAACAGTTTGTGAAACCAGTTGCACGGCCATCCCTGTTTTTAATAGTTTCCTAGCTATGGTCCTTTCAACTTCCAACGCAGTCTCTTTCCGCACTTTTAATGCAGTCTCTCTCCGCACTTTCAACGCAGTCTCTTTCCGCACAACATCCTTTTCCCTCTCAAAAAACTCTTCCATATCTTTTGATTTATCTGGGTCCAAGTTACGCAATTTTTGGAAGAAACCCTCCGCCCCGTGCTGATCATAGCTAGCCATATATCCTAAAATGTCCTCTGTATTCTGTTGGGAATCCACCATGATAGGATAGAGTTTTTCCATTGCTTCGCAGAATTCCCCCTTCGCCTGCAAATGAAATAAAGCCAACGGTACAGATGCGGGTCCTTTCTTGGCGATGAGTTCCTCCAAGGGCTTTCGGGGTAAGTCGATTAGGAAGGGTTGCTTTAGGCCTACCTCGACATATTCGTCGAAATTCTCGAAGAGTTCTGCAATCGATTTTTTAGAGGTCCATGTCGCCTTTCCATGATACAAAACAAAGGTCAGAATTAGCGGAAGTTTTTTGTGTCTTTGTTGACGAATGAGCTTGGCAGCCAGGGCTGTGTGGTATTCTAAAATTCGTAAAGCCATTTCGGCTTGGTGGGTGCTTTGCCCTTCGAGATGAAGAAGTGCGAAGATTTTGGTGGGAGACTCTTTCGCTCTAACCGAATAGATGATGTCAGCCCTTCGGGAACCTTGATAGGCTGTTGGGATTAATTCCGTGTCCTCAATCCGTACGGTATCAATATCGATGAGTTTCTTCAAGTGCTCGGGAAAGTAGCGTTCTACAAAGTTGTGCGCATTTTGCAGGTTTGAAAACGTGTGTTTAAAAATGGTGTCGTGCGGATTTTTACCAGGTGGTTTTTTTGCCAGGTGGTTTTTTTGCCATGAAAAGATGTTCCAAAGTTAAAACAAAATGGTTTCCCCGCTAAAAAATCGCGCATTTAAGCCTTAGCGTATTCCTTCAACGCCTGATTTTTTCTAGTCGCAGTTTTATGTTAAAATTAGGCTCCTTGATGGGATGATTATGGATGGTGTTTTTATGAACCAAATGGTGCTGAGGACTCTTCCTGGTGCTGAACCTAGTGGTTGCTTATTACGCTACAAAGGAGACTCCTAAGACGATGGAAAGCTATGCGCTGGCCAATCGAAGTTCGGGTTTACGACACGCCCTAGTTTATTTTCAGGATGAGTATACAGTAGGCGGTGTTATGGGGAATATATATGGTCCTTTTGCAAGGGTAGCAACTACGATTATTATGACCGTGTTCTCTTTTTTAATGATGGTAGGTCAACTGCGGGCATTCGGTTGTATGGTAGCGTTTTTAGGACTATCTTCCGTAGCACTTATCGTGTGTTTAGGCCTCTTATCTGGAGTCATCAAGGTTTGTATGTTTTTGAGGTTGGCTTCCCGCATTTTCGGACGGTTTTCGACTGTTTTTCTCGTGGATTTCTTCTTCTCCTGACGCTCCCTTTTTTTCCCTATATTTGATGCTAATGGGGATTAAATGGCAGCAGCAAGTACTGCGAGCACTGTGGTTTGGTGGTTAAGGCCTCCGCTAAACATGAACCCAGGGCATTTTCTGCCTTAAAAGTAGTAGTATGCTATACAAAAGTCAGAGCAAGTCTTGCATAACAAAAAAACTATCCACCGACTCAACTATGATGTGCCAGCGGTAGGTTAATGAGAACTGCCTACGCTTATCTCCTTCGCCTTTTCGACCGCATCTTCAAAAGTACCTACAAAGTGAAAGGCAGCCTCAGGCATATCGTCGCCCCTCCCATCCATAATGGCGTTGAACCCTTTAATGGTGTCGGCGATTTCCACGTACTTACCTTTCATCCCCGTGAACTGCTCCGCCACGAAGAAAGGCTGTGAGAGGAACTTTTGCACCTTCCTCGCCCTTTCTACGATGATTTTGTCCTCTTCGGAAAGTTCTTCCACACCCAGTATCGCTATGATGTCGCGCAGGTCCTCGTAGCGCTGGAGGATCGTACGCACCCGCTGGGCGCAGTCGTAGTGCTCTTGGCTTACGGTGGTGGGGTTTAAAATCCTTGAGGTCGAATCCAACGGGTCGATAGCAGGATAAATACCTCTGGCTGCCACCTTACGGGAGAGGACATTGGTAGCATCTAGGTGGGTGAAGGTAGTAGCAGGCGCAGGGTCGGTAAGGTCATCCGCAGGGACGTACACCGCCTGCACGGAGGTGATGGCACCCCCTTTCAAAGAGGCAATACGCTCTTGGAGGCGTCCCATCTCGGTCGCCAGCGCAGGTTGGTAGCCGACGGCGGAGGGGAGGTGACCTAGGAGGGAGGAGACCTCGGAACCCGCCTGGGTGAAGCGGAAGATGTTGTCGATGAAGAGGAGGACTTGGTTGCCTTTTGCTCCTGCAGAGTCACGGAAGTACTCGGCCATAGTGAGTCCTGTCATGGCAACCCGTGCACGGGAACCTGGGGGCTCGTTCATCTGACCGAAGACCATGGTGGTACGAGAGTCTTTTAAACGTTCCAGGTCTACCTTATCAAGGTCCCACTTTCCTTCCTTTGTGCCTTTTTTAAAGGCCTCACCATAGTGGATGACACCTGAGTCCAACATCTCACGGAGGAGGTCATTACCTTCTCGGGTGCGCTCGCCAACACCTGTAAAAACAGAGAAAGAATCGTCATTTTCCTTGGCGATGTTGTTGATGAGCTCCATAATCAGGACGGTCTTACCGACACCTGCGCCGCCGAAGAGGCCTATCTTCCCTCCTTTGACGTAAGGAGCCAAGAGGTCGATAACCTTAACGCCTGTGTGGAGAATACTTAGATGGGTAGAAAGCTTTTCAAAAGGAGGTGGCGGCTGGTGAATAGAGCGATACTGCTTGACAGCAGGCTTAGGGAGCCCGTCGATGGGTTCACCTACAACATTGAAGAGCCTCCCTCGTATTTCCTCGCCGACAGGGACAGAAATAGGCTTCTGCGTATCGATAACAGCAAGACCCCTGCGGAGTCCTTCGGTGCTATCCATGGCGATGCTACGGACAACATTACCACCAAGGTGCTGTGAACACTCTAGGATGAGCTCGCTGCCATCTTCTCGTATCAGCTTTAAAGCATGTAAAATCTGCGGCAAGGCATCGCTCTCACGAAAGGCAACATCGATAACGGGCCCTAGAATCTGTACTACTTTCCCTTTTCTCTCAATCATAGGCAGGGGCCAAAACTAGGGCATGGCGCGTTCTTCGTCAAATAATCGGCACTGATTCCCTGCTACGCTAATAGTTATGAGTAAAATAGCGGTTCTTATAGAGAGAAACTTGGATAGCAAGGAAAGCCTCTAAGTCCTCTTTTTTGAAAAAGTGTCACGGTTTCTTTATATTTTACCCAAATGAAGGATGATAAGAGTGTTAGTGGAGACAAAGAAGTTAACATTATCCTAAATGAACTCTAAGAAAGTGATTATGAATACACTAATGAAATTTGCAACAGAGAACGCCTCCGCAGACACATATAGAAGGAGGCTACCATAACGACGCTAGCAATGGAAGTATTCAAAGTAACCACGGGTAAATATAACAAACTCGACCCTCATTTTGTCGACGTGGGAGAGGTTCAAAATATATTAGGCAAAACACCACTATTGGCATTTTCTAGGTGTCTTTTCCCCTCTTTAACTTTTACAAAAAATGGGCAATGTTATGGAGCTGGTATGCTCGCATTTGATAAAAAAAAGCGGTCTTTCACCCCATATTCCGCACCAAAATCTCAAAAAAATCTTTTTTGTTTGGCCACTCAGAAGCCAGTTAAAAACTGCTAGAAACCACTCTATTTTCCTCTTAGCTTCATAGCCTTTCAGAACCAATTTACAGAAAACAAGGAACATCCAAAACACAAGCCTTAAAATGCG
>PJEL010003072.1_pt1 | contig 14614 bp, 3 predicted proteins | sample 1853271 | NCBI WGS metagenome assembly PJEL01 (sample SAMN08108733, study PRJNA415343) | Invertebrate metagenome, whole genome shotgun sequencing project. | host: Globobulimina | place: Sweden: Gullmar Fjord | collected 2015-08 | reverse complement strand
AAGGTGGTGGTCGGTCGGCCCCTGACGTCCGTCCCATTCTATCCTATATATATATATATATATACTAAACTGTTGTGTCTTACACGTTAGACTCCTAATGTTCTGCTCTCAGAATGAGGAAGGGGGCATGGGTGTTTACTTCTATGACAATGCATCGAATGGTGGAGACTGGGTCAGTAAAAGAGTACAGCATGCATGTAGAGCATAGCATATCCCCACTTTGGATGGGTGGTATCTATCCATGGTTCTTCTAAATCCAATGCCTGCCCTGCTATCATCAAATACCCCTCTGGTATTTTTCTTTTCCAGGTCATTCAGGAACGCCTGCAAAATGATGAATTTGTCAGATCTCTGCTCCCAGACAATGCCCCACTGAGCACAATGCGAATCACCACATCCTCACGGTATTCACTGGAGCAACGAACAGGGGTGACTGAACCTCTGCCAAGCTGTGTGAAGTCGTTGAGCTGCATCTTTCGAGCAGGTCGGGAAGGACATTCTACAGACCATGGGTCCATTTTCTTTGATGTTGACATGAAGTCTGGTACCATCAAATCGGGGACCACCAATGACCACTGGTATAAACTTGGCCTCTTGAGATGTTGTTCAGTTCCTTGGGTTTCAAACCGTAGGTTTCAACGTCACCCTGACACTGGAATGAGATTGGAAGGAGCTACATTTGTGGACCTTAAGTCTGCTTTGGATATCGCTACAACTAGCCACTTTAAGATGTTGCCTAACGTGCCTCTAGTGGGTTGGGATGTGGCATTTACACCCAAAGGGGTGTATTTGTTAGAGGTTAACCTAAGCTGTAACTTCTTTCAAGGGTGAGAGATTTTTCATCATTTATTTTCATGTCTGTCTCAGTGGCTAATCCGTGTTTTGTCGTCGCACTTATACTTACACAACCTAATATGCTGCTGCTGCTTCCCACACCCTTCCAGTACTTTTGACCTCCCAGCATATGTGAGCCTTATTGATGAGTATTTTTCTTGGCTTGATAAGGAGCGGTGTCGGGTGGCACTTGACACCTAAATAAATCTCACCACCACTTAGATCTTGATGAGGATGCATACTGTTGCTGTATGCGCCCTTGTAATCACATGTAGCAATCAAACCATGTCTACAATCTTAGTTAGCTGCTCTATTCTTTTGAGCCATCTTTCCGCCTGAGTGGGAGAACTGTTGAAACATGGATGGTAGGTTGGTAGGTGCTTAGAGGTGGTTAACTAAAAGGTCTAGTTTCTGGTCTGGCCTGGAGCACTACATCTATATAAATAGTATTGTAAAGTAGGAGATAGTCGTGAGAGTAAGACCAACAGGTCGAGTGCATTCTTAATGTTAACATAGCTCTAAAAATGAGATAATATATATATATATGTCACGTAGCCAAATCCTGGTTGGTAATATCACAAAGACCCTGTTTGTCTCGTCGGCGTAGATTGTACTTCCGGGGGGAAGGAACAGGTACTCTATCACTGTTCATAGACACAGGCTTATTTGTTGTTGAACTGGAAATTTTCCCTGTCTGCTTGATGCGGTAGGCCTCTTCTGAGAGTTGGGCATTGAGATGTGTGAGCTTTACAACCTCCTTCTTAAGGTTCTGAGTTGCTTGAATTTTTTGTCTGCTGTTTTGATGACCTATGAGGCTAGCATATTTCGTTTGGAGCTCCTCTAGCTTGTCCTCCAACTCCTGTTTAGACGTACTGACCCACTCTTTCTCGTCGGTCATTTCACAAAGTTTCTGATTCAGACATTTCTCCCTCGAAAGATTTTCCTCCAGCTCCAGTTTCAGCTGTTTTCGTTCAAAAGCATAACTAGCATCCACTCTCTGCATCTTGTCCAGATCAGCCAGCATTTGACCAAGAACACGCTCCTTCTCCGTGAGCTCTTCCCCCATTTGTTGAGCAGCTCTGTTTGCCTTCTCCGTATCAGATGCTATCTGTGCCCTAAGCTCGTTTATCTCAGAGGCAGCCTTCTCTGCATCATATTCCATCTCTTTCCTTAGCTTAACCTTTATCTTGTTCAACTCATTGTATATCTCATTCTTCTTGTCAATCTCCGCAACTAGTTTGGCACGAGCCTCTTTTGAAGAATATAGCTCACTTTCCAGCTTGCCTTGCTCATTTTGAGCCTTTTCTAGAGCAAGAGAGAGTTTCTCCGTATCAGACTGAGCAGTGACCAATTGAGCTTCAAAGCCAGACAGCTGTGCCTGTGCCTTCACTTTCACGTCTACCAGCTCCCTATTCACTTCCACTAGCTGACCTTGAGCTTCTTCCAGAGATGCTTCTAGTAGAGATAAACGCCTGGATGTTTCTTCTTTCAAAGACTCGAGCTCCTCAATGTGCACTCTGGACACATCAAGGTTAGTGCCCAACTCCATGCACAATGCATCCTTTACACCGAGTAGGCTTTTCAGTTCAACCACTTGGTTTTCCGATGTCTGGATCTGTGATGTATAGTCAGCGACGAGGCTCATTAGCTCCGTCTCGTGAGACCTAGCAGCTTGTAGGTCAATGTTAACCGCATGTAGCTTCATTTTTTCGGAATTCAGCAGCGAATCCAGCTCCGTCAAGTCATCTTGAAGCCGTGATGATTTGTTGTCTGCTATTTTCAACTCGTTTTCGTACTTAGCCATCTCACTTGAGAGTTGTTTTTCCAAGTCTGATGCCCTCACGTGGGCCTCACAGAGCAGCGTTTCTTGGTTTAAAAGCTTGGTGCTATAGGAATCCACTATACCCTGCAGCTTCTTTGCCTCAAATGCATTGGCATCTGACTCGTAAGTAAGATCTGATATTCGTGCATCAGAGGCCTCTAGTTGGGTCTGCAACTCAGCAACCTTTTGTTGAAGTTCTGTGCTCTGGGCATTGGACATCATATTTTCATTTTTAAGAACCTCAATCTCACTCACGAGGGTGCTTGTCTTTGATTGGTAAATCTCCAACTCAGACGTAACATCAGCATATCGTGCATCAGAGGCCTCTAGTTGGGTCTGCAACTCAGCAACCTCTTGTTGAAGTTCTGTGCTCTGGGCATTGGATTCATCAAGATCGGACTGCATCTTCGCTTCTTTCAACTTGGCCATTTCACATTTCTCCGTTTTGTTAAATAGATCATCTTGAGCCATCATATTCTCATTTTTGAGAACCTCAATCTCACTCACGAGGGTGCTTGTCTTTGATTGGTAAATCTCCAACTCAGACGTAACATCAGCATATCGTGCATCAGAGGCCTCTAGTTGGGTCTGCGACTCAGCAACCTTTTCCTGTAGAGCAGTAAGCATAGCAGTACGATCGGCAAGGTCAACGGCGTATTTTTTCACATTGATCTCCTCCTCTGCATATTTCCGTTCCAGTAAATTGTACTTCACCATGAGGTTTGCAAGTTTACCAGTCGTAGAGGTCAGTGCATTTCCCAGCCTATCAGCCCTGCCATCTTCCGCTTTCAGTCTCAAGTTCAAATCCGAAATCAGAATTCTCAGACCCGAACACTTCTCATTCAGAGCGTGAATCTCCATCTTGCGTTCTACCAACTCAACGTTGGAACTGCCAAGCTCAGCCTCCAATGCAGAAGACCTTTCAATGCTGACTTGTAATTCTTCCCTGCAATTACCCAGCATGCTGTTTAAAGAATTTGATTTATCTTCTGCAGAAGAGAGCTGTGACGTTTGCACAGCGAGTCGATCATTAACGCTCGAGAGGCTTTTCTCCAAGACCGATGCTTTCTCATTAGCCTTTTGCAGCAGTACCTTTTGGGATTCCAGCTCTGCAGTAACTGTCGAAACCTGAACCTGCAACCCTGATAATTTCTCTTCAGCAACCTCCAGACACTGACTTGCTTCTTTCATATTAGTTTCTTCCCGTGACAGCTCAGCCATGAGATCCTCTATCCGACAAGAACTGAAGCCTATCCCTCCCGTCAGTACTTCATTATCATCATTCACAGCCATCAACAATGATTCTGTATCGGCAAGCTCTGCTTCAAGACTATCAATTCTGCTTTGCGCCTGGGCAGCAGCTTCCATGGTATTCTTTCGTTCTTCAACGTATTGTGCATGCAATGAGTCAAAATTACCTTCAAGGGCTCTCCGATCTTCGGCTTGCTCCTGCACTTCGCGTTCATGCATCTCAACGCGCTGAGCAATACTTGCCTCTAACTCTACGATAATTTCAGCCATTTTACTCTTCTCTGTAGACAACTCTTTCTGAAACTTTTCAGACTCAGCCTTCACCCTCTCCAGCTCATCTTCCATATCATCTGCATCTGCTGCGGCTTCACGGGCCCGTTGAAGAAGGACACCACTATCCTTGATGGCTGTGGCAAGCTTTTCCCGAAGTTGTGAGACTTCTGTTCCATCATTTTCCTTGTCCTCGGTTAGGCCCTGAATCTCTGCTTGGAGAGAAGCAAGCTGGCTGTCGCTCATATCACTCACTGCCTTCGACTTCTTTTTTTCCTCAACGATTGCATTGTCCAAGCTTTTCATCTTGGTTAGAAGTTTCGCCCGGGAAGCTTCAGAATCAGCAAGGTTGGCTTTTGCCAGCTGCAGATAAGATTTTGTCTCTTCGAGGCACTTGTTGGACTCATGCAATTTCTTCAGCAGAGCATCTTCAACAATGCACTTTTCTTGATCTACCTGAGCTTGGGCTGCGGACCTCATCTCCTCCTCTGCATGTTTCATTGCCACTTCTAACTCTTCTTGAAGGCATTCAACCTCACTAGAAAGAGCAATGACTTCACTGCCAAGTTCTCTATTAAACCATTCCTCGTCAGCAGCAATCCAAATCATGGGCATTGTTGATGATCCAGAAGTAGTCGGTTGTGAGCCTAGGCTTGAGGAGGGTGCTTTGAGGCTGGTAAGTTGTGCCTCAGCCTCTTCGTACGCTGTGCGCCACTTTGCAACTTCTACGCTTTCGTTATCTCCTCCTTCAAGCTGGTTTTGAAGGTACTGTATATGTTCAGCCAATGAGGATCGCTCTGCATCCGTGTCTTTCTTTCGCTGGGCAGCCAAAGCACCATCTCTGAACTTCAGCATCATACTCTTCTGGGCAGAAACCTTTGAAACTTTTTCAGCTTGTTGCACTAGAATTTGCACGCGCCGTTCAGCTGCTTCCCTTTTGGCCTCTGCAGCCTCCGCTCTCTTCAGAGCTTCTGTGAGTAGACTTGCTTCTTTCAACTCATATCGCCACCGCCCTCCTTTTGTCCCTACATCAGAGGCAGAAGACGTTCGAAGAATTTTACCCTCTATGGAGAGGCGGCATCGCCCTTTGGCATCCTGCAGCTGCCTGCGCAGAAGGGAAAGTTCCGTCTTGAGGGCTTCCACAGTACCGTTTACATCTTCATTTACCACAGCCTGATTCTTAATACGCTTTGCTCGCTGAGCAAACTTGAGAGTTGATAGGGTTTCAGCAAAATTCATATCTGATGGAGAGATTGCTGCCACCAGTGTCGTCCTACTGTTTCCACCAAGACTCTCTCTCAGAAGGAAAGTGAGTTTGGAATTTCGATACGCAATGTGACGATCACGACCCTCACTCTTCTCTACCAATGCCGATATTACTTGACCAAGGGTAGAAAGAGACACATTTATGCTGCTTGCTTCCTTTAGCCGTTCACCAGATGTATTCGTGGACTTTTGCCTCTCACTACCAGCCAAGTCAACGAGATTGAAGCGAGATGAACGTACTCGCGTCAGAACGCTGCCTCTTTCATCCGTGTCCTCTTCGGTCGCCTTCACCACAAGAGTGAATACTGCATGAGAGCGGCTACTCTCGCGATTCATTAGGGTCTCCCCCACGTGGCGGTTACGATATCCCCTATTGAGAGCATTGAAAGCAGCAACTGGAGTATCTACCCTTTCCTCCAGTAGACCCTCAACATAAACTCCACGACTGGCATCCTCCCTGATGTTGAGTCCAACTGCAGGTGAATTTGCGGCTGGCATTGAGGCACTAGGGTCAAGAAGATCAAAAACTTTTTCGTTAAAGATCTCGTAAAAACTGCAGTAGCAAGAAAAAGTTAATTTTCCACCAGAATCAGCCTGTCGCTTATTAATCGAATTGAATAGGAATTCGAGGGAGCGAGGCACCACTCCTCTCAACTCGTCCAGTGTTGCTAAATCTGTGCTGTTTGTTGAGCTGCCCTGCATTGTCCATGTCTTTCCACTTCCAGTCTGGCCATATGCCAGTATACTCGCATTGATTCCATCCAGTACAGCATTACACACGCTCACCCCAACATGTGCAAACACGTCCTCTTGCGTTGACTCCTCGCCATACACGTGGTCGAACGTAAAGCGTTTGCTGATGTGTTTTGATGCGAGATCAATCGTCTTGCTGTCAGACGCCACAGACACACAACGACGTCCTCCTGAGTGCTTCTCCTCGTTACTAGTCACAGGTCTTACCCTGGCAATGACTCTAATGCAGTTGTTGTCATCTTCTCCGGCTGAAGCTAAAGCAATGCTCTTTACTTCCGAATGCATGGCCCCTGGGTTCCCAAAATAACGAAAAAAGAAGCCAACCGCAAACAATATATAAGATTATTATCAAATCTCTTCCTTCGGATCCACCTGTAACGTACTTTCTCGCACAACCACTATACGAAGAGTGCTTTAAATATATCTCAGATAGCAGCAATGTCCATGACGTATACCCGTTGCCATGAAAGCACCTGTAAAGAAAAAAGATTAGACCATCATCACCGTCGCACTTTCTGTAACACCAAACCACATGTGAAGCTCAAGAAGATCAATAAACTACTACCATCTTCGCACCACCACCAACTACTTCTTTGAGAATTACCGCAGAAGCTCTCTACACTCCAGGGCCGTCCCCGCAACCCTGTTCAGGACCGCAATGTATCATGTACAACCAACGGGAAGGCAATGCAACTCAATAAACCTATGTAATCCACGCTGCTCCATTGCTCAGTGTAATAATCAGTTGCCCCGCCTGAGTGTTAACACAATAACAGTGGATTTTTGTATCTGTACTACCGCTACGTCACCACGTCTGCATTCTCTCATTGAAGTAATGAAAATGATATTGATCTGTCAAGTTGTGCAAGCTTAACCTTCACAGGATTGGTGAGTATAGGTGTCAAGTGGCACCAAAAACTTAAACTTAAACTTAACTGAGCTGAATCCCAATACTGTACTGACAGCGAACCTTAACTGACAAACTGACAGCCTGCATTAAGTGATGCATCGTTGGGGACTATTTCCCTCTTGTCAGAAAGCTATGGTTAGAGTTAGGGTTAAGGTTAGGAATAGAGTTAGCTGCACAAAAGCAATAATAGAGAGAGTATCGAGGTATAAGAAATGTATACCGAAGTAACGGAGGAGTGTTTCATTTTGGTTAAATCTGACTCTTTCGCAAGGCAACCACATCACAGTCAGAATGGTGTGCAGCAGCGAATTTTACCATCTTGGGGGGAACAGATACATATAGGTGTGCGTCTTTTAACAAATGACTGATCCTTTATAACTACTACATTAGGGCTGTTCTACGGGAAATCTGAAGAGTTACGACGAGGCTATTACACCGAGTCCCTCACTCTCTACAGGATGTAAAAAGTTACGTGTCGACTCATATACAGGGACTTATAATATTTGAACTACGCCGTCATACATGGTCCACTTCAGCATATAAAGGTGGTTCGTTCTACTTTTACACATGACAACAAATGACCTTTTTACCACCCCAGTAGAATCCATTTTTAGGCTGCTATTTTTAGGCAATACACGTATGAAACTATCTCTATATTGCCGTTATTGTGCGATATAAGCGCAAAAGTTTGTGTATCCGGATAGAAGGGAAAATACGCAGTAAATGATTCATCGTTGGGGCTGTCATTTCCCCTACTGCGCCGTCTACATAATGACTCGTCGTTGTGGTAAGGGCTGAAATCCATTGTGTAGATTATGAGCTCATGAGAAATCCATTGCGTAGGTTATGAAGTATGCAAAATTCTATTTTTGATACAAGTAGAAAACTCGATCCAAAAGTATCTAAATCACCCCTACGTTAAAATTAATTAAAGCAAAGTCCTGTCAATAAGGACTTTGACTAGTTACTCTCTATCACACGCTGCAACAGTGTGATAAGGGTTGGGAATTCGGGTAGAGACATGTGAGTGATTTACACTACACAGAGAATTCAAACAGGCTGTATTCCGGATTTTGTATTTGGGTTGTTAGTACGAGACTCTGTAACAGTAATACAACTAAACGGGTCAGATTTAGTTGGATTACTCTCCCTCTACTGTCAACCACATGCACGGTCCACACATGTACTCTGTCCTGTTGCAGTTACTTTGAATCAATAATCCACTATTATTGGATATTACAGAGAGTGAGAACGACTTTCAAATCAAGTACTCTACTAATATTAGAAATGAAACTTTCCACGCTCCATAACCTGCACTGCAAGAATGGAAATCTCACTAACCCATAACCTACTATGGTCAACACGGTGGAAACCCTGTAGGTGCACAACGTTCTGGATGATACTTTCTGCCCCAATAACGAGTCATTATGAAGACGGCGCAATCACCTGAGGCGTGACTGGAGGTGTCAACTATCAATACAGTCGATCAACTCTCACCAACTGTCACTGTCATGACAGTGGGCTGCCATCTGGAATTTAACTGTCCAACTGTCAATCAACTGTCAAAAACGTTTCAATTGTTTTTGTCAAGTTGCGCCAGCTTAACGAGATTGGTGAGACCCCTACCCCGCACTTATTATGTGATTAACGGTTGCGAGACCGAGGTAAGCGTGTGTCAAGTTGCTCCAGCTTAATGTTAACGAGGTTGGTGCTGCCCCTATCCGGCACTTATGTGATTTATAGTTGTGATCAGGCAAGTAAGTCGTTAAATAGCCTAACAGTTGGTGACAGTCTGACATTACGTTCCAGAACACTGGTCTCCTCCTCCTCAGTGGTTAAATGGATGCCACCTATATTGCCCCAATGGCAGGTATACTCCAATAGTCTTAGTCTTGTACACTTATTGTCATCCTCTTATGATGCACGTAAAACACGTGTAAATGCCTATACGTGCTACTGGAAAAATACATACAGTCTTTGACAAACAACAAACATATAGTATGGAACCCTGTACAGTACACTTGCCCTAACTAAACATCCCACTAATCCTTACAGGCGTTGCCCCTCCCCTGGCATCATTCGGCCACAAAATAACAACTGCCTGACATTACGAATGCGAGAACGCAGCAGGGGTGCCAATTGGGATAATGACATGTCGGCACAGCACTACACATCAACAGAGTGAAAATAAAAAATGCAAAAAATTGTTGTTCATCAATTCAACCAACAGCCAGCAGAGGTTTATAATACTTTACACATCAGAGTTGGGTTGGTTAGAAGTTAGAGATTAGGCTGGTGTAGTTGAAGTTGAATTGGGCACAGCAGCAGGACCGCCAGATGATGCTGCAACATCCTGCCTTGCACGAACCGATTCATTCATGGCTTGTCGACGACGATTATCCATCTGTTGCTGCTGAGTAGCCACCTTTCTCACGTATGCTTTTAAATCTGCACAGCGAGGAACATTGCAATTTTGATGCTTACAACGCCGAGAATGCACCCGTAGCATTATCCCAATTTGGCGGCACATAATACATCCGCCTCTAACGCTTTTCTTGCACGTAGCTGAATGGCTAAGGAATTCCTTCATCTTTTTGCATTTGCTTGCTTGACTTCCGGTAGATAAGAAACTACAGTTCGGGTGAACACAATCGCTCGCATGCTCCAACAGCTGAATTTGCAGTGCCATCTTCTGTTGCTTCTCACGTTTCGTTTTCTCCTTGTCCAGTATCGTTTGGTTACTCCAAATGGTAATAGGCTTCAACGGATGGTCATGTTGAGCACCAACCCTCAAGTAGCAGTCCTGACAGAGGTCAAAGTCTCCGCATGTGCTGCAGTGATATCTGTTGTCCGTGTTTATGTCCTTAAAGCACTTCGAGCATGGATATAGGAACTTGGGAGCATCAGGATTACACAAGTGGTATAGTACCATCATAGAGCTGTGCTTGGCTCGCCTCATTTGATCAAACTGATAGTGATTGCCCTGACAGAGGTTCAAGAACAACTGTCTCGTGTTCAGTATCTCACAGTCCATTTGCTCTTCATCTGCTTCTGTCTCATCTTCCGCCATCTCTTCCTCGCTCAGGGCAAGACAAACCGCATCCGGCATCTCGTTTCGACTCTTCGCATATTCCACTTTCTCTTTCGCCTCTTCTATTGCTATTTCCTGCTTTCTCCTTTGCATACACTGTATTTCAAACTCTTTATCACGAAGACGAGCCACAATAATTGAGGATCTCATTGGCTGTATCGCCTCCCCAATCTTACGCATCACAGGATCACGATGGGTCCGTTGGCGTCCAGCACCATCACCATCTCTCCAGTTCCCTTTCCCTCCTGCACCTTGTCCTCCCTTGGGCTTCGTCTTTGTCTTGGATTTGCTCTTTGAAGTGCTCGTCGATGGAGCAACAGCGCTAACGCCTCCTTCTTCCAAATCCTTAACAACATTTTCCGCCTCCCCTACCCAGTAGTCTCCCTCGAGGTAAGGGACGACTGTCGGGTCAGCGTTCGGATCTTCCCAAAACTCGCTATATATGTCCGTGATGGAGGACACAATGCCCCTGGTCCTGGCATCTTCCAGCATGGTCATGTACCACTGTTGCAATCTTTCAACCTTGGGCGTCCTCTGGGCCTCCGGGTGACAGTTGAGAATGTAGTCATCCCCTTTAAGAGGAGGACAGGTCCATATGTGGACAGTGTGGAAACCCTTGTTCTTTACATATTCAAGGTAAGCAATAATGATCTCTTTATACATAATTGTACGATATTGCTCAGCTCTGAAGTAGAATACACTGTCAAGGTAGCTAATGTAGACACGGCGCTGATTTGGCTGAGGGCATTTGTGTCCGTACTCGTACACGTACACCCCAAACAGCAGAACATCCACCCCATCAATCTCCTGGAAGAGCAAAAGACATCTGCTGCGAGCAGGAAACTCTTCTGGGAAGCCGGCAGGTCCGTATCGCCTGAAGAAGTTCGGTTTCACAGCATGTAAAACTTGTAGGTTCGAGACCTGCCGAATAAATACATTATTCGCCCGTGGAACTTCAGATACATCACATCCTTTCATTCGTGCTTCCTCGAGGTACACCTTATTCAGCTTCTCCACCACCTTAGCCTCTATGAATTTGGATAAAGCAGTGGGTTTCAGATTTTCTCCTCCCAATTTATAAGCAGTGCATCCTAGCTGTCCAGTGCTTTGTCGCTTGGTAAGGATGCACTTAGGGCAGTAGTAGTTCATCTTCTCATCCGTGTGCTGGCGGCCATTGAATAGCGCACAGACCTGATGGACCCAACGTTTGCAGCAATCGCACTCTACCCAAGGCTCTTCGTGTACCTCATCGTTCTTCTTTCTGCAAAGATCAGCCTTTTCTAATAGCAAATCACCCACGGGAATCGGTGTGTTGTCTCTCAAGTCATTGTAGCACTGCTGACACCAGTGGTACTGATTACCTCCTCCTGAATAGTAGAATTGCTGACGTCTGATCCTCTTCCCGTTGCAGTTTGCCCCATTGCAGTAGAAGGCAACGGGTTCAAAGTTCAACTTCTCAAAACCACAAAGTGAACACGCCTCACCGTTCAACTTAGAGCTTTCCTCATCTGCTTCTACAGCCTTTAACAAATCCGCCCACTGGGCCTCGAATGACTGCAGCATCTCCTTAGCAACAGGGTAAACATCAGACCCCGGTTGGTTGTAGGTCATTGCATTGTCAAACACAAGTCGAACATCAGCTGCAACATCATCCAGGGTCCGATAACGCGAGGTATTTATCCCATTTCGAATAGTACCCAGGTCCATAGGATTGCGAATGATTTCAAAATAGTCCGGGAGGTTGAGCTGAACCGGGTCGACGGGCTCCGAGAAGATCCAACCAAATTGAAAATCCATAAGGCCTCTAATGAGAGGCATCACGTACATTTTAATGCGGTTTACAGTCAAGTGAAGACCCGTGTGCAGTGATTTTAGGTGCTGTACAAGCTGATCTGATGTGAAAGCCTCAACAAGCGAGGTACATTCCTCTGCCTTCTTCAGCCTTCCTGGACTTGAGATAGGCATATTATCATTAATGGAACTGCTACTTTCCTTCTGCATGAATCCGTTTTCCTCCTTCAACCTGGCTAGCCCAGCAGAATGTGGTCCCGCTACACCCACATCTTGTGAATTTACACTACCACGTGTTGTAAAACCTAAAGGACTACCTCCCTGTATACTCCCAGTTTTCTCTGTGTACATTCGCTTCGCAGGTCTCCCATCCATTGGGTTCAATAGTACCCCCCCAGGGGCCTCCAGTGTTGTATTATCGGCACTTGCTGAGGGGAAAAGTCGCTTCTGCGATTTCCTGTTGGAAGGCTGAAGGTCCAATTGCATCTGGGGTGGCAGTCCATGAGTAGTTGTAAAGTCATGAGTTTCAGGCGAGTTCGAGTTCACCAGCTGTTGCTGAGAAGAGGGTTGTCTAGAAGAAGTGTGCATAAACTGCACAAGAGGATTCCTCACAGTCGTCACACACTTCTTTTTCCCTGCCGGGGGATACTGCTGAGGTCCCACCGGTCCCACCGCAAGTGCTTCTCTAATATGGTGGTTCTCATGCTGCTGCTGCTGCTGCTGCTGCTGCTGGGGATTACGGTGGATGACTGAACCACTACTATTCATATCGTTATTATAAGTATTTATCCATCGGCGTACCGGTACGCAAACACTGCATTCACTATCATGGCACCTTTTGAAGTGACTCAACACAAGGCGTGAAGATACACAGTGAGGCTGCGTGCATTTATCTGAACAGCAATTAGTAACATGTGACCATAATCGTTTCATGCTTGTGCAGTGGGGGGCCCATGAACAGTTCTCTTCCTTGCATTTTGACGCATGATGGAGCATCAATAGCTTTTGCTGATGATGCTGTTGTTTAAGATATCTGGCTTGCTCTTGGGTGGTGTGCGAAGCTTGGGGCCCCAACTGTTGCATATTATGTGGTAACTGTGGAGAGAAAGATAGTTGCGCTTGTTGTATGGGCTGGTGATGCAGCTGTCCCGTTCCAAGGGAACCCCCACTTTCTCTCGTTGGGTTTTTCCTTTTCTGCTGCTGCTCCATGCTACCAGCAATGATGGGGTTGATGTCATTCAGGTTCACAACTTTCCTACTCGATGGGCCCTGGTTACCCATCCCCATATTCTGGAGAGCGGCAGGACCACATTGCTCTATCTGAGACACTGCAGCGGTGGCATCCACACTCCTGACACTATTCATAGGTGCTCCTTTTCCTCCAGGCACATTCCTTTGTGAACCACCAGGGACCACTGTTGCTACACTTTGCTGTGGTGGCGCATGAGGCAGAGCTGCCCGTTGACTAACATTCCTCTGGATTCTGTGTGCAAGGGCACGAAGCCTATCAGGGAGGGTGCTCATATCATTGTACTCTGAAAAGGACGCAGCATTATGATACAGACGTTGTTCTAGTTTTTTAGCCATCTCCGGAACTTTTTTCCTCCAATCTGATTCGTTCCCTATACAGCACTTCCTCAAAGAATTTACAACCTCCTGCAGTATTATCTTCCTATGTGGCAAATCATGATCTCTCTGCCACCCTACTATCGAGCTTAGTGAACGCCCTCGTTCCATGGCTTGTGCAGCCTGTACTTGCTGCTGGGCCTGCGCCTGTTGCTGTCTCTGCCGAGCCTGTTGCTGAGCCCGTCTTGTCTGGGCCTGCTGTCTCTTCTGAGCCTGTTGCTGCTGCACTGCTGCATGGTGCTGTTGCTGCACTACTGCGTAGTGTTGTGCTACCTGTTGCTGCTGAGTCATGGGTTGGCGGGGAGGCTGGTCCATGCAAAGATGTGGAGCCATCTGGGCCACTGCTGCTGGCATCGGCAGAGGGTTAGGGTTAGCAGAGAGAGAGTTGACACTTGTAGCTACTTGATTACTCAAAGCCATATTAGCCACAGCCTGTAATGGAGCACTTGATGTCCTGGGGTGGATAACCGGTGGGTCAATAGGTCCTGATCCTACCACCTGTACAGGGGCATCACGCATGTGATGCATAAGGAGTCCAGATTGCTGATTGTTACTCAGCATTGACATCTGAGGTGGTGGCCCATGACCCATTACAGGGTTTGATGGCAGCGATATACCTTGTTGTGGAGACTGAACCATAGGTTGTGCAGCAGTAAGCCCCAACGGGAGAGGAGTGCTGGTTGTAATAGGACAGGTCATGCTGTTAGTAAGGGGGGGTGAAACCACAGAAGCAGGGGGCATTTGAGACGCCATCGCCTGTGAAGGTATTGGACAGGGTGGTACAAGGCTACTATCATCACAATTAGGGGCAAGAGTGGCATGCTGAGCTACATAATTTAGTGGCATTACTGGGGGGCGAGGAGCTTCAGTAGCTGAACAGACAGTGTACGCAGGTTTGCCCTCCGCCCCAGGCACTGAAGCCGTTATCACTATATCTGCTGGGAGAAAAGAGGCACTCACTGTAGTATAGTAGTCCGTTTCTGCTAGAGGCACAGGCTCA
>PJEL010003071.1_pt1 | contig 14624 bp, 8 predicted proteins | sample 1853271 | NCBI WGS metagenome assembly PJEL01 (sample SAMN08108733, study PRJNA415343) | Invertebrate metagenome, whole genome shotgun sequencing project. | host: Globobulimina | place: Sweden: Gullmar Fjord | collected 2015-08 | reverse complement strand
AAAGTAGCTCAACGCTTGGCAGTCTTAGGATGTCTCAACTGTTCAGATGAGCACTTACAAATAATTAATATTGCAATTGTGGCCAAAAAGTTTGAAAGAGATGTCATGGCAAAAATTAGAAAAATTATTAACGATAAAGGCGACACAAAAACACAAAATGGAGACTATCTTTTTGTTCTTTTTCCTGGAGGATTTGAGCAAATAAAAAAAATAATCGGGAGGAAAGATCCCAATCTCAAGAAAGAAAACTCCTAATCCTCTTTCTGCTTTTACTTTATAATAAGCTTTTTCACTTATTAATTTATCTTTTGAATCTTCTCGTACAGCAATACTACCACCATAAAGAGAGCTTAGCTCTGGAAATTCAATAAAAGGTAAAGAGATATTAGATATGTGCTTAATATTAATCTTTATAGCTCCAAATTCACCACTATTTAATAAGAATATCCCTTTTGATTCATTTGTTATATACTTTAGACTATCTTCACTACAAAAAGCAATTAACTCAAGTGAAGATGGCGAATATAAAGTAAATATTGCTTCTTTAGGGTTAATCCATTGTCCTACATGAAAAGTATTGTTTTTATATACTATTCCATCAAAATTAGCTTTTAAAACTAAAGTATTTTGAACTTTTTGTAAACCTTCTTTATTTCTTTGTTTTTTTAAAAGTTTTTCTTCTAAAAGAAGTTTATTATTCAGATTTATTTTTGAACTTGCAACTTTTTTTAATTGTAATTCTAAAAAAGTTATTTCATCATTTACTTGATTTAGTAAAAATTCATTTTCACTAGAATACATTTTTAAAAGAATATCTCCTTTTTTCACATAAGAACCATTTTGTACATTTATTTCTTTTATTTGAGACTTATATGGTGAATATATTTCTAAATATTTTTGTGCTTCTAAAACAGCTGGCATATAAATCTTATTATTCCAAGGAATTACTAAAAGAGTAACAATTGTAATTAAAAAAATTAAAGAAGTAATATTTCTTCTATTTAAACTTATCATACTAATTTTCCCAAACCATATTTTTAGCTCCTTATAAACAGGCAAAATAATAAACCATAAAACTTCAACAATAAATAAAAAAATACCTAATGCTTTAAAAGTAAAATAGTAAACAAGTAATGCAATTCCTAAAAATAAAAAAAATCTATAAATCCACGTAGAAATTGCATAAAGAATAAAAAAGTTATGTTTATATTTTGGTAGAAATTCCGGAACTTCTTCATTTGAACCTAAAATATTTCTTCTAATGAACCATCTTGCCATCGCAAAAGAACGAGGTTGTAAGTTCTTAGAATCGCTCCAATCAGAAAGTGCATAATAACCATCAAAACGTAAAAAAGGACTGATATTAATTAATAAAGATGTTATCCAGCTTGTTGTTGCAATAATAAATGCAATACTTTTTAAAAAACCATCATCTAAAAAAGACCAAAAAAAAGTTGCTAAAAGAGCTAAGTATAATTCAACTTTCATTCCAGCCATTACAATTCTTAGTCTTTTATATTTAGATTTTATTTTCCAAGAATCTGTTGTATCTGTATATAATACTGGAAATAAAACCAAAAAAGCAATTCCCATAGTAGGAACTTTTGCACCATATTTTTTAGCTGTAAAAGCATGCCCTAATTCATGAAAACTTTTAACAAAAACTATAGATAAGAAATAATAAAACATTCCTTCTTTTGAAAAAAGATATGAAAATGTTGTAATAAATTCATTCCAATTTCTTAGAGTTAAAACAATCCCAATCAAACCTAAAAATAAAACTAAATAAGTCCAAATTTTAGAATAAAAAAGATTTGCAATTGGCATATTTATACTTAACCATTTATCAGGTTTTAGTAAAGGCCATCGTATAAATAAATAATTATGAAGTAACCATTTAAAGAGACTTAATTTAGAGTTTTTTTCTTCTTCATAAAAATTCTTAGAACCTTCAAGAGTTTTTATTTTTACTAATTTATTTTTTTTAATAAAGTCTAAAAATACTTGTAAAGATTCTTTATCAATAGAATAATCTTTTTTACTTAATATGGAGATAAACTTATCAATTTCACATGAGTTTTCCCACATTGATAAAAGTTTAAAAGCATCAATTCCTATAGTAAAATATTTATTTTGTAAGGGGTCGTATAGTAACCAATTTTTAGAGCCGTCTTCAGCAGGACTTGATTCAATAAGCTTTAAATCTTCCCTTAAAGTAGGAAGTTTTTTTTCTAAAGCTTGCATTATCTACCATCCAACCAATTGCCGTAATGAAGTAATAGGTTTTTTAAATAAGTAAAAAAATAAACTAACTTCATGTGAATAGATTTTTGCAGTTCCTCTTAATCCAATAGTTGGGATATAACCGTCTTTTTCTATGTTATCAAGCTTTGCAGTAATTTTATAAGCTAATACCCCAGCAGGTGTAAACTCAGGCTTATATGAAATATAAGTAATTTTTGCATTCCAAGTATTTAAAGGATCATTATCTAAAAATGCTTTTATATTTGCATTTTCTTCTAAAAATATTGCATCACTTACAGGTAACATTATTTTTAATTCAATATTTTCTTTATTCGCAATTAAAAATATTCTCTCACCTGTAACAATAGGTTTACCTTTCCATTCATTTGGATTATGAATAATTGCAATACCATCTTTTTTTGCGTAAATTAGTGTTTTACTTAATTGTTGTTTTGTAAAATCAAGTTCTGATTGTTTTAATTTAACTTGAGCTTTATATTCATCAAGTTTATTTTTCTCTTTTTTATCATAAAAACTTGCTTGTTGTGCAGTACGAAGTTGTACTTTTGCAATATCTAATGTTTTTTTTGCAATTAAATATTTATTTGAATAATCAATATCATTTAATTTTACAATTAAAGTATCTTTTTTTACATATTCATTAGCTTTTATTTTTATTTCATCGATTACACCTTCAAGAGAAGAAGTGACAATATAAGGATCTTTTGCAATAATTTCTAAGGGAGCTAAAACTGTTAATTTAACAGGAATAAACATTGCAAGAATTACACAAAGAAATGAGAGTTTTAGAAAAAAGTTTCCAAACCTTCTTTTTCCAATTTTTGATTTAAAAGTATTTTTTTTTAATGAATACAAAAAGTGAGCATAAGAAACACAAAGATGAGAAGATAAATCTTCTTCTCTTTTTTGCCATTTTTCTTTTTTCAGCAGAATTAAAAAGTGTTCACTTTTAAACTCTCCTCTTTGTATTTGTAAAGGAAGCCATAAAAAATTATCAGGACCTAATTCTTTTAATTGTTTTCTCTCATACTCTTGTATTTCTGTTTCATAATCTACAATATGTTTTGTATTATTCTTTGATTTATATATTCTATTTGCTATTGATTCAATACATTGAACAAAAGGTGAATTATAATCAATCGCTGAAATATCAGAAATTGATTCAACTTTTAATTTTTCAGAATAATTTGGAGCTAAGAAAATAGCTTGTTCATAATCTATTAATGTTCTAGTTTCATTAACAATTATATATTTTAGTTCCATATAACTTTCACAGTTTCTACAATTATATTCTAACTGTAGTAAAGTTGAGATATCATTATTCAATTTTTATTTATTCCTTATATTTTAAACAAGTTCATTTGAAAATAATGAGCTAATATGTTTTCCATATTCTTGCATATTTGAAGCTTTATTATCTATTTGTTCTTGTAATCCAATAAAAGAACTATCTGAAACAAGGGATGTTTCTTTATTATTCCCTGCTTCTATTTTTATATTTAATGTTCTTATAGTTCCATCTTTTGAAATAGCTTTTACAGTCACTTCTAAATTATCAAGAACTTTTCCTTTTAATAACCCAGTTTTTTCATCAAAAGTAATTCCTTTAGGTAAAGGACTTCCATCTAATAAAAATACTTCATATCTTTGCCCTAGTTCTACATCTGTTATTTTCATTTCAATAAAACTATCAGTTCTTGACATTACTTCAATTGATAAACCAATAGAATCAGCATTCGTATTATTTAAAGTATCTATTGACTCAATTTTTCCATTGTCACTTATACTTAAAGATGCACTTTGATTAGTTGTATAAACTCCTGGTAAATCAATTATATTCGAATCAGGCTTTGCTTCAATTGCAACAAAACCTTTCCCTATATTAATCTCAGAACCATCTTTTAAAGATATATCTAATACCCCTTGAACATCATCAGTAACAAAATCATTTACCTCAACATTACTAATAGGTTCATCTATGATTATATCAACAGGTATATCCTCAGGAACAACAGTATCGTCCGTATTAGGAGGTATTACTTCTAATTTATAGTTTTTATTTACAATATCAACGCTATTTTTTGTATTAAATGCTTTTATTTCAATTGTAAAAAGACCTGATTCTAAAGCTTTTCCAGTAATTATTCCTGTATTTGCATCATAAGTTAAACCTGTTGGTAAACCTGTAATTTCATACTTATATGTATCTGTTTTATCAATATCGGAAAACAATCCTGAAATATCTTGAGTATAAGATTCAGAAAAAGATAACTTTTCATCAATATTTGCACTACTAACAACAGGAGAATCATTTGTTCCTGTTATTGTAACTGTAACATCTTGAGTTGAAGTACCGCCTTCTTTATCATCAACTGTAATTGTAAATATTGCAGTTAGAACTTCACCTTCTGCTAAAAAATCTAAATTTGTATCAGAAACTAAATAAGCCCAATTTACTGTTCCATCATTTGTATTTGTACCTGCATTTAATACAGAAAATCCTAAAGAAATTGCTGTTTTTTGTTCATCTGTTAAATTTAATGCGGTTACTCCATCTTTTTGTAAACCACTAATTGTTTTAAAAGTTCCTGAACCACTAGCTCTATCTGTTAAGTCTAAATCAGTAAATGTTACACTTCCTGTATCACTTAAAGTTCCACCTTCTGTGAGATTGGCATTTACATCTACAGCTGTAATAATTGGAACTTCATTTGCTCCATTGATTATTACAACTACATCTTGAGTAGAAGTACTACCTTTTCCATCTGAAGTAGTAATTGTAAATGTTGCGGTAATAACTTCATTTTTCCCTAAAAAATCTAAATTGCTTTCTAAAATTGTATAGTCCCAATTTACACTTCCGGTATTTGTTCCTACATTAGTTAAAGAGAATGCATTTTTAATATCTAATTCTTGCTGTGCAGTTAAAGTAAATGCTGTTGTTCCATCTGCTTCTAAAGCTGAAAATGTACTATTAGTTATACTACTTGTTGGTCTATCTGTAGAATCAATATCATTAAAAATTATACTTCCATTATCACTTAAAGTGTCACTTTCAACAATATTTCCACTTACATCAACAACACTAGTACTAAGAGAATCATTTTTTCCAGTAAGTGTTATTGTCACATCTTGTGTTGCTGTTCCACCTGTTTGATCATCTACAGTAATTGTAAATGTTGCAGTTAAAACTTCACCTTCTCCTAAGAAATCTAATTGTACTTCACTTAGGGAATAATCCCAATTTACTGTTCCATTATTTGTATTTGAGCCAAGATTTGTTAAAGAGAACCCTGATTTAATAATTGCTTCTTGTGCTGAACTTAAAACTAACGCTGTACTTCCATCTTGTCTTAATCCACTAACTGAGGATAACGTACTACTTGCAATTGGTCTATCTTTTGTTTCTATATCAGTAAAAGTAATACTTCCATTATCACTAAGTGTTCCACCTTCAGCAATAGCACCTGTTACATCTACAACTTGAATAGCTGGAGCATCATTTGTACCTGTTATTTTTACAGTTACATCTTGTGTTGAAGTACTTCCATTTGAGTCTATTACACTAATTGTAAATGTTGCAGTTACAACTTCGCCTGTAACTAAAAAATTCAAATTACTTTCTGTAATTGTATAATTCCAATTTATTGTTCCAGTATTTGTACCTGTTGCACTCATTGTAAATGCATTTTTAATATCTGTTATTTGACTTGATGTTAAAGTAAGAGCTGTTATTCCATCTGATTGTAAAGCTGTAACACTTGAACTTGATACACTTGCACTTGGTCTATCTGTTAAATCAATATCACTAAATGTTAAACTTCCAGTATCAATTAAAGTACCACCTTCTACAATATTTCCATCAACATCTACTACACTTGTACTTACAGTATCGTTTCCACCAGTTATTGTAATTATAATATCTTGTGTAGCAACGCCTCCAACTTGATCATCAACGGTAATTGTAAAAGTAGCAGTTACAACTTCTCCTGCTGCTAAAAAATCTAAGTTTGATTCACTAATTGTATAGTTCCATGTTATTGTTCCAGTATTTGTATTCCCAGCTTGGTTTGTAATACTAAAACCTGCTTCAATTGCTGCTAATTGACCTGCTGTTAATGTTAAAGCTGTTGAACCATCTTGACCTAAAGCTGTAATTGTTTTTAATGATTTTGTTCCAATAGGTAAGTTATCCGCATCTAAATCTGAAAAAGTTATAGTTCCATCTTCACTTAAATCACCACTACCTTCTGTAATACTACCTTTTGCATCTGCATTCATATCAGCTACAATAATTGTAGGAGCTTCTGTTTCTCCTTTAAGTGTAATTGTTACATTTTCAGAAACTGCATTTCCAGAAGCATCTGTAACTATTATTGAAAAAACAGCAGTAATAACTTCATCTTTCCCTAAGAAATCTAATTTATTTTCAGAAATTAAATAATTCCAATTAACTACTCCTGTATTTGAATTTCCAGCTTGATTTGTTACACTAAAAGCTGAAAAGATATCTAATTCTTGCTGTGCTGTTAAGACTAAAGGAGTAGTTAAATCTGATTTAACAGCCGTTATTGTTCGAATATTTGATACTGTTCCAATTGGTCTATCCGTACTATCTGCATCAGAGAATGAAACACTACCATTGTCAGATAAAGTAGCACTTTCAACTATATCTCCTGATACGTTTACAGGCGAAACTAAAACTGCGTCATTTGAACCTTTAAGAGTAATTTCTACATTTTGTGAAGCTGTATTTCCTTCTGATGCATAATCATTAAAGTTAAATGCAAATACTAAAACTATAGTATCTCCTACACCTAAAAAGTCCAATTTATCTGCACTTATTGAGTAAGTCCAATTATATGTTCCCGCATTTGTAAAACTTCCAACAGCTGTTTTTGTAAATAAAGAAAAGTCTGTTATATCACTTGTTTGAGTACTAGTTAAAATAAGTTCCACACCATTTTTATCTGTTTTACTTTTTATTTCTACAAAAGAAGTGCTAACCCCAGGTGCCGTAGCGGAACTTGCAGGTTCTGCATCTGCAAAATCAATACTTCCACTAACACTTGTATTTGTACCTTCTGTTATAGTTCCATCAATAACTCCAGGAGTAACAACAATCGTATCATTCTTTCCAGTAATTGTAATTGTCACATCTTGAGTTGTTGTTCCTCCAGCTTGATCATTAACTGTAATTGTAAAAATAGCAGTGATTACTTCATTTTCACCTAAAAAGTTTAATTGTGATTCAGTAAGCTCATAATTCCAAGTTATTGTCCCATTATTAGTATTTCCAACTTCATTTGTGATACTAAAACCTGATTCAATTATTGCTTCTTGAGTAGATGTAAAACCATATACAGGATCACCATTTTGTTTTAAAGCTGTTATTGATTTAAGTGTTTCTGTTGCTGTAGGACGATTTGCAGCATCAGCATCTGTAAAAGCAATACTACCACTATCACTTAAAGTTCCACCTTCGGCAATAGCTCCAGTAACATCAGTTGGCGTAATAACAGGTGCTGCATTTGCTAAAGTTCCATCATAATTATTTAAAGAAAGTGTTGTAGCTTCGATACTTCCAGATTTATATTCAAGTTCCCAATCTGCACCTAATGATTTATTTCCTGTTATATCATCAGAAGCAGAAATATCAGCACTTGTTAATTCAGAAAGAGAATCAACAAAGTCTTTACCTTCATCATTTTGACTTACAGAACAACCATAAAGTAAAATATCACCATTTTGAGTTAAACTATTACCAATAGATTTAAGAATATCTTTGTAATTATTAATATTTGAAGAATTAAGAGAGTCATTTCCAATATTTATTTCTCCAATTTTTCCATGAGAAAAAATATGAATACTATCAATATTTGATTTATTTTCTAAAAATGATGCTATTTGATCTATTCCAGATGACTTATCATTTATAACAAATACTTCGATATTTGAGTCAAAACTTTTTGCCAAAGTTTCATAGTTTTTAATATCACTATCTATGAAAACTATTTCTCTTTTCTCTGATTCAACTTTTTCTGTAGTAGGAGTATCAATCGTTTCTTTTGATGAGTCATCAAAACTGTTATTATCTAAAACATCAATAGCTGTTACAACAGCTGCTCCATCGAATAATAATCTAGGTTCTAAAGTACTGATTAATGGTTTTCTTTTCATTAAATAAGTCCTATTTATTAATTTTAAATATTGCAGTTGCGCTCATACCTGGAATAATATTTTCATATGGTTTATTAAGTGTTACTCTAACTAATACAGTTTGACTAACAGGATCTACAATTGAGCCAACTTCTTTTATTATTGCTTTAATTGTACTATTAGTTTCATCAATATCCAAATTTATTTCACTACCTTTTTTTAACCATCTTAACCAAAAAGAAGGAACAAAGGTTTTGGCTTCAAATTTGTCAATTGCAATAATTTCAATAATCTCTTCATTAGGTTTTATACTTTGGAATTGATTAGCTTTTCTACTTACCACTCTTCCGTTATAAGGAGCATATATATTACATCTTTTAACATTGATAGTAGCAATCTTATATTCTGTTTCTTGTTTACGATACTCTTCTTTTGAAATATCAACTTCAAACTTTCCAATAGATTTATAGCTTTCAAGTTCTTTATTTTTTTTATATTTTAAGTAAGCAATATTTTTTTCAATTCTGACTTTATTCTTTTTTGCTTTATAAACTTCACAATTAAGTTTTACAAGAATATCACCTTTTGAAAAATAATCACCTTCTAATTTATTAAGATATGTTATATTTCCAGCTAGTTCACTTGATAAAATTGTTTTATTTGTAGAAGTAATAACTGCACGAGAAGTTAAATCTTCTTGTGCGTTCATGTATAAGAAGAAACACATAAATATGATAAGTTTTTGCATAGAGTATTATTTCCTTTTAACTCTCATTACAAGACTACTTATATAACCATATTGCGTTTTATACCAAATGCCACCTTTATTAGTAGTTTTTGTTAGAACATCAATAGTTTTATTTTTTGGAAGTAAGTATTTAACTTCACTATTCCAATTTGTTTTTTCTCTAATATTTGCTGGTCTAAATGTTTTTCCAATAAATTTAACTTTTTCTTTTTTTAATGGAGCATTCATTTTCATTTGCATTTGCTCTTTAGTCAAAGTTTTAATTTTTAAAGAATTAGCTTTTATAAACCCTGCTTGAGTTTCATACCAATATCCACTTTTACTATAAACTTTTCTTATTACATTTATTCTTTTATTTTTGGGAAGAAGTAATTTAACACTACTTTTAGAGTTTGCCTCTTTTCTAATATAAGTATTCCAATATGCTGTACCTATACCCATTATTTTATTTTTTGATAATGATTTAGTTTTTTCTTTTAATTTAATCTCAGCTTTTTTCTTAGCTTCTTTTTCTGCTAAATTTCTTTTATTAAACTCTTCATATGTTCCTAAAGATGCATAGATTCTTCCATAACTATTTTGAACATTAGCATAAGAAGAAGAATGTCTTAAAAATGATAAAATATAATTAAGTTTCTCTTTTATAAAAATCAACTTACTGTTTAAATTTAGACGGTTATTAACTTTTGTTAGTTTAAAAATACCATCTGCAACATCTAAGTACTCTTTTGCAAGTTTATACTCTTTTTTTGCTTGTTCAAATTCAACTATTGATAAATGTACTTGAGATAAAACAGCCATTGAAATTGCTAGTTTTTGCTCACGAGCTAATTCAACTTTTGTTTTTGCAATTCTTTGTAAACTATTAGCTTTAAAAATATCTAATAAGTTCCAAGACACTCCAATTCCATATGAAGTCCAATCATTATTTAAAAGATATTCACTATTATTATATGACATACCAGCATTTAAACTAATTCCTGGAAGCATTTTTAAAATTGCTGTTGTTGTTTCTTTTTCTGATATTCTTTCTTTATATCTACTTTCTAAAACTTCTGGTCTATGCTCTAATGCAATTTTTTCCATTTCATTTAGTTTTAGTTTAATTTTTGGCAATTTATAATTAGTTTTTACTTTTTCACTTAATACAAATTTTGTTCCTGGCTTTAAACCCATTAGTTCAGATAATTGGATTTTTGATCCAATTAAGTTTCGCTCTAATGTTTGTAATGATCGTAATACTTCTAATAATTCTCTTTGATAAGATAAAGCTTCCATAGGAGAACTTAATCTTAATTTTTTGATTTTCCGTGAATCAGCTAATGCATCGTTCACTTCTTTCATCATTGGAATTATTCTTTTTAGTAAAGCATCAGCTGAAACTGACTTATAATATGTTCTTCTAACTTCTTGAACAATATTATGAATTACTTTTCTTTCATTCTCTTTTGCCATTAAGTATTTATCTGATTGTTGTTGAGCTCGTACGTAAGATAAACCAAAATCTAATATATTCCAAGAAAAAGAAATATCAGCATTTATTTTTTCTTTATCTTGAGATACTGAATATGTTGGTGTCCCTGTTATTGGTGCAGGTTTTCCGTTTTCAAAAGTTGTACTTGCAGATGCGGCATAATTATCTCTTGTTGAATATCCAGCATTTGTAGTTAAACTTGGTAACATATCATAATAAACTAGATCAATTTGTTGATGAGATAAAGCAGACTCCATCATTTGAACTCTGTTTCTTATATTATTTTTAACTGCTCGCTGTATTGCTTCATCTAAGGAGATTGCTTTTGTAATAGGTAGAGATACTTTATTTAGTAATTTTAAATCTTTATTAACACTTTCTTTTAGGTCTTTAGGAGATATAGGTTCTGGGGAAACAGCACACCCTGTAATTAAGACAGAAGTGATAACAGATAATACAAATATTTTACTTTTATTAGATTTCTCCATTAACTTTCCTATAACTATTTGATAGATTTTGCCATAGAATCACTTAAGTAACCTTATAAATTATCACTATTTAGTAATTATTTCCAATTTATAATTTTAATTTAGATTATTAAGCAAAAAAAATTATGGGTATACTATATATTCGCTAATTTTAGTATTGTATTTATTACAGAATGTAAGCTTCATGATAGGTTTATATGTTAAAGTATACTTAAATCTATCAAAGAGTTTTAACATGAAAAATAAACAATTTTTATTACTAAAATTAATCACTATATTTTTATATTTTTCACTTTCTCTTCAAGCAAATACATACCCTAATAAAGAAATAAATATGGTAGTAGGTTTTTCAGAAGGAGGAGGAACTAATCAAATGGCTAGGATTATGGCCAATTTTTTAGAAGAAGAACTTCAACAAAAAATAAACATTATCACAATTCCAGGAGAAGGTTCATATTTAGCTGCTAGATTCTTTCTACAACAAGCTAATGATGGTTATACAATTTTTGCATCAACACTAGCACCTTATCTTGCTAATACAATTACTACAGAACAAGCTAATTATAAAATTGATGATTTTTCAATGATAAATTTACAATGGTTTGATACAGATATGATAGTTGTAAATAAGTTTTCAAAAATTAAAAACCTTCATTCTCTTTTAAAAGAAATTAAAACCCATCCTAAAACTATAAAAGCAGCTGTTATATATAAATCAAGTGGGCATTTATTATTAAATGTTTTATTAGAAAAATATAATATATCTAAAGAATATCTAAAACTTTCATTTTATAAAGGGGGAGATGATGTAAGAAAAGCTTTAATAAAAGAGAATTTAGATTTTATAATTGTACCATCTCAAGGAAGTGAAACATATAGAGAATTATTTAAAGCTATTGCTATTAATAGTTTAGAAAGAGCAAAAAGATGGGATGCTCCTACTCTGAATGAAAGTCTTTCACAAATAAATATTAATATTCCATTACTGCATGGTTCAATGAGGGGGTTTTGTATATCAAAAAAATTTAAAGATAATTATCCTCTAAGATACCAAATATTAGTAAAGGCTTTTAGAAAAACACTTGCAAAGAAAAAGGTACAAAAAGAGTTAAAGAAATATAAAATTGGATATTCTTGGGTTGGACCAACTCAATCAAATAAACTTATAGAAGAGTCATATTTTACATATAAAAAATATGTTCATTTATTAAAATAATTTAATATTTATACTTAGAAAAATTTATTGAAATCACTAATCCTTCATCATTGTAAGCTTTTACACTTGCTTCATGAAGCAAAGCAATTTGTTTTACAATACTTAAACCTAATCCTGTTCCTGTTTTTTTTGTATCAACTCGATAAGATCTTTTAAATATATTTTTTATATGTTCCGGTTCTAAGCCTTTTCCTTCATCTTTTATGTATAAATAAATAGAATTTTCTTTCTTTTGTAAACCTACTGTTATTGTTCCCATAGGGGTATTCAATTCATCAACGGCATAGTATAAAGCATTATTTATAATATTATCAAGCATACTTCCTAGAAGTATTTTGTCTGCATTTATATATACCTCATCAGGCATATCAATAAATGCAAATTCAAAGCCTTTTTTATATACTCTAGGAGCTGTTTTGAGACAATACTCTTTTGTAAAACTATTTATAGAAATATTTTCAAATCTATTTATATTTATAGTATTTGGGTTTGTTTTTGCATATAAAAGTAGCTGTTCAGAGATATGACTCATTGAATCTACTAAAGCCATCATTGAAATATATTCTTTGTCATTTTTTTTATAATATTGCTCGATTTTTACTTTTAACTCAGCAAGAGGGGTTCTTAATTGATGCGAGACATCAGAGTTAAAATGTTCAATATATTCAATATTATCTCTACTTCTTTGAAGAAGAATATTTATACTATTAACTACATCTTCTATTTCTTTTGGGGCTTTAAATTCAATTGGGGCTAAATCTCTTTTATCTCTTTTTTTAATGATTCTTTCTAAAGTATGAAGAGGGAAAAGACCTTTTTTTACAGCAAGAATTGTAATTAAAATAGTTGAGACTATTACTATTAGCATTATAATTATAAGTATAGATAAAACTTCATAAATATTAGAATTTCGTTCTTGATTTGTTTCAGCAACAGTTATATACGCATAATAGTTTTTACCAGCACTATTTATGGATGTCTTATAAGTAACAGCCCTTAATCTTTCATCATCAAATCTCGTATTATAGAAACGTTTTATTTTATTTTTCAAAATACTTTTATTAGCTAAGTATTTATGTCCAATTAGTAATCTATTATGCTCGTCTAAAACAGAATAATAAACAAATCCTTCATCATTTGTAGATAATAAATCAATAGAGAAACTTGGAAAATCAATAATAATTTCAGAATCTTTTACACCAATACTTTTTTCAATACTTTGAGCAGTTGCATAAAGTCTATTATCAAAAAAAGTATTTACCTTATTATATAAGATAATATAAATTACAGAAAAAAGAATTATAGTAAATAAGCCTAAAGGAATCATAAGCCATTTTATTAGCTTATTTTGAATAGATAAATCTTTACCTACTTGCATTTAACTTAATATATATCCCAATCCTCTTACTGTTTTAAGATTGATTGAGTTTCCTAGTTTTTTTCTTAGTCTTGAAATATATGTTTCTACAGCTGTTGGATTAAATTCATCATCAATAGAAGTAATATGTTCAACAATATTCTCTTTACTAATTATAATATTAAGGTTTAATATTAGGTGTTCAAAGATAGTAAGTTCTCTTTTATTTAAATCAATATATTCATCATTTCTTATTAAAGTTCTTGTTTGTGTATCAAAAAGTAAATCATTGTAAGAAATAATATGGTCAATATGATTTTTACTGCGTCTAAGTAAAGCTTGAACTCTTGCAACTACTTCATCAAGTTCAAAAGGTTTACATAAATAATCATCAGCTCCGGTATCTAAGCCTAATATCCTTTGATCAAGTTTATCTCTTGCTGAAATAATAAGTATTGGAATGTCTTTTTTTGATGAGCGAAGTTTTTTGATAATATCAATTCCATCAATACTAGGTAATCCTAGATCAAGAATTAATAAATCATATGAAGAAGTTTCTAATGTATATAAACCATCTTCTCCATCATAAAATAGGTCTACTACAAAACCTATAGATTTAAGTTTTTGTAGTATTCCATTTGCTAAAGTTTCATTATCTTCAAGTAATAAAATTTTCATACTTATATTGTAACTTATTTTAATTCACTTCTTACTTTTTCAACTACTCTATTTACAATCTCAACTGAACTACCAATATAATTAGAAGGAATTAGAATTTCACTTATTTGTTTTTTTGTTAGATGTTTTTTGATTGATTCATTTTTATTAATAACTTCTAATAAACCATCTGTTTTAGATGCTTTTTTAATAGCAGTTTTCACAATTTTATAAGCTTTTGATCTTCCAAGTTCTTTTGT